>OBYW01000570.1_pt1 | contig 14103 bp, 10 predicted proteins | sample 1476841 | NCBI WGS metagenome assembly OBYW01 (sample SAMEA2580222, study PRJEB22360) | human gut metagenome | biome: human gut; feature: human-associated habitat; material: faeces | place: Denmark | collected 2008/2010
TACTCCCTCAACAACTCAACGGAGAAACCCCACCCACGGAAACAGCAATAGCGCCCTAATTAAGAAGAATGCGCATGTAAGGGTGCATTAGATGGTAGACTAGGGGGTCGGTGTACGGGTGGCCGGTGTTGAGCGCCCGATAATGAAGATGACTCAGGCGCGGTTTTTCATATGGCCATAAGACCGGTTTTCTTCGGAATGAGCGCGGTCAGCACGAACCAGTGGTCTTCGGTGCGAATCGTCACTTCGCCGCCATACTGTTGCGCGATATGACGAATTGACTTCACGCCGAAACCGTGCCGGTGCTGGTCGTCGCGCTTGGTGGTGCGCAAATTGCCTTCCGCATCTTTCTTCAGCCGGGAATCGTAATAATTTTCCACACGGATGACAATAAAGTGATTTTGCTCGTATAACGCAAGTTTGATTAGTCGCTGTTCGTGTTTCGGCAGTTTCGACGTCGCTTCGATCGCATTGTCGAGCGCGTTGCCGAACAACGACGCGATATCCATCGACGACATGCCGCTTAACAGCGATCCGTCCGCGACCGCGGTGAACGTGATTCCGCGATCGGCGCAGGCACGCTCTTTCGTGGTCAGAATAACGTCAAGCACGGGATTTCCCGTATGTTGCTGCGCGCTGTAGCGCTGCACGGATTGTTCCAATTGCTCGAAGCCGGCTGCGGCATGCTTTGGATCGACTTCGGCACGCAATGCGGTGATCTGATGCTTCAGATCGTGCGCAAGGCGGCCCAACGATTCGATGTTTTCCTTCGATTGCAGATATTCCTGATGCTGGCTTTCCAGTTGCGCGTTGATCGACGCGAGCTCCGTGTTCGCTTCGATGCGACGCGCCTGCTCCTGTTGCGCGTACAGAATCGCGAAACCGCAGAAATCAACCAGCGTGCGAATGTAGAAGATCTCCTGGCCGACCGAACCGGAAAACGGCGTGTTCGTCGATACGAAACTCAAATTGCTCATGGCGAATGTGACGATCATGATGGCCATCGTCGCAATCGCGGCGGAAGCGGTCGGCAAAGTCGGCGCGGTCTGGCTGAAATTGCCGCGTTCAACCAGCCAAGCCAAACTGAAGCACAATGCATACGTAACGACCAGCAGCACGATTGCAGGCCAATCGTAATCGGCGAAACCATCGCGCATGCCAATGAACGTAACGATCTGCCAATGCAGCGACGCTACCAATTCGGCCAGCACGAACGCGCGTGCCGCAATATACAGGCCTTCGCGTTTGCCGGTGCCCGCGCCAAGCAGAATCGTCGCATACATGCAGGCGAATGCGAGCAGCATGCCGATAATCCAGAACCAGATCGGCATACTGCCGTCAAAATACTGCACTGCAGTCAGCAGCAGCAGTCCGGCCGCGCTGACGATGATCGACCGCTGGAGTGGAACGCGCCGATACAGCACTGCGATATACACCATGCAGGCAGCCCATTCGCAGATCGCTGTATATGAGCGAGGAATGTCGGGCAGGGCGTTGGTGATCGGCGTCATCGACGGCACCGAAAGCACGGTTATCGTGGCCGAAGGTGTTGTAGGGAGTATGTTCGCCAATCCTGCAGTCAATCCGGCCAGCATATTCGGCAATGCTGCGCCGATCACCTGCCACCTCCCATATAATCGGTAAGTGCGGCCATGAACGCCTTCTTGCGTGGGCGGCTCACGCGCAGTTGTTCACCGTTCGACATTATGCAATCCTGGTCGGCAACGCCCGTCACATGCTTGAGATTCACCAGATAGCAGGAATTCGAGCGGAAGAAATGATGGTCGGCAAGCTTGGCTTCCATGTCTTTGAGCGTTCCGTTGATCGACAGTTTGCCTTCCAGCGTGTGGATGACGATGGTGTGCCGAATCGATTCAAGATACAGAATGTCGGCAAGATTCAGGCGCATCTGTCCGTTGCCGGTTTCGATGAGCATGGAATCGTCGCCATTGCGTCGCACCATGTCGATCGATTTCTTGAGCTCCTGCGAAAACGCGAACCACGGTAGAGGTTTAAGCAAGTACGACAACGCACGCACCTCATACCCGCTGATTGCATATTGCGGGGCAGCGGTGATGAACACGATCACGACTTTGTCGTCGCGCTCGCGGATGCGTCTCGCGGCGGCCATGCCGTCCATTTCGCTCATCTCGATGTCGAGCAGTAAGATATCGTAAACGGGGGTATATTTTTCTACGATTCGTGCGCCGTCGTCGAATACGGAAACGGTAAATTGCTCGCCATTTTCCTGTTGATATCGGTTGAGATAGTCAAGTACCAGTTGGCAGCTTGCGGGATCGTCCTCGACCACGCCGATTCGAATATTGCGCATTGCAACCTCCCTGTTCTGTCTTTCGCTCCGCACCATTGTCTTGCATGATGGCGATAAATGCGTGTATTTACTACGCCGTTAATCCCCTTTTGCCAGCGGAGGCAAACAGCGCGACTCGCGACACGCATTGACAGTTTTAGCGTTGTATGTATCATGGAACGTGGCTCGACGAAGAGAACCTTCGCTAAACCAAAGAAATAAATTAACGCTTTGAATTGTGGCTTTGTCGAAGTTGTAAGCCGCAAGGCGAGGCACCGAAAGAAATCCCTTTACAACGGATCGTGAGGCACGTACCTGCCTCTGAAAGGATGACAAATCATGGCAGAAGTCGTATTCGACCATGTTACTCGTATCTACCCGGGCAACGATAAGCCGTCGGTGGATGATTTGAATATGGACATCAAGGACGGCGAGTTCCTGGTGCTGGTTGGCCCGTCTGGCTGCGGCAAGTCCACTACTCTGCGAATGCTCGCTGGCCTTGAAGAGGTCAACAAGGGCCGCATCCTCATCGGTGGCAAGGATGTCACCACGATGCAGCCGAAGGACCGCGACATCGCAATGGTGTTCCAGAACTACGCCCTGTACCCGCACATGACCGTGGCCGACAACATGGGCTTCGCTCTGAAGATCGCCGGCACTCCGAAGGAAGAGATCCGCAAGCGCGTCGAGAAGGCCGCTGAGATCCTCGACCTGACCGAGTACCTCGATCGTAAGCCGAAGGCTCTGTCCGGTGGTCAGCGTCAGCGCGTGGCCATGGGCCGTGCAATCGTTCGTGAGCCGAAGGTCTTCCTCATGGATGAGCCTCTGTCCAACTTGGACGCCAAGCTCCGTGTCCAGACCCGTACCCAGATTGCTGCTCTGCAGCGCCAGCTGGGTGTCACCACCCTGTACGTGACCCACGATCAGACCGAAGCTCTGACCATGGGCGACCGCATCGCCGTCATCAAGCTCGGCGTCCTGCAGCAGGTCGGCGCTCCGACCGAGCTGTACGATCGTCCGGCCAACGTCTTCGTCGCTGGCTTCATCGGCTCTCCGTCGATGAACATCAACACCCACCCGGTGGTCAACGGCAAGGCAAAGATCGGCGAAGACACTGTGGATCTGCCGGCCGAGGCTGTCAACAAGCTCACCGCTGAAGACAACAACCAGATCGTTGTCGGCTTCCGTCCGGAAGACGCTTCTCTGGCTGCCCCGGATGACACCAATGCCTTCTCCCTCAAGGTCATGAACGTTGAGGATCTGGGCTCTGACGGCTACATCTACGGCAACATCATCACCGATGGCTCCGCTGCTGAGGCATCCACCATGATGTCCGACCAGAACAAGCTCACCACGATCCGCGTGAACCCGCGTGCTCTCCCGAAGGTCGGCGATACCGTCAAGATCAAGATCGACCCGTCCAAGATGCACCTGTTCGCTCCGTCGACCGAGCTGCGTCTGAACTGAGCTGATACCGAGTAACCAACCGTCGATTGCTGCTTTCGAGAAGTGGCTGGCGGGTGGCTGAATAAAAACTTGGCGGAAGTGCGAACTTCCGTCAACCATTAAACGAGACGTACTCTTCCTCTCTTACCGTCTCGTTGGAGAAGCCCCGCGTTGGTGCGGGGCTTCTTTTGTTGTATCTGCAATAGTGAGATTTGTTTTCCTGTAGTGAGATTTCATCATTGAGATTGCAATGGTGAGACCTCAAATGAAATGCGATATTGGAATTTCAATGGTGATCATCGCATATCGATGGATGCAATATCGGCAGGTGAAACGGATTCGTCCATACTTGCTTCTTCGGGTAGGTCAACAGGTAGATTGTTGTTTTATGGAATCTCTTGAATTGCCACAGATGGATCCCCGTGTGCTGAAAGCAACTTCCGTGAAGGCCGAAGATCCGGCCGCACCATCTCCGGAGCCGCAGGCGTTGAAAATCACCGCCGCAAGCTCGAATCCGAAGATGTTCACCCTGCCGTGGGAAAAGCCGCTGGCTACTTGGCCGGAAGACCTGCTGGCCAATCTTCCGCGTGGTATTTCCAGGCACGTGGTGCGTTTCGTGCACGTGGGCGACGAAGTGTACGCCATGAAGGAAATTACGCGTAATGTGGCGGAACGAGAATACGAGCTGCTGCGTCGCCTGCAGAAGCTGGAACTGCCGACCGTGCAGCCGATCGCCGTGGTCACGGGCCGTCATAGCCGTGAAGGCGAGCCGCTGGAAGCGATTCTTGTTACCAAGCATTTGAAGTTCTCACTGCCGTATCGTGCGCTGTTCGCGCGTAATCTGCGCCCAGATACCGCGGAACGACTGATCGACGCACTGGCTGTGCTGATAGTGCGCTTGCATTTGGCCGGCTTCTATTGGGGTGATGTGTCGCTGTCGAACGTGTTGTTCCTGCGTGATGCCTACGCGTTCTCCGCATTTTTGGTTGATGCGGAAACCGGTGATCTGCAGATTAATCTGACGGAAGGTCAGCGTGAATACGATGTTGATTTGGCTCGTACGAACATTATTGGCGAATTGATGGATCTTTCATCCGGTTCGCTGCTGCCGAGCGATGTTGATGAGATTGAGATCGGTAACCGTTTGGTGGATCGTTATCATTCGCTGTGGAGTGCGCTGACTGATACCGACAAGTTCGGTCCGGATGAGATGTGGAAGATTGAGAAGCGCGTCAACAAGCTGAATGAGCTTGGTTTTGATGTGGATGAGCTGGAAATGAAGACCGCTGAGGATGGCAAGCGCGTGCTGGTGCGTCCGCGTGTGGTCGATGCCGGTTATGCGAATCGTAAGCTGCTGCGTTTGACTGGTCTTGATGTGCAGGAGAATCAGGCTCGTCGACTTCTCAACGATTTGGATGCCTACCGTGCTTCCACATGGCGTGATGGTGAGGATCTTGAGATTGTTGCTACCGATTGGATGCGTGAAGTGTTCGAACCGACCGTACGCATGATTCCGCGCGAATATCGTTCGCAGATCGAACCGGCGCAGTTCTTCCATGAGGTGCTTGACCACCGTTGGTTCTTGGCTGAGAGTGCTGGTCATGATGTGCCGATGGCCGAGGCTGTGAAAAGCTATGTGGACAAGGTGCTTCCGCAGTACAAGCTCACCACGAAGGATGTGGACGCCCTGAACGCTGAAGCTGATTCCGGTGTGGTCGACGACGAATACACCTATGACGATCCTGACGATGGCTACAACCCCGACGACGATCCCGACGCAGCCGTATGGGCGCACTGAAAAGCTGAGGCTCCAGTGGAGTCTCAGCTAGTGCGCCCTGAGACAAGACGATAGTCGAGTCGAAGGCAATGCTGAGTCTGCGGTAAGCCCAGGATCAATCCAAGTGCAGACTTGCATAACAAATGAGCGGATAATCCGTATGGACTATCCGCTCATAATCATTCCAGACGTGCTGCTTTGCTGTGGTTGCTTCCGCAGTTTCGCTGTGCTTGCTGTTACTTTGCGAGTTATTACTTCGCGTTGGCGGCGGCACCGGCCTCACGACGGGCGCGTGCGACGGAATACAGTGTGATGCCTGCTGCGACGGAAGCGTTCAGTGATTCGACCATGTTCGACATTGGGATGCCGGCGATGGAATCGCATGTCTCGCGTACAAGACGGCTCAGGCCGTTGCCTTCGGAACCAAGCACTACAACCAGCGGATCGGTTTCGAAACCGGTTTCGCCAACAAGGGCGTCGCCGCCGCCGTCGAGGCCGACGCTGTAGTATCCGCGTTCCTTCAGGCTTTCAATGGCTTTGGTGAGGTTCACCACGCGGGCGACAGGCATGTGTGCGGCAGCTCCTGCGGACACCTTCCATGCGGCTGCGGTGACTGAAGCGGAGCGACGTTCCGGTAGGATCACGCCGTTCGCGCCGAATGCGGCCGCGGAACGGATGACCGCGCCCAGGTTCTGCGGATCGGTAACGCCGTCAAGCGCGATGAACAGCGGACGTGCCGCAATGCGTGCGCTTGTGGAGTTGGCCGCTTCCATGGCGCGGGACTTCTTGTCAGCGCGTTCCACCAGCTCGGCGAGCGAGGAATACTGGAACGGCTGCGCCTTCATCACCACGCCCTGATGGTTGGAGGAGCGTGCGATACGATCCATTTCCAAACGGTCAGCTTCCATGAGGTTCAGTCCATGAATGCCGGCGAGACGAATGATTTCGCGCGTGCGATCATCATGTTCGATGCGTGCGGCCACATACAGCGTGCTTGCGGGCACGCCACAGCGCAGCGCCTCGAGTACGGCATTACGGCCGATGACGAGATCATCGGATTCCGAGCTGAACTTTGCCGCGCGGCGGCGTGCTGCCAGCCGCGGATCCGCCATCTTACGGCGATTGGTAGCCTGCTTTTCCTTGTAAGCCTTGTGATACACTCGGTCTTCGGCCTTGGGAGTCGGTCCCTTGCCCCTCAGCGAGTTACGATGCTTTCCACCCGACCCCTTGGTCGGTCCTTTTTTCATTGCCATAACTGCCTATTGTCCCAGCACCCCGGGAAAAACGGCTGCTTCGCTCCTAACCGATATGATGGATGGAATGGAGAAAAGAAGAGAGATTTTTGGTTTGCCCGTCATGTTCTGGGGTTTGTGGGTCACGTTGCTCATCCTGTGGATGGGCCGTTTCGTCACATCGTTCCTTTCCATGTATCTTGTTTCCGACATGCATGTGAGCGCGGGCGTGGCCGGCACCATCGTTTCCATGTACGGTTTCGGTGGCATTTTCGGCTGCCTGTACGGTGGCGCGTTGTCTGACCGATTCGGGCGGCCTGCGATGATTGTCATCGGTAACTTGGGTTCCGCCGCGATGCTGGTTTTGCTGGCTTTTATCGGCGATCCTTGGATTATGGCGATTGCGTTGCTGATATACGGCGTGATTTCCTCCGTACCGACGCCCGCGGTCGCGGCGTACGTTTCCGACGTTGTCCCGTTCCGTAAGCAGAAGCGCGCGTATTCGTTGCAGACTTGGGCTGTGAATTTCGGTTTTGCGATCGGGCCGATCATCGCCAACCAGCTTGTCAAGATTTCCTATTCGCTGATGTTCTATGTGGAAGCGGCGGTGCTGGTGTTCGCCACGTTGCTGATGATGGTATTCTTCAAGGAAGCCGGATTGGGTGTGCGCGTTGCCGGACGGTTTGTGAAACGCGGCGTGAAACAACCTATGGAGCGTTCTGAAACTTCGCAAACTACCCAATCGCAGCAATTCTCCATATGGCGTAGCTATCGTCGCGCGTGCGCCGACAAAGCGCTCATGTCGATGGTGGTGCTGATGTTCCTGTACACGCTGGCGTATTACCAGATCGTCAGCGGCCTGCCGATCTCCATGACGCAGATTGGGCTCGGCACGGACGAATATTCCAGCCTGCTGACCATCAACGGTGGCATTCTGTGCTTGCTGCAGATTCCAGCGATCGCGTTGTTTCAGCGGATGAGCAACACCCGTGTGCTGGTGCTTGGCATGTCCATCACGGCGGTTGGTTACGCGTTCCAAATCGGCGCCGATTCATGGGTGACATTTGCGATTGCGACCGTGTTGTGGACGCTCGGCGAGCTTGGCACGTTCCCGATTGCCGCCACGACGGTGGCGAACATCGCGCCAAAGGATGTGCGCGGCACGTATCAGGGCCTGTACAACCTGGTGTGGTCGCTGTCCAATGCGTTCTCGCCGCTTGTCGGAGGTTGGATTCTGAACGCGTTCGGCAGCCACGTGCTGTGGACCTGCTGCACGGTGATGTTCGTGATTGTGGCGATTGGTTTCTATGTGACGCGCGTTCCCCGCGAACGTGCCGCAGCCCGTAATCTCGCTGCTGAGGAGGTGTAGCCGACGTACGTGAAAAGCGGGAGGCCGCGATTCCGTTTGGAACCGCGGCCTCCCGCTATGTGATTTAAGGATTGGAAAGAAGAGGAGCGGGGTGCTGTCGCGCCTGCGCCTTGCCTTCCGTCTAGGAAGCGGTCTTACTTGTTGAGGACCTTCTTCATCAGGTCGGCAGAGGCCTTGGCGAGTGCGAACTGGCCGAAGCCCGGGTCGATGGAGGTGAGGTCGGAGTTGATGATCTGGTCGAAAGTGTTGTTCTTCATGATGTTTCCTTTCACTTGGCTTGGCGGCGCGTCTTTTCTTCTTGTCATTCCTCTGGCCGCTGCCGTAAGTCTGTATTGTGTTTATCTTTTTTCTTCGTTCTTCTGTTGTGCCTTTATTCTAAGCCGGGCAAACCATCGATGTCATGCGACGATCGTCACTTCTTTTGTAAAATCATCGGCTAATCTTGAAAAAAAGTAACAACATATGAAAAGCGGACGATGATAGGCGTGAAAAAAGGGCACTGAGCTGTTGCTTGGCGCCCTTGGGAAAACAGAGATAATCAGACTTTACGGCCTTCGCCGTGAAAATTACTTGCGATTGGGTTTGCCGAACATGAATGCGCGCACGATTGCGACGATGCCGATCACCACAAGCGCGCATCCGCCGAACAGAATCAGCCAGGTCGTGGAGCTTATGGGGGCGAACAGCACGATGAAGCCGGCGACAATCGACAGCAGCGCGTAAATCACGGCCCATGCGGAGCTTGGCATGCGCCATGATTCCACGAGCGCCATCACGCCTTCCAACATCCAGCCGAGGCCGACCACCATGGTGACGAGCACCGCGAGCGTGGCTCCGGAAAGCGCTGCGTTCTTCAACATGACCACACCGCCGACAGACAGCATCAGACCGATCAGAATGTCAAGCACGCGCCATCCGCCCGGAAGCCCGAGTTCCACAATTGCGGTCACAATGCGGACCACGCCGGAAACCACGAAGTATGCGCCGAGTGCGATTGCGGCGACTTTCAGCGTGGCTCCCGGCCAGATCAGCAGTGCCAAGCCGAGGATGATGGCGGCGATACCAAGTATTGCGTAGGTGCCGCGGATCGCGTTCTTCGCCTTCTTTGGCAGCCATTCCTCCGCAAGTTTGAACGGGCTGATTGGCTTCCAGTCGTCGTTGCCGGTTCCTGGTTGGCTGTTCTGCTGTCCGTACGGTTGGCCGGTGGTGTAGCTCGCGTAGAAGAAGCCGTTCTGGTTCGGGTTTTGGCTGGCGTTGGGGCCGTCAAAGTAGCGTGGGGTCTGCGGCTCGCTCGGATACGGATTGCTCGAATTGTTGGGATTGCCGCTCTGCTGTTGGCCTTGCGATTGCTGATTTGGCGCGTATGCCCCGTATTCCGGCTGACCTTGCGGCTGCTGTCCGTTGCTGCCGTTCTGATTCGGATTGTTCACATACGGGTTGTTCATTGAGTCGCTCATGATGGCCCCTTTCCTTGAAGAGCTTGCTTCGTGACGTTCGGACGTGTGTGAATGTGTCCGCCTGCGCTCAAACGTTTCGGAAGCCCTACCCCTCATTCTAGGCAATCTGTCTAATTTAAGCCATCAACAAAATCCTCCTCATCGTCCATTTTGATGGATGGGTCGCATGATTTGGCTGTCTTGCCACGCGATTTGAACAAATTGCCACACGATTTTGATCTGGTGACCTCACGATTTTTCCGATAAAGATGGTAGCGACGTTGCGACCCATGTTGTCTTGTGATGGAACAATCGATTGGGTATGTGATTGAAGTGAGATTGCGAATTATGTTTCACGACACGTTTCACGACACGTTTCACGAATTTGCGAATTTTTGACAAAAGACGGTGTGTGGCAGTCTTGCAAAATGGGCATGGTGTGCAATAATGACAGGAATGCACCGATGGCACACGCCCGGTGTCCACAACCGCGCAGCATTGCCCAGTTCAGCGAGTGGTTGCGAAAATCGCAATTTTCCGGTTTTCGCGCTATCGCAACGGCAGGGGGAGAGCTGACTACTCCGCGGCGCTCCCAAGGAGATCATCATGGTTGATCGTAAGGAAGATCAATCCACCCAATTCCGCGAGACCAGTTCGGGAAATTTCGAACAAGCGAAGAATATCGCAACGCAAACGCAAGTCGATCCGTCGCTCGCCGATGCACAAACCGTCGCGCAATCGCTTGGCGTCGATTTGAATACCGGCCTGAGCCAAGCGGAAGCCAAGCGGCGACTCGACAAGTACGGACCGAACGAACTCGCATCCGCACCACCGGTGCCGAAATGGAAGAAATTCCTCGAACAATTCAAAGATCCCCTCGTCTACCTGCTGTTGGCTGCAACCGGCATTTCGTTCGTCGCATGGTTCATAGAACGGGCCAACGCCGTACCGGGTGCGGAAGGCGGCGAAGCATTGCCGTTCGACGCCATCGTCATCGTGCTGATTCTCATCGTCAACGCGGTGCTCGGCTACATTCAGGAATCGAAGGCGGAAGCGGCCGTCGAAGCGCTCTCCAGCATGACCGCGCCGCAGACCAACGTGCTGCGTGACGGTCAAATCGAACGCATCAACACGGTTGACGTGGTGCCCGGCGACATCATCGTGCTCGGTGAAGGCGACTCCGTCTCCGCGGACGGACGCCTCTTTACGGCCGCCAGCTTGCGCATCGCGGAAGCCAGCCTCACCGGCGAAAGCGTGCCCGTCGGCAAAAAGACCGACACCCTCGCACAGGCGAAAGCCCTCGGCGACCGCGCCAACATGGTGTTCAACGGCACGTCCGTAACGCAAGGCACCGGCCGCGCCATCGTAACCAGCACCGGCATGGGCACGCAGGTCGGCAAAATCGCGGACCTGCTGCAAGCCACGGAAGACGACGAAACCCCGCTGCAAAAGGAAATGAACTACGTTTCCAAAATCCTCGGCATTGCGGTATGCATCATCGCGGTCGTGGTGCTGGTCGCGCTCGCGCTTACCGAAGGATTCCAAGACGTTCACGATGTAATCGATTCGCTACTGTTGGCCGTTTCTCTGGCTGTCGCGGCCGTGCCGGAAGGTTTGGCTGCGATTCTTACGGTAGTGCTCGCGCTCGGCGTGCAGCGCATGGCCATGCACAATGCGATCGTCAAGAAGCTGCATTCGGTGGAAACGCTCGGTTCCGCTTCGGTGATCTGCTCCGACAAAACCGGTACGCTCACCCGCAATGAGATGACCGTGGAGCGTGTGGTCACGCCGAGCGGCGAAGTGCAGCTCACGGGCACCGGCTATGCGCCGGAAGGCCGCATGGTGGTCGATTCGCAGACCATGGAACATGCGCAAATACGCGAGATCATCGAATCGGAAGCCGTCGCAACCCTTGCCGTGGGTGCGCTGGCAAACGACGGCGAACTGCGTGAAGTCGCCGCTTCTGCCGGAAATGCGGAAAACGTAACGTGGGAAGCGGTCGGCGACCCGACCGAAGTCTCACTCATTGTCGCAGCACGAAAAGTGAAGGCGAATCGCAAGTATGCCAACTATGAGCGCGTCGGCGAAATCCCCTTCACTTCCGAACGTAAGCGCATGTCCATCGTGGCGCGAGACAACACCGATGCCGGCCGCCTGACCGTCTTCTCCAAGGGTGCCCCCGATGTGCTTCTTGGATATTGCAGCAGAATTGCGGTCGGCGGTGCCGTTCGTCCACTTACGGAAGGTGATCGTCAGCAGATTCTTGCGACTGTCGAACAGCTTTCTTCCGACGCGTACCGCACGTTGGGTCAGGCCTACCGTCCGCTCGGTACCGCTTCGCTTGCACAAGTGCCAGGAGTCATGCTGAACTCCGCGGGTCATGTTGCCGATATTGCGGAACAAAGCGATGTACTTGAGAATGATTTGATTTGGGTCGGCATGGTTGGCATCATCGATCCGCCGCGTACGGAAGTGCGTGATTCCGTGGCAGAAGCGCATCGTGCCGGCATCCGTACGGTAATGATTACCGGCGACCACCCGCTGACCGCAGCTCGCATCGCCACCGATTTGGGCATTATCGACAAGGGTGGCAAGGCCATGACCGGCAGTCAGCTTGACGAACTGCCCGGCGAAGCGGCCTTCGACAAGGTGACCAGTGAAGTGTCCGTCTATGCGCGAGTCGCGCCGGAACACAAGCTGAAAATCGTCGAATCGTTGCAGAGGCAAGGGAATATCGTGGCCATGACCGGCGACGGCGTGAACGACGCTCCTGCCGTCAAAACCGCCGATATCGGCGTCGCCATGGGCATTACCGGTACTGAAGTAACCAAACAAAGCGCGAAAATGATTCTCGCCGACGACAACTTCAGCACCATCGTCGCAGCCGTGCGCGAAGGACGAGGCATTTTCGACAACATCCGCAAGTTCCTGCGCTACCTGCTGAGCTCCAATGTGGGCGAAGTGTTCACCGTGTTCGGCGGCGTGATGCTCGCCGGATTCCTCGGCATCACCCAGCCCGGCAGCCAAGGCGTGATCGTGCCGCTGCTCGCCACGCAGCTGCTGTGGATCAACCTGCTCACCGATGCTGCGCCCGCGCTCGCTATGGGTGTCGACCCGTCTACCGATGACGTGATGGCACGCAAACCTCGCAAACTCACCGATCGTGTGATCGACGCCGAAATGTGGGGCGACATCATTTTCATTGGTGTGATTATGGCGGCCGTCACCCTGATCGGCATGGACATGCATTTGGCCGGAGGCCTGTTCACCGACCGCTCCGTCGATGCGATCGGCCACGACGCGCAAATGACTGAAGCGCGCACCATGGGCTTCACGATTCTCGTATTCGCCCAAATGCTGAACGCGATTGCCTCGCGCTCGCACTTGCAGTCGGCGTTCGTCGGACTGTTCTCCAACAAGTGGCTATGGGGCGCGCTCGCACTGAGCACGGTGCTGCAGTTGGCGGTGATCTACATTCCGTTCCTCAACATTGCTTTCGGTACGGTACCGCTCAGCGCCGGCGCATGGGTCGAATGCTTGGGCCTTGCTATGATCGTGCTCATCGCCTCCGAACTGCGCAAATGCGTCCTCCGCGCCAGATAACGTCCGAAAGTGCGCAAGATTTCGGACGTTATCGTTTGTGAAGTCAATGATTGAAGGGCTTCTCTCTTGCCTAATCCTTTTGGTGAGATGGGAAGTACGCGGGATGCATTCGTTTGGCGAAGTATGGCATCCGATGAAATTTAAGTGTTGTATCTAAATCAGATACAACACTTAAATTCATATCGGCGATACGCTTCTTTTAGGAAATCTGTTGGATCGCATTGAAGCGCTTCCGACAGACGCCTGGCTGTATCCAGCCGCATGCCTGAGGTTGAGCGATAGCCTGTCTCAAACCAAGAGATGTTCGGCTGGGGAATCCCTGTCATCTCTGACAACTCGCTTTGCGTATAGCCGCGAGTCCGACGAATGTCTCTTAGACCGGATTCAGCGCAGTGGATTCCGCCTCTCCAACCTTCGTCGGGATGGAGCTCCAACACGTTGCAGTGCAATGCTTTGGCAATTTGGCAAGCGGTGTCCAAATGCATATTGCGTACGGTTTCCGGATTGTTTTCGAACATGGCGAGACGATCATGATCCACGCCGGAGAGCCCGGCCAGTTGTTCCAGAGACATTCCTTCTTCGAGCCGCAGGTCCTGTAGCCTCATAAGCTGCGCCTCCATGCCGTTCCCTCCCTTCGCGGTATCACTACGGAATATTCGATCCGTCCTCTATTTCGAGTCAAAAGCCTGTTCATGAAAGGGACCATCCCGTCTTGGCAGGTCATTTTGCTCCGCTGCGCCCCACAGGATAACAGAATCCCCTTAACGTATCGTTCCGTCAATTCCTGATAAGGCGACTCATACGACGAACATGTTTTCCGGAAGGATAGGCTGGTTTCTGTGGAAAAGGAGAAAGACGATTCAGGAGGACGGAATTTCGACACGCCGGTGGATGCGTTGTCTTGCAAGGGTTTTGGCGGTGTTTTCGGG
>OBYW01000578.1_pt1 | contig 13900 bp, 15 predicted proteins | sample 1476841 | NCBI WGS metagenome assembly OBYW01 (sample SAMEA2580222, study PRJEB22360) | human gut metagenome | biome: human gut; feature: human-associated habitat; material: faeces | place: Denmark | collected 2008/2010
GGGCCGCCCGTGGCCCGGGCGCCCCCGGTGGCCGAGACGCTGGCTGCTCAAGGTCGCGAGATCCGTGCGGCCCATCGCGCCGCAGTCGAGCGCGAGATCGAGCGCGCACCGGTCAAGTTGCTGATTCCCACCGGCACGCTCATCTTGCCGGCGTTGCTTCTGTCCATATTGGGCCCGCTGCTGGGAGCAGGCGGGATGATGTAGGGAGGAATATATGAACACGATGACCGACATTGCGGGCAAGGCTTGGAGCTGGGCTTTTTGCCGGGCATTCCGCGCTCGCCAGCGTGCCAAGGCGCTGTTGCGGGAGGAGAGCGCGCAGGGCACTACCGAATACGCCATCTTGGTTGGCGTGCTCGTAGTGATCGCGATTATCGCCATCGTCGCGTTTAAGAGCAAAGTCGAAGAACTATGGAACGCGATCAAAGACGGCATCAACAGCCTGTAGGAGGCAGGCGGCCTGTTGGTTCGCCGCTGGTGCTCGTCTGTTTGCTCGTGGCAATAGCGGCGACGCTTTGGGGGCTGGGCGATGCGCGGCAGCAGCGTCCAGGCGCTACTGCCGATTTGGGATCGGGCTCGGCGGCGGTGTCGCAAGCGGAAGGCGCGCAAGATACGGGCGGTCAGAACGCCGCCGTCACGGCTCGGACCTTTTTGCAGGCGCTCGACGAGCGGGCCGCCAGTGCGACGGAGCCGTCTGCAGACAACGCGATCGCGGTTCGACTCGCATGGTCCGAGGACCGGCCGATGACCGAGGCGGCGGCAGACCTGTTGCGCGCCTACCGCGAGGTGCCCACGGCCCAGCTCGCCCTGAGCGGCTATCTCGATATTAAGGGCAACGTATGGGGCGCCATCGTGCGCGATGGGCGAGGCTGGGTCGACATGGTGACGGTTGCCGCGGATGCCGGCGATGCCTCGTGCCGCCTGCGTGCTGTGCGTCTGGTTCCGCAAACAACGGAGTCAAAGGAGGGGTCGTGAAATGCATGATGTCCTGCGTGAGGAATCTGCTCAGTCGACCGTCGAATACGCCATCGTCACCGTGGCGCTGTTGTCGATTGTGCTGGCGATTGCGGGGCTTTGGCGCGCTGGCACCGATGGGCGCTTGGCGGCACTGGTCGAGCGGGCAGCGTCTCACGGCGTCGCTCCGTCGTCGGTTATCGATGCCGCGACGGGCGCCAAGGACATCGCTCTGTATTGATATCGCGTGCGAGGATCGGGCGCAGTCTACGGTCGAGGCCGCCTTTTTGCTGCCGACGTTTTTGACGCTTATCTTGCTCGCGTTGCAGCCGGTATGCCTGCTCTATACGCGTGCGGTCATGGAGTCTGCCGCCGCCGAGACCGCGCGGCTCATGACTACGACGACGGTGGAGGGCGACGATGACCTTAAGGAGTTCACTCGCTGCAGACTTGCTGCGGTGCCCAACGTCTCGATTTTTCATGCCGGCGGGCCGCTGTCGTGGGATATCGAGTTGGGGCGGGCCGGTGTCGGCGGCGTTTCGTCCGTGTCTGTTGCCGGCGAGGTTAAGCCGCTGCCCGTGATCGGTGCATTTGTGCAGGCCATGGGCAGTGCGGGTGAGGGTGGCTATGTCGAGCTCAAGGTCGACGTCTCGTATCGATCGCGTCCCGAATGGCTGGAGGGAGATTATGATTCATGGATTGCTGCATGGGATTAGGCGCTGCCTGCTGCGGGTGACGCAAGGGTTTGCGGCCCGCCGTCGACCAGGCGCTCGCCGCAGGCGGGGGGGGTTTATGGGGCGTGCCGGTATCGACTTGTTTATCGAAGACGGTGCCTATACCACGCTCTCCTCTGCGGTTGTCATTTTGGTGGTGCTTACGCTGCTGTTTTCGTCGACTGCGGCGATATGGAGCATGTCGCGCGCCGGAGACACCCAGGTGGCGGCCGATAGCGGTGCGCTGGCGGGCGCCAACGTGGTGTCGTCCTATCACACGGCCGCCACGGTGGTCGATGCGAGCATTTTGAGTTTGGGCCTGGCGGGGTTTGCCACGATCGGCACCGGCTTTGGTGCCATTCTCATTCCGGGCGCCGAGGTTGTCGGCAGCGATATCATCGACACAGGGACCCAGATCATTAAAACGCGTAACAAGTTTGCCAAAAGCGCGGCAAAGGGCCTGCAAAAGATCGAGACCGCTTTGCCGTACCTGGTTGCCGCGCGCGCAATGCAGGCAGTATCGGCGCAGGATACCGACGGCGTAACCTATACCGGTACGGCGCTTGCCGTGCCCAGGACGTCCGAGTCGGATTTTGTTGCGCTCGAAGGATCAGAAATCTCGACCGATGCCATTAAAGATGCGTCGGAAGATCTGGAGCGCGCGGCCGAGGAGCTGCAAAAGGCCTCGGAGGAGACGGCGAAGGCCAAGGAGCGTGCCTGGCTAGCGGATTGCGGTGGATCGGATAAAGGTTCGGTCGGCAGCTGTTCGTGTATGTGGGAGCGCGCAAAAAGCCTAACGGATCTCTCCGGTGTTCAAAATCCGCATTACGCTTCGAGCGTTACGTGGGAGCCCCAAGTGGCGCTCGATCGTGCGAAGGACTACTACCATTGGCGTCTGACAAATGAAAAACCCCAAGGCTCGAGTGTCGAGATGAAGGCGGAGTCCGCCGCGCGTAAGGCGTTTTATACCTATGCGAGCGCGGAGGTCGATCGGGCATATATAACCGAGAACGGAGACAGGGTTTCCTCCTATATTCCACTGTTGCCGCGCAATTCTGACGAGGTCCGGGCGACGGAACTCTATACCGATGCGGTGTGGCCGACGAGCGTGAACGATGGCAAGGCGTATCTGCATTACGGGACGACCTGTCCTAACTATAAGAAAGGAACGCCGAGCGGATTTGCTTCGGTTGCCGATTACGATGGACAGGATAAATGCAGCAAATGTCATTTTGGCGTTTCGTCGCTTGGTGCTGTTGCGGCGCCTTCAACCTCTATCGAAAACGGCTTCGAGTATCACTTTGACAAGTTTAAAGACGCCCTGGAGGACTACGTCGACTGTCGTAACAAGGAGCTTGAGCTCGAGCGTCAGACTGAGGACGAAGCCGACCGTGCGGGCAATGCGTTCGATACCGCCATCAAAGAACTTTCCAGTGAGCGCCCGCGCATCGCCCCGCCCGGTCGCAACGGCGTGGTCGCCTTTGCGGTCTCGGGCGCCATCTCCAGTCCCGACGAGCTCAACTCTTCGTTTAACACGGCAGTTGAGCTTGGCGATCGTGGTGCAATTTCTGCTGCAGTGCTCGCGCCCGATGATGCGACGGCACAAAATAACGTTCTCTCGCGGTTTTTCTCGACGCTGGAGGAGCGTTCGGGCGGCGTTGCCGGCGTGCTCGACGGCGTTATGGATGTTTGGGGCCGCCTGCTTGTGGGGTACGGAGACATCCAGGGTGCGGCCGACGAGCTTATGGGAGAGCTGATCGGTGGCTTGGGAGGGAGTAGCGGCGCGTTGGGCTCCATCGCGTCCTGGCTCGGTGACACCGTCTCGTCCTCCGTGGCAGCGCTGGGACTCGAACCGTGCGATTTGCGTCTGCGAAAACCGGTGCTGACCGATACCGCCAATGTCATCAAAAGTCCGGGGTCCGATATCGCGGGCATCTCCAAAGCTCAAGATACCCTGCGAAAAATCCCCTTGGGCGTGACTGACCCCAAGGCGCTTTGCGAGGCCTTGGAATATCACGTCGAGCGCACCATCAGTGGCGCGGTGTTTACGCTTGCGGAGATCCCGCTGCCCGGCGGCGGCTCCATCCCGCTCACTGTCGATGTTGCCACGCTGGTGGGGGCTTTTGGCGGTGGGTCGTAATGGGCATTCGCGCGGGCTTGCGCGAGGAGCGTGCCCAGGCGACGGTCGAGATGGCCGTGGTCACGCCTGTCCTGCTCGTGCTGGCTCTCGTCGCGTACAACATCATGATCTTTACCGGCGCGGTCGCGCGCTTCGACCGCGTGGTGCCCGACATCGTGCTGGCGCACGCTGTGGCGCCGGGCGGGGAGGGTGACGAGAGCTCCATTGACGCTTCCGCGACCGTTCAAGCTCAGATTCAGGATGCCATGGAGGGATATGACCTACAGGTCGAGGTCTCGAGCGAGCAGGGCGCGGCGTCATCGGATGGCGGCCTGCTCTCTCTTTCTGGCACGTTTAGGACCTATACCTGCACCATGCACTACGAGCCGTGGCCGAGTTCGCTGAGCATCGCCGGCGTTTCCCTGGGGGCGCCGGCCGTGCTCACGCATGAACGTGCGGTGACGGTCGATCCATGGCGTCCGGGGGTGGTCATGTGACCGCGGTCTCGTCCTATATCGCCTACGCGCGGGCGCTCAACAGGTTGGGCTGGACGCCGGCCGAGTTTGTGGTGGCGGAGTCGTTTACCGTGCGTCTGCGCGGCATGCTGGGACGGCGGCCGATTGCTGACAGCGGACTGCCGCTTGTCATGGCGTTTCCGCGCTGTTCCTCGGTTCACACCTGCTTAATGGCCTATCCCATCGACATCGCCTTTATCGACCGTAGCGGCAACATCCTCGCGTGCTACGAAAACGTACGTCCCTGGCGTATGTGTTCCTGCCCCGGCGCCTGGGCAGCACTCGAGCGCCCTTCAATTATTGTTTCGCCCCCTGTTCTCCAACGCGTGCCGGCATGAGAAGGTGGAGCGAAAACTTCTTTCTGCCGGTTGATGCTCCTGACGTGCCGTTCTATAGGAGCGAGATTGTGTCCGATGCCGCGCTCAAAAACTTTTTTAAAATTCTCGGTTGACCGGAGCGCGTCCTTGGTTATACTAATCAAGCCTTGAAACAAGGCACACCTCAAATGGCTGGGTAGCTCAGTTGGTAGAGCAGAGGACTGAAAATCCTCGTGTCAGGGGTTCGATTCCCTTCCCCGCCACCTTGAATTGACTAGGACCTCTGCAAAGGGGTCCTTTTCTTTTACCGAGGGCTCCTGCGGAAACTGCATCCCGGAATTTGGCTTCAGAGCGGGATGCGCTTTCCGCTTTGAGCCTGTTTGGGAAAGTGTGGACCGGAATCCGGCGTCAGAATGGGACGCGCTTTCCTTTTGCGGCCCTTGGCGGAAACTGCGTCCCAGATCCCGCGCTCAGAACGGGATACATTTTCCGGTTGAGGCCTCGAACGGAAAGCGCATCCCAGTCTCTTGCGAAAAAACGGGGCGCGCTTTTCGGCCGCCTACTTCCGGCGCACATGCGCATCTCGGCGCGCTATCTCGGGCCCGCCCGCCCGGACATTCCTCCCACTTTTGCGCCACTTTGTAGACCGTTCGGTCGCCTGTCCGCACGCGCGGGTATACTCAAAACGATACTTTTCCTATGCAATGCGATGCAGGTTCGACCTGCGCGATTCGAAGGGGGCCGTGATGGAGAGGATTCTCGGCGTTAATCTCTCTGGCTGGTTTATTCCCGAGCCCTGGGTGACCCCGTCGCTCTATGCAGCGACCGGAGCATCCAATGCAGCCGAGCTGCAGGAGGCCATGGGCACCGCTGCCTATAACGAGCGCATGCGTCGCCATTACGAGACGTTTGTGAGTGAGGACGATTTTCGCCGTATGGCGCAGATCGGTCTCAACGCCGTGCGCCTGCCGGTGCCGTGGTATGCCTTTGGCTCGCAGGAGTCCGACGCTTCCTACATCTCGGTTGTCGATTATATCGACCGTGCTATTGAGTGGGCCGACAAGTACAACATCCGCGTACTGCTTGATCTGGCGACTGTACCCGGCGGTCAGGGCGATTCCAACGATTCACCCACCACTCCGGAGGCTGTTGCCGAGTGGCATTCGTCCACCAACGGCCGTCACGTTGCGCTCGATGTGCTCGAGCGCCTGGCCGATCGCTATGGTGAGGCCGAGAGCCTGCTGGGCATCGAGCTGTTGGATACGCCGCAGATGAGCGTACGCAAGAGCCTCTTTACCATGACGGATGGCATTCCGGCGCACTACCTGCGCAACTTCTATCGTGACGCGTACGAGCTCGTTCGTTCGCATATGCCCGAGGACAAGATCGTCGTCTTTTCCTCTTCGGGACACCCTGGCGAGTGGAAGCACTTTATGCGTGGTGCCAAGTACAAGAACGTCTACATGGACCTTCACCTGTACCATTACCGCGACGAGTATGCGCTCGACATCACGAGCCCGCGCGGTCTGACGACGGCGATTTCGCGCAACAAGCGTGAGCTCAAAGAGGCGGTCGCAACTGGGTTCCCCGTTTTGGTGGGCGAATGGTCGGGCGCGGCGATCTTCGCCAACTCGTCGGTTACGCCCGAGGGCCGCAATGCCTACGAGCGCGTGTTCATCGCCAACCAGCTGTCATCGTTTGCGCCGGCGGCTGGCTGGTTCTTCCAAACGTGGAAGACCGAGAAGCGTATTGCAGCATGGGACGCCCGCGCGGCACTCGGCACGCTCGAGCGCGGCATGATTGAATAGGTTGATATGACGCAAAACAGCGCCCGCACGGGCAAACTTTATGTGGTCGGTACGCCCATCGGCAATCTGGGCGACCTGTCCCCGCGCGTCGGCGAGGCCTTTGCCGCCGCCGATGCCATCTGCTGCGAAGACACGCGTGTGACCTCAAAGTTGCTGATGCACCTAGGCATCTCCAAGCCGCTCGTTCGTTGCGACGAGAATGTGATCGCAAGTCGCGCAGCTGGCCTGGTCGACCGCCTGCTGGCGGGGGAGACCCTCGCCTTTGCCTCGGACGCCGGTATGCCGAGTGTGTCTGATCCCGGCCAGGCTTTGGTTGAGGCGGCGCGCGAGGCGGATGTGCCTGTCGAGGTTATTCCCGGCCCCTCTGCTTGCGTCACGGCGCTCGTATCGTCCGGTATTCCCTGCGAGCATTTCTTCTTCGAAGGCTTTTTGGGCCGCAAGCACGGCGACCGCGTGCGCCGACTGCAGCGCCTTGCCGTCGTCCCCGGCGCGCTCATCTTCTACGAGTCTCCACATCGCATCGTCGCGACGCTCGAGGCCGTGGCCGAGGTCTTTCCCCAGCGCGATGTTGCCGTTTGCCGCGAGCTCACCAAACTGCACGAGGAAGTCTTGCGCGGACCCGCCGCCCAGCTAACCGAGGAGCTGCGTGCCCGTGGCGAGGTAAAGGGCGAGATCGCGCTGGTCATCGCGCCGCCGAGTGAGGACGAGGATGCCGGTATCGTGCCGGTTGGCGCCGCGGCGGCCGACCCCGACGAGGCCCTGCGCGAGGACATTCGCACCGCGCTCGAGGAGGGGGAGCCCGCCTCCGCGGTGGCAAAGCGCCTGTCACAGAAGTACTCGCGCCGCAAGCGCGATGTCTATGCCATGGTGCTCGATATGCAATAGATGGAGGATATCCAGCCCTTGCGCTAGAATCATCCCCTGTATGCAACGTTTTTCTGGAGGACAAACCCCATGGATCAAAGCAAGCCTTCGTTCTTTATCACGACGCCCATCTACTACGTCAACGCCGATCCGCATCTGGGCACGGCTTATTCCACCATCATCGCCGACGTCCAGGCTCGCTATCGTCGCTCCGCCGGCTATAACGTCAAGTTCCTGACTGGCATGGACGAGCATGGCGAGAAGGTCGCCGAGGCTGCAGCCAAGCACAACATGACGCCGCAGGAGTGGACCGACAGCCAGGCTCCGCACTTCAAGGAGCTGTGGAGCAAGCTCGAGATCTCCAACGACGACTTCATCCGCACCACCGAGCCGCGCCAGCATCATGCGGTGCAGTATCTGTGGGAGCGCATGAAGGAGTCCGGCTACCTGTATAAGGGCAGCTACGACGGCTGGTACTGCGTGCCCGACGAGACCTACTTTACCGATACGCAGGTCCAGAAGGGTGACGAAGAGTACGGCAGCGTCGGCCAGCATCTGTGCCCCGACTGCCACCGTCCGCTCGAGCGCGTGCAGGAGGAGTCCTACTTCTTTAAGCTCTCTGCGTTCCAGGACAAGTTGCTCAAGCTCTATGACGAGCACCCCGATTTTGTTGAGCCCGCGTTCCGCATGAACGAGGTGCGCAGCTTTGTCGAAGGCGGCCTCAACGACCTTTCCGTGAGCCGCACGAGCTTTGACTGGGGCATTCAGGTCCCGTTTGACGAGCGCCATGTGACCTACGTGTGGTTCGACGCGCTGCTCAACTATATGACGGCCGTCGGCTACGGTGTCGACACCGACGAGGCGCGTGCCGAGCTGGCCTATCGCTGGCCCGCGCAGTTCCACATCGTGGGCAAGGACATCATCCGCTTCCACTGCGTCATTTGGCCCGCCATGCTCATGGCCATCGGCGAGGCCCTGCCCGAGCACGTCTTTGCCCACGGCTTCCTGACCGTGCGCAATGCCGAGACCGGTAAGGCCGAGAAGATGTCCAAGAGCCGCGGTAACGCTATCGCTCCGCAGGACGTTATCGACATGTTGGGCGTTGAGGGCTATCGCTACTACTTCATGACCGACGTCGTCCCCGGCACCGACGGTGCCATCAGCTTCGATCGCATGGAGCAGGTCTACAACGCCGACCTGGCCAACAGCTGGGGCAACCTTATCTCGCGTTCGCTCAACATGAGCGGCAAGTACTTTGACGGTTGCGCGCCCGCCAAGCCCGCGTCGTTCGATGCGTTCGACAACCCGCTGGCAAAGATCGCCGATGGCCTGGTCGAGCGCTACATGGCCAAGATGGACGTGCTCGATTACGGTGGAGCTAAGGACGAGGTCATGGAGCTCATCCATGCTGCCAACCACTACATCGAGGACTCCGAGCCCTGGGCGCTTGCCAAGGACGAGGCCAAGGCTGACGAGCTGGCATTTGTGATCTACAACCTGCTCGAGGCCATTCGCATCGCCGCTCACCTGCTGATGCCGCTCATGCCCCAGACTTCTGCCGAGGCTCTGCGTCGCCTGTCCTGCGAGGACGAGGCCGCGAGCGACGATCTCAGGGGCATTTGCGCTTGGGGCCTGCTTGCCGGTGGTCAGCCCGTCGAGAAGGGCGAGCCGCTGTTCCCGCGTCTGGGCTAAGACGCCGCGCGCCATATCGGCAATTTGCTGTTTAGATGTAAGGGCATGGCCGCAACGGTCCATGCCCTTTTGCTTTACGATGCAGCCACCATGTTAAGGAGGCAACCATGACAACTTCGCCTTTGGCAAACCCCACGGCAACTAGGGAGCTGCTAGAGGAGTTTGGCCTTGCGACCAAGCATCGCCTGGGCCAAAACTTCCTGATCGACAACCATGTGATCGAACGTATCTGTGAGCTCGCTGAGCTTGCGGGCGATGAGCGCGTGCTCGAGGTCGGCCCGGGTTGCGGCACGCTGACGTTGGCCCTGCTGCAGGAGGCGGCGTGCGTTACGTCGATTGAGGCCGATCCCGAGCTTGAGCCGGTGCTTGATGCCCACGCCGCCGACTATGCCAACTTCCGCTTTATCATGGGCGACGCGCTCAAAGTGACGCCGGAGCAGATTGAGCAGGCCGCCGGTGGTGAACCCACGGTGTTTGTCGCGAATCTGCCCTATAACGTGGCGGCAACGATCATCCTTCAGTTCTTCCAGACGATGCCCGCGCTTAAGCGCGCTGTCGTCATGGTGCAAAAGGAAGTTGCAGATCGTATTGGCGCAACGCCGGGCAACAAGACCTATGGCGGCTACACGGCAAAGCTCGGTCTGTATGCGCAGGTGACGGGGCGCTTTGAGGTGCCGCCGCGCTGCTTTATGCCGGCGCCGCATGTGGATTCTGCCGTAGTGCGCATCGATCGCGTTGACGGTGTGGTACCCGAGGGCATCGACCGCGAGTTTGTGGCCCGTGTGATCGACGCTGCATTTGCCCAGCGCCGCAAGACGATCCGCAACTCCATGAGCGCCAACGGCTTTGCCAAGGACGCGCTCGACGCCGCCTTTGAGGCCTGCGGTATCGCACCTACCACGCGCGCCGAGACGCTCGACGTTGCCGACTTTGTCCGCCTGGCCCAGGAGCTAATCCATGACGCCTAATGCCGAACGCGTGACGTTTACCAAGAAAAAGAAGACGGTCGCCTGCCCCGTGCCCTTGGCACCGCTTGCCGACACGCATGCGCATCTGCTTTCGTTTTGGGGCAAAGAAGTGTCCGAGACACTCGTGCGCGCCAAAGCCGCGGGCGTCGACCTGTTGGTGACGATGCTCGACCCCATCGCTGACAAACGCAGCGTGGCGGACTATAGCGACTGGCTGACGCACGAGATTCTGCCGATGCAGGATATTCCACAGATCAAATATCTTGCCGGCGTGCATCCGTATGGCGCACCGGACTATACCGACGACGTTCACGCACAGGTCGTTGCCGCACTCGATGATCCCTTATGCGCCGGTATTGGCGAGATCGGTCTGGACTACCACATGGACTATGACGACGATATCGCGCCGGCGCCCCACGACGTGCAGATCGACTGTATGGCGCGCCAACTCGAGGTCGCCGTACGCCGCAATGTGCCGGTAGAGCTGCATCTGCGTCATGAGGATACGGACGAGGAGCGCACCTCGCATGTGGACGCCTACAACGTGTTGCGCGAGGTCGGCGTGCCCCAGGTCGGTTGCGTACTGCACTGCTTTGGCGAGGACCGAGCCACGATGGAGCGCTTTGTGGATTTGGGTTGTTACATCGCCTATGGCGGCGCGGCTACCTTTAAGCGCAACGACGACGTGCGCGAGGCATTTGCGGCGACCCCGCTCGACCGTATTTTGTTCGAGACGGATTGTCCCTATATGACGCCGGAGCCCATTCGCGGTCTTGAATGCGAGCCTGCAATGATTTCCATCACAGCAAACGCGCTGGTCAACGACCGCGTCGATCGTACCGGCGAGGACGCCGAAGCAATCGCTCGAGCCGCCTGGGAAAATGCCTGCAAACTTTTTCAAAAATAGTTCTTGCGTTCGCGGTGGCGCTCCGTTATTCTAATTCCTGCACGCGGGCGTGGCGGAATTGGCAGACGCGTACGGTTCAGGTCCGTATGGGGGCAACCCCATGAAGGTTCAAGTCCTTTCGCCCGCACCATTAAATGAAAGAGCTCCCAGCAATGGGAGCTTTTTTGTTATGGGCTCATCACAGGGACTTGAACCTGTGAAGGAGCGAGCGTAAAGAAAACGCGGAGCGTTTTTAGCGAGCTGGCGAGGGCGCCGGCAGGCGGGCGAAGCCGGGGCGGATCCCCGAATCGTCTTGTCGGACGTCCTTTCGCCCGCACCATTAAATGAAAGAGCTCCCAGCGATGGGAGCTCTTTTGTTACGGGCCGTTTTTGGCAGATTTGACATATCGATTTCGCGCGGTAGATGCCCCGTGGTCAAAAAGTGGCAAATATGAGTACTGGCACGAAAATAGAGACATTTCACGAAGCCATTTTTGCTCATTTTGCGCAACAGATGTACGCTAATTTGACCCAATCTTGAGACAAGACGAAGTAAATTTGATAGACCTCGGGTTCAAAGAGGCGATTTTGACCCAAATACGCTGTTACTAAACTGGTAACAGTACTCATATTTGGCCTTTTTTGACCACGGGTCCTCTTGTTGGTGTCACACAGCTGCTTCGTGCGGGTATCCTAGTCCCAACGCGTGCCTATCAGAGGAGAAACCATGCTGTTGTCCGGTATCATCGCTACCCTTACGAGCCTTCTGCTTCCCATCATCATTTTGTTGCTACTGCTCTCCAACGCCTGCTATGTCGTTGAGCAGCAGCATGCTGTGATCATCGAGCGTCTGGGCAAGTTCAACCGCATCGTCAACGCGGGCTTCCACATGAAGGTGCCCGTGATCGACCGCAAAGCCGCCACGGTGAGTCTGCGCACCATGAAAAACGGTTTTGGCATCGACGTTAAGACCCAAGACAACGTGACTATCGGCCTTGAGGTCTCTGCTCAGTACCACGTGAGCTATGACATGGGCGCCGGCCCGGCAGATTCGGGCATCTACAAGAGCTACTACATGCTGCAGGAGCCCGTCGACCAAATGCGTGACTTCATCACCGATGCCCTGCGCTCTTCCATCCCCGTCTACACGCTCGATGAGGTCTTTGCCAAAAAAGACGATATCGCCAAGGACGTCAACGCCACCGTGTCCGAGCAGATGGCCGCCTACGGCTTCACCCTCGTGTCGACACTTATCACCAAGATCGCGCTGCCGACCGAGGTCGAGAACTCCATGAACGACATCAACGCCGCCCAGCGAAAGCGGGCCGCTGCGCAGGAGCTCGCCGAGGCCGATCGCATCAAGCGCGTTACCGAGGCGACCGCCGAGGCTGAGGCAATGGAAAAGGCGGGCGAGGGCATCGCCAACCAGCGCAAAGCCATCGCGCTGGGCATCAAGGACTCGCTCGAGATTATCCAGGAGACGGGCGTCGGCAACGATGAGGCCAACCAGCTGTTCATGTTTACGCAGTGGTCCGAGATGATGACGGAGTTCGCTCGCACGGGCAAAACCTCGACGGTCGTGCTGCCGAGCGATTTCTCACAGTCGGCCTCGATGTTCGAGCAGATGTTGACCGCCGGCAAAGTTCAGAACGAGTCGAAGGAGTAGACGCGCGTGAAATATACCGTTGTTTGCGTTGGTAAGCTCAAAGAGCGCTTTTGGAAGGACGCGTGCGCCGAATACACCAAACGCCTAGGCGCCTATGCCAAGGTAGATATGCGCGAGGTTGCTGATATCGATCCGGCCAAGGCGGGCGGTGTGGATGCCGCGCGCAACAAAGAAGGCGCGGCGATTCTTGCTGCCCTGCCACCGCGGGCACATGTGATTCTGCTGGCTATCGAGGGCAAGGAGCGTTCGAGCGAGGAGTTCTCGACCCGCCTCGATGACCTCATGCTGCGAGGCAACAGCGACATCGCTTTTGTAATCGGCGGATCGGACGGCGTGAGCGATGCCGTGCGCGCCCGCGCCGACGAGATGCTCAGCTTTGGACGCATTACCTTGCCGCACAACCTGGCGCGCGTGGTGCTGCTGGAGCAGATCTACCGCGCCTGCAAGATTAGCCGTGGCGAGCCCTATCACAAGTAAGTCGGCCATCCGAAACAATGGCGTGGGACAATGACTTTCGTTTTTGAGGAACGCATCTGAGAGGACTGTGTGATATGAAGATCGGATTTGTCGGTTTTGGCAATATGGCGAGCGCTATGGCCGATGGCTGGATTGCCGCCGGCGTGGCCGCGGGCGACATGTGCGCTTGCGCAGGCCGCTACGATGCTCTGGTTGAGCGTTGCGAGGCGCGGGGCATGGCTGCCTGCCACGATGCGGCGGAGGTTGTTGCCGCGTCCGATATCGTGGTTGCGGCGGTCAAGCCGTACATGATTGAGAAGGTCTTCGCTCCACTCAAGGATGCGCTTGCCGACAAGGTCGTCCTTTCGGTTGCCTGGACCTGGGATAGCGCCAAATGGGAACAGGTCCTGCCAGGTGTCGCTCATATCTCGACGGTGCCCAACACGCCGGTTTCGGTGGGCGAGGGCGTTATCGCTTGCGAGAAGGCTTCCACGCTTAGCGATGAGCAGCGTGCCACGGTGCTCGGTCTGCTCGGAAAGCTTGGCACGGTGGTCGAGCTCGATTCGAGTCTGCTGTTTGTGGGCGGTACCGTGGGCGGTTGCGCACCGGCATTTGTTGCCATGGCGATCGAGGCCCTGGGCGACGCGGCCGTCAAGCACGGTATCCCGCGCGCCGATGCCTATCGCATTGTGAGCCAGATGGTGCTGGGTACGGCAAAGCTGCAGCTTGCAACCGGCCAGCATCCAGCAGCGATGAAAGATGCCGTGTGCTCGCCCGGCGGTGCTACCATCAAGGGCGTCGTCGCGCTCGAGGACGCCGGCATGCGCAGCGCCCTGGTCAAGGCCATCGACGCTACTCTCCAGTAAACTGACCAATAAGGGACAGGTTTATTTTGGCAGGGTTTTCCTGCAGTTTTGTACCTTGAGCAAAAAGCGCCCCGCA
>OBYW01000584.1_pt1 | contig 13740 bp, 14 predicted proteins | sample 1476841 | NCBI WGS metagenome assembly OBYW01 (sample SAMEA2580222, study PRJEB22360) | human gut metagenome | biome: human gut; feature: human-associated habitat; material: faeces | place: Denmark | collected 2008/2010
CCATCAGCAAAAGGGGATGATAAGTTTATCACCACCGACTATTTGCAACAGTGCCCTTAAAAGCAGGCAAATAAAACATAAACATTACTGTTATCCCCTTTAATAAGTGGATAACCAAACATCACGGCGCAAGCGCCTAGAGGTAGCTCCCCACGCTACGCGCGGGGCATATTGAGATCAGAATCGCGAGATGGTCGACAGCTTGTCTGTTGACCATAGAGGGATTAGACAAATCCAGGCACTGGATGCGTCAGCCATATCGCTATAAGTACAGATGTACACGCTCGTAGTTCGCTACGCTCACAACGCGGAGATAAACCCCGGCTTCAGCTACGCTTTGCCGTGGCCACTCCGACCGCGCAAAGAAGCCCTCAAATGGCGGTTAGCGGGTTTAGCTAATCAGAGTGAAGGGCTGGATAGTTGATCCCTATCGATCCAGTAGCCGCTTCGCGGGGCTTCGGCGGCCAACCGACACAGCTATATTTGGCCACAATCAGCCGCCTTTCATGCGCAAGCGCATTACTGTAGCCGCAAAACGCATCAGAAGCGCTCTGACTGGTTTTGATGGTGAGGTAAGGGGATTGTGTGGTTTAGGCTGAAAAAGTCTCTTGTAGCGCGTCTGGTGCCGTCTATTTTTTTCAGTTAACGGGGTCTTACGCTCAGTGGAACGAAAACTCACGTTAAGCAACGTTTTCTACCTCTGACGCCTCTTTTAATCGGGTCCGCTTGGAAAAAGGAAATTATCCTACTATAAGGGCTTCCCCGAACAGTCAAAGCCGGTTTTTAATTTCTGTCTGTTCATCAAGGGGTCGGTTCCGGCTGAGGGCGAAATGACACCCTAAGCTTTCGGTTCCTTGGGCCAAAGATATTCGCCAGTCAGTAGAATGTGCGCCCAGCCCAATGGGGATATGTGGGGAAGAAATTCAGGGGGAACATCCAACCCTTCGTTCCGCCGCTCCGTGACGGCATGACCAAGATGGACGGTATTCCAGTAAATGATCACCGCAGTCAATAAATTGAGCCCAGCGATTCGGTAGTGCTGCCCCTCTGTCGTGCGATCGCGAATTTCCCCCTGCCTCCCGATACGGAGCGCATTTTTGAGCGCATGGTGGGCCTCTCCCTTGTTAAGACCGATCTGAGCACGCCGCTGCATGTCCGTATCCAGGATCCACTCAATAATGAAAAGGGTCCGTTCAATACGACCAACTTCACGAAGCGCAACTGCAAGGTTGTTTTGTCGTGGGTAAGAAGCGAGCTTGCGCAGGAGTTGGCTGGGCCTGATTTTGCCAGCGGTCATCGTCGCGGCACAACGGAAAATATCAGGCCAGTTCGCAACGATAAGATCCTCCCGGGCTTTTCCACCTACCAACTTGCGTAACTCCCTGGGGGTCGTATCGGGATTAAATACGTACAACCGCTTCGATGGCAGATCCCTGATTCGCAGAACGAGATTGTAGCCGAGCAGGCTACTGGCTCCGAACAAATGGTCGGTGAATCCTGCTGTATCGGCATACTGTTCGCGAACATGGCGACCGACCTCGTTCATCAGTAGTCCATCGAGAATATACGGTGCCTCGCTCACGGTCGCCGGGATCGACTGACAAGCGAATGGCGCGAACTGGTCGCTTACGTGAGTATACGCTTTGAGGCCGGGAACAGAACCATATTTGGCATTGACCATGTTCATGGCTTCGCCATGCCGCGCTGTCGGGAAAAACTGACCATCGCTCGATGCTGACGTGCCCATCCCCCAGACGCGTGACATCGGCAGTTTACCCTGCGCGGCCACCACAATTGCCAATGCCTGGTTCATGGCTTCGCTTTCAACATGCCAGCGGGCAAGGCGTGAGAGCTGCCAGTAATCATGCGTGTTTGTAGCTTCCGCCATCTTACGCAGGCCCAGATTGAGCCCTTCAGCGAGCAGGACGTTGAGCAGACCGATCCGGTCGCGACATGGAGCCCCGGTTCTCAGATGGGTAAACGCATCTGTGAAACCAAGGGCTGCATCAACTTCAAGCAGCATGTCGGTAATCCGAACGGACGGCATTCGGCGATACAGATCCAGTATGAGTGCCTCGGCACCATCCGGCACGTCTGCTGTCAACCTGTCGATCCGCAACGTTCCATCTTCTATGCTACCGTGCGGAATAGTGCCGTTACGGGCAGCCCGGGCCAGCCGCTTAAGAGCGATCGTGAGTCGCGCCTTTCTGTCTGCCAGCCAATCCTGTGGGTTGGAAGGCACGGCCAGTTTTGCATTTTCCTGCGCCGCGATCATCGGCACCAGTACCTGCTTGAGGTCACCATAGCGGCGCGAATGAGCGAGCCAGACATCTCCGGAACGAAAAGCATCCCGGAGGTGAAAGAGTACCGCCACTTCCCAAAGACGGGTATCTCCTTTTTCCTGAGCTCGTAAATGACGGTTCCATTTGGAGCTGGGCCGCAGGAAACGCCTTTCTGGCGATGCAACACCTTTCATCTCTCCGATCGACAAAGCTGCTGCTACCAATGGTCCGGCGACCGGCGCGGCTTCGAGCTTCAGACAGCGCAACATGCGGGGCGCATAACGACGAAAGCGATGGTATCCCTGCCCGACATATGCAAGAGGCTCATCGGCTAGCGTGTTGCTGAGTTGAGTCCCTGTCGCTACCAGTTGAGCGAGCCGGTCCCATGCAACCGAACTGGCGACAGCCATCTCCAGCGGGGTTCCGTCACTGCGGGCCTCAAGCAACGAAGCTCCCAGCGCGGTGAAGGTACGGATCGTATCCGTGAGTGTGGCTTTAGAGCCGGAAATTGTTTCGTCATGCTGGCGCTTCGCTTCCCGCCAGGTTTTTCCTACGATCCTGTCATGGGTTTCGACTATGGCATCAGCAATCGCCGCTTCCCACTCCACAACACAGACGGTAAGGATCGCCCAGCGGCGGTCCGAAGTGATGTCACGCAAACCGTCGGTGAAGTAGCGTTCACCCTGCCGACGCAGCCGGGCAATGCGATGGGCAGGTATGCTGGCCAAAGCACTATGATTGATATTCAGGGTACGCAGAAATTCGAGCCTGTCGAGCAAACGGTTAGCAGCAGCCGAGTTGTTACCAACCTCGAAGTTGCGAAGCCAGATGAAACGACTGATATTGCCGGCGAGCATTTCACTCAGAAGTTTGTCCAGGTGATCGCGAACATCCGCTGTTAAATTTTCCGCAATCCGCGTTTCAATCCGCCGCTCAGCGGCGACCAGAGCATCCGCGCACAAGCGCTCGATTGTCGATACTGCGGGCAGAATGGTGGAAGTTTCCCGACACCGCACAATAAAACGATGAGCAAGATCCTCGTTTGATCTGGCATCTTCGGCCTGGCCGAAAGTCCACTCCCGCAGATCACGGGCACCACGGCCCGTGAAGGTCTTGTAGCCGTAAATTTCGCGCAGCGTGTCCATGTGCTGCTGACGGGTTTGGCGCCGTGTGGCATAAGTGAGAAGCGCATCAGCCGGAACTCCAAGCTGAGCACCGACGAAGGAAAGGACTTCACGCGGGATCATCTCACCAGGAGCCAGTGCACGGCCCGGATATCGTAAGGCACAAAGTTGCAGGGCAAAGCCAATCCTGTTTTCCGGTCTGCGGCGCTGCCTAATGTTTTCCAGGTCATCATCGCCCAGCGTGTAGAACTTCAGTAGCGACAGTTCGTCCGTGGGCAGATCGAACAGCGCTGCTCGCTGCCGTTCGGTGAAAATATGGCGTCGTGACATACAAATTCGTCCCTTTTGAAGTATAGTCTGTTTTGGACAACAGCCAGCCCATATAAATCAGGGCGTTCCGATACAAAAATCCAGGAGGGTTCAATTGGGACATCGTGCCGCCATTTACTGCCGGGTTTCAACAGCGGATCAGTCTTGTGAACGCCAGGAATTTGATCTGCGAGCCTTCGCCGGCCGTGCCGGCTACGACGTGGTGGGAATATTTAAGGAAACAGGTTCAGGAACTAAACTCGACCGGGCCGAGCGAAAGAAAGTCCTGGCGCTTGCCCAGTCCAGACAAATTGATGCAATCCTGGTCACTGAGCTTTCCCGGTGGGGGCGCTCGACGCTCGATCTGCTCAATACGCTACGTGAACTGGAGAACTGGAAGGTTTCCGTGATAGCCATGAATGGAATGGCGTTCGATCTTTCGTCGCCGTATGGACGAATGCTGGCGACGTTTCTTTCCGGCATTGCGGAGTTTGAGCGGGATCTCATCAGCGAGCGGGTCAAGTCAGGCCTTGCTGTTGCGAAGGCACGTGGTAAGAGGCTTGGTCGTCAGGCCGGAGTGCGACCAAAATCAGACCGACTTTTGCCTAAGGTGGTTGCGATGAGGGCCGAGGGACGCAGCTATCGCTGGATCGCACGCGAGCTCGGTATCAGCAAGAATACCGTCGCTGACATCGTGCAACGACACAGAGCTAACGCTTAGGGTGTCATTTCGCCCTCAGCCGGAACCGACCCCTGTACTCGGTGACTCTACTTTCAAAGTAAAGGTGGCTGACTATCAGCAAATTTTTCAGGTAAGCCGTAACCAGGCTATCAAGGATGTTAAAGAAGGCGTGTTTGAGTTAAGCCGTTCTGCGGTAATCTTTTACCCGAAAGAAGGGCGTTTTGACTGCGTCGCGCGCCCCTGGCTAACAGAGGCTGGCAGCCGATCAGCTCGTGGTATCTGGGAAATCGAATTTAACCATAAACTCCTGCCGTACATTTACGGCCTGACGAACCAGTTCACCACCTACTCGCTCCGCGATTGTGGCAGTCTTCGAAATCCCCGGACGATCCGCCTTTATGAAAGTCTTGCTCAATTCAAATCTTCAGGCTTATGGGTTACTACTCATGCTTGGTTAAATGACCGTTTCCTTTTGCCGGAATCCCAACAGAAGAATCTGGCAGAATTGAAACGATCTTTTCTTGATCCTGCATTAAAGCAGATAAACGAGAAAACCCCCTTGTTTGCTAAGTACCGTATTGATGATTCAGGGAAGTTTTTGTTCTCAATACTCGATAAGCAAAATCCCGTCTGACATAAACCAGCACCTTTGAGCCTGTCATTTGACAGGTTTTTTTAATTTCCGTCAGGAAGGTGGGTGCATTCCCACACGGCAGCGGCGCCCGGCAAGGTGGGCCGATTCCCACGTGGCAGCGGCGCCTGGCAAGGTGGGCCGATTCCCACGCGGCAGCGGCGCCCGGCAAGATGGGCGGATTTCCACACGGCAGCGGCGCCCGGCAAGATGGGCGGATTTCCACACGGCAGCGGCGCCTGGCAAGGTGGGCCGATTCCCACGCGGCAGCGGCGCCCGGTGGGTATTTGCATTCACTTGACTCCCCATTTGCATTTTACTTGACTGCCTGTTTGCACTTCTCTTGGTCATCTCCAACAGAAAATAGAGACAGTTTCCTTCCGAGTTGACCGGCAGCTATGAGCGATCAACGGACATTCAAATGACGAACTACATATGAACTGGACAATGTAGTTCGTCATACTCATGATCCTTCAAATTTAAGGCTTTTTGATCACCTCAACGTTCAGGCTCGTAGTGCCATTCTCACGGCTTATCTGCCCGCTCACACGCACCAAATCCTGCGCATCGAAGTGCTGCCCGTTCCAGACTTTCTGTGGAATACGAACTTTGATGGTTCCGGTTGGATCGCGGAACGTATACCACTCTTCCTGCTGCTGGCTGATGACATTGCCTTCCAGTGTGATCCACGCCCCTTCGTGCATCGACGGCACGGCCTGAATGCGGCTTTGACTGTTTTCCTGCTGAACCTTATGACCGGCATACATGCGTTCAGTGGCGACTGGCTCTTTCTCTGCGGAGAAACCGCCTTGCGCTGCCAGGGCTGGAATGACGATGAATGAAGCGAGCAACACGCCGGTGACGTTGACGAGCTGGCGACGAATCTGACTGAAGTATTGTTTTTGCATAGCAGGTTCCATTTATGATTTCACATCCTCCCAGGGGGGATGCCTTTATAATAAATGAGCGGCTATAAAAGCTCAATTGCAATCCCCTGTGGGGGATGAAAATGTGACAGGCTTCAGAGATAAAAAACCCACCAATTGGTGGGTTCAGGCATGTGGCTTTTACAAGAGAAAATCAGCGGGTAACGCCGATCCAGCCATGGTAGCCCATGTAAATGCCGACCAGGGCTATCAGTACGCTTGAGAAGTATGGGGCACGGCGTGCCAGAGTATCCAGGCCACTCCAGCGTTTGGTTGCCTGGCGAACGCTAAACGCCGCAGCTGCACCCACAGAAACCAGCGTAATTGCTAAGCCGATGCTGAAACACAGTACCAGCGCGGCACCGAGCGTAAATTCCTTCACCTGGATGCAGAGCAGCAGAACGGTGATGGCCGCCGGGCAAGGAATAAGTCCGCCGGTCAGCCCAAACAGGATAATCTGCCCGGTGGTTACGCTGCGATTGGCAAAACGTTTCTTGATGTCGTTCGCATGGGCTTTTTCGTGAGCGTCCTGGTATTCGCGGGAATTAACATCCAGCCCCTCCAGTGCGGAGTGATCGTGGTCATGGTCGTGACCGTGCTCATGCTCGCGAAACTCCACATCATAATCGTGTACATGCCCACGATGGCCTAAAGACAGGCGCACATCAAAACTGTGTGGCTCAGGGATCGCCAGGGCTGATTCCATAAACCCGTCTTTTTCAACGAAGTCGAAAACCTGAGAATAGGTTCCATTGCCCCGCCTTGTGGCTACAGAAATGTTGCTGGCTTCCCACTTTCTGCCGCTGAGCGTACGTAAACGCCAGTGAGGTGGCTGTCCTTCCTCGAAAATAGAGAGTTCAACGCTGCCGTGGCCGGTATCTATAATCCGGGTTTCATCATGTTCGTGATGACCGTGGGAATGCTCCTCTTCCTGCTCCATTTTCCATAGCTTCTCACCGCGCCAGGTACGCCAGAACATCCATGCTGCCGTGGCAAGAATGATGATGGCCGAAATTAACTGGAACCAGGGCTCCGCAGATTCAGCGGTGAATTTCTGACTGACATACATCCCACCCATGGCAATGAGCCAGACCACAGAGGTGTGCGAAATGGTCGCCGCCAGTCCCAGCAGAACCGCTTGTTTCACCGTTCCACGAATAGCCACAATAAACGCCGCCATCATCGTTTTGGAGTGTCCTGGCTCCAGTCCGTGCAGCGCACCCAGCAGGATAGCGCTGGGAATAAACAGCCAGGCATTGGCTACGCCTTGCTGCAGAAGAGCAGAAAAATCAGTCATGTTTCGCTTGCCTTAAAGATATTTGGTGATCTCTTTAAATTCGCTTAGCGTTGTTTCAGTTCCGGCATGATCGGCATGAAGCGCATCCTCCAGGCAGTGATCAAGATGGTCATGAATTAAGGTACGCTTTGCATTCGTTATCGCTTTTTCAACCGCATGCAGCTGTTGGGCGATATCCAGACACGCTTTTTCATCTTCGAGCATCTGGATGGTACTTTTCAGGTGCCCGGCGGCACGCTTAAGTCTTTTAATAATGTCAGGGTGTGATGCGTGAACAGTCATATCTTATCCTCTCCAGGTGGAGGGGATAAGATAATGTGTATCATCGCTATGGTCACATTTTTTATCGGCTTATCCTCTCCTGCCTGGTTGTCTTTCAGGGAAATTACTTCTCTTTCTTCGGCCATGACGGATGTTCATCGTCGATGACGAAATCATGTTCATGAGTGGATGCATTATTCGTTTCGGCGTCGGTATGGCTGTGCAGCTGAACATATTCTTCATGCTCAGGACGCCAGATAAGCACGGCGGTGAGCAACGACAGCGCCGCTACGATGGTCAACGCGATGAACGAAGCCTGTGTGCCCCATGTCGCGCCGACCCATCCGGCCAGCGGATAAGTCACCAGCCAGCATGAATGCGACAATGCAAATTGAGCGGCAAATAGCGCGGGTCTGTCTTCCGCCGTTGATGAGCGGCGCAGCAGGCGGCCACTGGGGGTTTGAGAAAGTGAATATCCGACGCCCAGCAATGCCCAAAGCACAACCAGAGTGAAGTAATCCATCAGGAAAATACCCAGCCCCAGGCCAATCACCAAAAGCGCGGCCCCCACAAGCATCGGCATGCGGTCGCGCATTTTGTCGAGGAGTCTCGGGAGAACCAGTGCAGACACCATCGACCCGACACCGAAGAAGGCCAGCGCAATGGCAGTCGAGCGCTGTGATAAACCAAAGTCAGCCTGTACCAGAACAACGGTATTGACGATAACCATCGCGCTTGCCGCTGCCACGGCCATATTGAGTGCCAGCAGACCACGCAGCCTTGGTGTTTTCAGGAAGATGCGCATGCCTCGCGTCGTTTTGTCATAGACGCTGCGTTTGACGGTTAACGCTTTCATTTTTGGCAACGACACGGAAACAACCAGAGCCGCAGAGGCGAGGAATCCGACTGCCGTACCGGCAAACAAATTATGGAAACTCATGACTGTCAGCAGCGCCGCCGCCAGCATCGGGCTGATAACGCTTTCAAGATCGTAGGCCAGGCGTGACAGAGACAGCGCCCGGGTATATTCACGTTCGTCAGGGAGAATGTCCGGGATCGTCGCCTGGAAAGTCGGTGTAAACGCTGCCGAAGCAGACTGCAGGAAGAAGATCAAGATGTAGATTTCCCAGATCTGAGTGACAAAAGGCAGCGCGATCGCCACCAGAGCGCGGACTAAGTCCAGCGTCACCAGCATGGTGCGACGCGGGAATTTATCGGCAAAGGCCGCCGCTACCGGCGCAACCAGAATGTAGGCGCTCATCTTGATAGCCAGCGCGGTACCCAGCACAGCACCAGCCCTGTCTCCGGCCAGATCATAAGCTAGCAACCCCAGCGCGACGGTCGCCAGACCGGTGCCGATAAGGGCGATAACCTGTGCCATAAACAGGTGGCGATAGGTACGATTAGAAAGAATATTGAGCATCAGGAATTCTCTTGGCTTAAATTTACATCCCCCCCGGGGGGATGATGAAAGCATAGAGGGACCTGGAAAAAATGACAAGCATTATCCTGGTGGGGAGGATGAGTGATTTACCAACCATCTGATATGTTGAATAAAAAAAGCTTCAGGTATCCCAGCGTTATACCTGAAGCAGCATAAAAAGTGTCGAAGGTGTTATCACCGCTTCCTTGCGAAGCCCCTTCTGACGAGAAAGGTGTTAACTCAGAAGTCCCAGGCAGGTTTTCAGACTCAGCCGTGTGGCTTCAACATCGCTATGGACGATGGTGCACCAGTCATCACGGTTAGCCCGAACGTCGTCCAGCCAGCTATTCAGCGCCTGATTGAAGGCCATGGTTTTCTCGCGCTGAGGCCAGCTCATCTGGTTAGCGCTGTAAATATCCTGCCCGGGCTGTGGCATCTGTACGGTTTGCTGCGTCGACATCCGGGAAGTCACCGACCAGGTATCAGAGTTGCCATCCCAGGAAGGCATCACCGGGAAGCCCGCGCCGCGCAGGGCTATATCCCAGGTGGCATCAAACAGGCATGTTTTCCCGTTTAACTCAAAAGTCACGGTGTCATGAAATCCCTGGGTTTGCGGCAAAATAGCCAGTATTTCCGGAGGAACGGGCAAGTCAGCCCAGTCAAACTGCACCAGTTTTCGCCTTGCTGTAATCCCACCGGCAACCAGCAATCGTTCGGCCGCGGCGGCTTTATGACGACAGTCGCCAAAACCCTGCTCAAACAGGCTCATGCTTTGGTTATTCCATGACCCAAGCTGATAGGGCATTCGCCTGACCAGTTCAAAAATGGCTCTCCGCAGTTCCGTTGAGCCCGGTTGAAGCCCGAGCGACTGTAAAATCCAGCCCGGCGTTATCGTCTCCTTAGCAGTGCGGCGAGCGATAATTCTTTGCCATGTATCACTGACTTTTTCGGCCAGAGAGGCTGCCAGGGTTTCCCCCGGCAGTAATGTTGTCATCAGCAACGCTCCTGTGGTGGTGAGAAAATGTCTGCGCGTCAACATATCGGGCGTTACACCTCCACGCTGCGACGAAGTGCCGACATAACCAGTGATTCACAGACCACTTCATCGTCCTGTTCACGGTTTACCCCAGGGAAAACCATTTGACTCACCGGGGATGAACGAAGCCGGTGATAACGGGCAATCGCGCCATTCATTCCGCCCATTTGCTTACGTCGAACCAGCCGGAGTCCTTGCTCCCACGCGACTTCATCCATCGCGCTCGCCAGAACAGGATCATGATTGAAGATTAAGACGCCATCCCCTTTCAGCAGACGGGCTGCGCTGCGAAGGAATGCCGTGTAATCCTGTTCGAAATAGGCTGCGGCCTGAGAGTAGATAATATCGACCTCACCGGCCCGAACTCCCTGCTTCTCCAGTACGCACAGCCCGGCAGCCGTCACGTAGGGATGCTCAGTCACCCCCTTTGGCAGCGATTCGTGCCATGGCGTGAGATTGGTGAAATGCAGGAATGCGCTCTCCCCGAGCTGCTCCCTGAAGCTCTGGGCAAGTCCGGAAATTGCCGCCTGATGGCTGGTCGCTTCTTCAGCACGAAAACCTGCCCAGGCAGCACCAATTTCAAGGAAGGTGACGGTACCGTTTTTGTGATGAATGTTTTTTGCATGGTGGGCAATATCGAACCCAATTTCTCGCGCCAGACGAAACGAACCACCGCTGGAGGTCCAGGGGCCATCGAAACCAAAGGCAAGAATGGCTTTCAACATCGAGCCCGTTTCTTTGTGCATCATTTTCAGGAACGGAATGACCTTACGTCGTGAAGGAACAGGGACGTTCGGACGCAGTTTTTTGGCCTGGAGATCGCGATTAACGCCCATGCACAGTGTCTGCCAGTGCAGAGGGGTAATTCGATAATTAAGTTCAGTAAAATTACGCGCAATCTCGCGACGCGCCTGTATGGAGTCTGTGTACATAGCCTCTCCGCTAAATCTGAAGTTGGTAAACGCCAGGAAGCAAACTGCTACCGGCAACAGCCATCAGATCTGGCGGGTGCTTGGAGGGCGGTAAATGATGTCCGTGGCCTTAACCGGGCTGCGAAGATCGGCAAGCGGCAACCATCTGTCTGCTACAGGAGAGAGGGAGATCTCCACAGAGGGCGGCTGCTGAGGGGTTTCATGGAAATGGTCTGTCTGATGATGGCCTGCGTGACCAGACTGAGGGATATCCGAGTCGTGGGAGTGATCCTGCACTGTCATGGTGACTTCTGCATCATGCAGATTCATCTCGTAACCAGTCAGGCCGTTGGTACCGTGTGACGCAAACGTGCCCATCGACGACATCATCATGCCAACGGCCATGATGACAATCATCAGAATATAACGGGGTGAACGTTTAAACATCAGATACATCGCTGGCGTTTCTCTCAGGCAGTCTTCATAACATAGAGAAAAGATTAGCATCCCCCCGGGGAGGATGTAAGAGGCGAAAGTGTAAAGTCTTGTATTGCCGGAATGAATAAGATGGGCCCGCATTATACGGGCCCGATTAATCAGATTACGCGCTTAATGCTCTGGTATTCGCCATTGGTATCAAGCTGGATAGTAATCGTCTTTGAACCACGATTTCGCCAGAACCAGCCATGCTTACCGTCAAAGGCCGCCTGCAACACACCATCCTTTGAGGTTATCTGGCGGCCCTTACCATAGCCGTGGTAAAACCCTTTCGGTGCGTTAACCGGATCGCCGTGTGCATCCACGTTGACAGGTCCAGAGCTTGTCCACTGGTAAGTCACCCGGGCATCCTTACGCATTTCCATCTTAACTTCAGCCGCTTCATTCGGTTTCAGAGTAATTAACAGCTGATTGCGCTGAGAACCGGCAGTTGGGGCTTCTGGCGCACGAGTTGTCGCCGGAACGCTCAGCTCCGGGTAGTTGTTTTGCGTGATTGTCGGCGGGTTATCCGCCACCGGGCGCTCATTCGTCGGAGTGGTTGACTGCCCCCACTGGCTCGTACTCGCCTGTTTGTCCGTGGCGGCTTCCTCCGCCAGCTGCGTTTTGATTTCGCCCATCTGTTTAAGGCCCAGCAGGCGGCCAACGCCCGTTGGATCGATACCATATTCTGAAGGCATCACGATGGTTATCAGCAGCGTTAAAGCAACAATAGCCGCCAGGATAGTGGACTGCATCAGCTTCATCGCAGATGGCAGCTCTGCGCGGGTCGGTAAATCGGTGTTATACATTCTCTTTTCTCCCTCAGGCTAAAACGTAGCCACAAATCTGGTAACTCATTAACAGGAAACCGGCGCTCATCATCACCACATTGGCGGTGTAGGCATGGCGGAAAAAGCTCGCCGTCTGCCGCCAGTAACTCATGATGATAAGGATGGCGCTCAGCGCCAGAAGCTGACCTATCTCGACCCCGACATTGAAGGCAATCAGGTTGACGAACAGGCCATCGGGGGAAATTTCGAACTCCTTGATTTTGGTCGCCAGGCCAAAGCCGTGGAAGAAACCAAAGATAAGCGTCGCCATCTTCGTATTAGGCTGAAAGCCAAACCAGCGCTGGAACGCGCCAAGGTTATCAAGGGCTTTGTAGACCACAGACAGTCCGATAATGGCATCAATGAGATAAGCGCTTACGCTGATGTCAAAGAACGTCCCAATGAGCAGCGTTGTGGAGTGTCCGATAGCAAACAGGCTGACGTACAGCCCGATATCGCGCATTTTGTAGAGAAAGAAAATCACGCCGAACAGAAACAGCAGGTGATCGTAGCCGGTCACCATATGCTTCGCGCCAAGGTAGATAAACGGGATGATGTTAATCCCGGTGATTTCCTGGATGTACCCTTTGTCGCCTTCGGCTACGCCATGTGCGGCCGCACCCTGGCTGTAGAAAAGCAATAACAATATGAAAAACAGACAAGCCGAACGCGCCTGAGTCGAAAACAGGCCACCGCTCAACCGGCCTTGTAAATTAAGGCAGGTGTTCATACAAAATCCTTACAGTTTGAATAATAACGAATTAACAGCAGTTATTACGCAAACAGGGATCTCGGAGGGCGTTCGGGGGTGGCCTGTGGCATTCGCAGAATTTGTTCTGAACTCAGCGCAAAGGTCGCCCGTATGCCCGCGTTCCAGGCCTGCAAAGCAGTCAGGGTGAAGAGTTTGTTCAGATCGTGGGAATGATCGGCATTGAGGTGGTGCACATTACCGTGCGAGTGGAACAGCAGCGGATCGTGCTCATTCAGCGGTTCATCGCTATCGTGCTGATGGTCACTGATGGTCGTTGTATCCTGGACGTTGTAGACAGCCTGTGGTTTTGCCATAAGCGAACTGCTCAGCACGGCAACAGCCATGATGATAAGCACGATTCTGGAAATGACTTCACGGCTAAAAAACACAGTCAACGGCATCCTGATGATACAAGGTAACAACGTGCGTAATGTATCTGTTTTGCTGACCCCATTTCAACAGGTCTTTTGGGGTTGGGGGTTTAATCACTGCGGAATCGTAGCGTCCGCTTTTGGCACACAGCAGCCGTTAAGATGTAAGGCCTTACGCCAACTAAATCTAATGGGACAGATTTAGTTGGTGATGGTCAAGTAATCTGCAAACGGTCACCAAGTAAAATGCAAATGGGTAGTCAAGTCCGATGCAATTACGCAGCCCGGCAAGGTGGGCCGATTCCCATATCGACATGTATGTAGCTTGTGTTATCCGTGGATTGTGCAGCTCAGCGGGTCGCTGGTCGTATGGCGTAGTGTCCCCCGTAACCGGCCGCGTGCGGCCGCTAACGCGCAGTACGGCGCCGC
>OBYW01000585.1_pt1 | contig 13713 bp, 14 predicted proteins | sample 1476841 | NCBI WGS metagenome assembly OBYW01 (sample SAMEA2580222, study PRJEB22360) | human gut metagenome | biome: human gut; feature: human-associated habitat; material: faeces | place: Denmark | collected 2008/2010
GCAAAAGATCGCCGACGAGCTCGATCTTCCGCTGGAGTTTGAGGACGAGCGCCTGTCCTCGCAAGAGGCCAAGCGTATCCTGCGCGAGCAGGGACTCAACGAAAAGCAGATGAGGGGCAAGATCGACATGATCGCCGCCAGCCTGTTCTTGCAGACGTGGCTCGATCGCAAAAACGAGGAGGTTTCGCATGTCTAGCGCTTTCGATCCGCGCCAGCCGAATCGTACACGACAGCCTGCGCCACGCCCTGTATCGTCCGGTCAGCGTCCGATGCAACCGACGCAGCGTTCGGCTCAACCTACTCGGCGTACTGCTCAACAGCCCGCCGCTCGTCCCGCGCGGCCCGCTGGCGGCGCTCGTTTTAAGCAACAGGCTCCTGCCCAGCGCACGCAGGGGCAGGCCCCGCAATCACGCTCCCACGCACATCATGTTCATGGTTCGCATGGCGTTGCTCCGGCCACGCGCTCGAGCTATAACACGCGCGCCCGCCGTGGTACCCAAAAGAAAAGCTCCCCGGTGCCTATGATTATCGGTGGCGTCGTCGCCGTGCTTGCGCTTGTCGCGATCGTTTTCTTTGTCGTGCCGGCCGTCAAGGGCTTCTTTGGCGGTGGGGATGCGAAAGTCGCTGCTGGCCAGCAAGTTACTATCACGATTCTCGATGGTGCCTCGGGTGACAGCATCGCTTCGATTCTCTCCGAGAACCATATCGTCGATGATCCCAAGGATTATTACGCGGCGGTCAAAAAGCTCAACGCCGACATGTCGCTTAAGCCTGGCACCTACTCGTTCACCACACTCATGGACGCGACTAAGGTCGTTCAGCAGCTCATGGAAGGCCCCAATGCGGGCTCCGATGCGCTGACTATCCCAGAGGGCCTGACGGTTGACCAGGTTGCCGACCGCGTGGCCAAGGCGTACGACAGTATTTCTAAGGAGGACTTCCTTAACCAGGCCAAGGCGAGCAATTATGTGAATGATTACGCTTTCCTTAAAGACGCCGTGAACGATTCGCTCGAGGGTTTCCTGTTCCCCAAGACCTATTCGCTTGGTAAGGACCCAAGCGCCGATGATGTGATTCGCGCCATGCTTGACCAGTTCAACGCCGAGTATAAGTCACTTGACTTTGCCAGCTGCGAGGCCAAGATCAAGGAGCGCTATGGCGTGGAGATGTCCGATTACGGCATCGTTAACCTTGCCTCGATTGTCGAGCGCGAGGGCCTCAACGCCGATCAGCGCGCTCATGTGGCATCGGTTTTCTATAACCGTCTGGCGGGCAAGCTCGATGGCCTGCGCTACCTCAACAGCGACGCGACCATGATGTATGTCACCGGCGGCGAGGTTACCGCCGACGACTTGCAGAGTGATAGCCCGTATAACACCTATAAGCACGAGGGCCTGCCGCCCACGCCCATTTGCTCTCCGTCGCTCGAGGCGCTCAAGGCCACCCTTGAGCCGACCGACTCCGACGACCTGTATTTCTACATTACGCAGGACGAGGAGTATTTCTCGAAGACCTACGAAGAGCACCAACAGTCTTGGAATTGATCATGAGGATTTTTAGCCCCAAACGATATGTTGCCTCGGTTGATCGCATCGACCTCGATACCCTCTGGGCCGACGGCAAGCGCGCCATTCTGCTCGATCGCGACAACACCCTGGTGCCGCGTGATACCGAGCAGGTACCCGCTGCAGTTTCCGCCTGGCTCGAGGCCGCCCATGCTAAGGGCTTTAAGCTGTGCATGGTGTCCAACAACTGGCATCGCGACCAGGTCATGGCATCGGCTCGCGAGTTGGGGCTCGAGGCCATCAGCCACGCCATGAAGCCCGCTCCGTTTGCCTTGAAGGCGGGCCTTAAGCGCCTGGGGGCCACGGCCGACGAGGCCGTGCTAATCGGCGATCAGCTTTACACGGACGTGTGGAGCGGTAACTTTGCCGGCGTTGACACTATTCTGGTCAAGCCGCAGGCAACCCAGGACCTGTGGTACACGCAGATCTTCCGTATCTTTGAGCGCCGGGCCCTGCGCGACCTTCCCTGCGAGGAATAGGTTTCGCCATGTCTCAGCACATCAAACACGGCTGCGACCATATCTTCTTTATCGGCTTTTTGGGCGCGGGCAAGTCGACGCTTGCGCGCAATGTGGGCACTATGTTCAAGCGTCGATTCATCGATACCGATCGTTTGGTTGTGCGTCGATGCGGCAAGTCGGTGACCGAGATATTTAAGACCGAGGGCGAGGATCGTTTTCGCGAGCTCGAGACCTCGGCACTCCGTTCGCTTCAAAGCGAGCGCAGCCTGCTGGTATCGTGCGGGGGTGGTATCGTCGAGACGCCGGTGAACATTGAACTGATGCACGAGATGGGTACCTGCGTGTACCTCGAAGGCGACTTTGAGGATTCGTTGCGCCAGATTCGCCGCTCCGATACCCGGCCCGATTTCCGCTCGCCCGAGCACGCCGCGCGCCTGTTTGAGCATCGCCGTCCGCTGTATCGCCAGGCCGCCGATATTACCCTTGATATTCGCAACAAGTCCTTCGAGGACGTTTCCTACCTTTGTGCCGAGATGCTTTTGGAGCGTGGACTGCTATGATTCGCCGTCAACTTATCAATTTCCAAAACCGCAGTGTCGATGTTCGTGTCGGTCTTGGCGCGTTTGAGGAGCTGTCGCGCATGTTTGCCTCGGCTGTGGGCAAGCCTAAGCGCGCGATGGTGGTTTGGAACGACGTCACATCCGAGCGTTTTGGCGAGGTCGTCGAGCATGCGCTGGTCGACGCCGGGTTTGCCGTGTCGCTGCTCGTTCTCGAGGTTTCGCCTGCCGGTGCTACGCTGGCCGATGCCGATACCGTCTTTGGCGCCCTGTCAGCTAACGGCATTACCTGCGATGATCTCGTTGTCGCTGTCGGCGACACGGCGACCTGCTCGGTCGTTTGCTGGTGTTCCAATCAGTGGTGCGGTCGCACCGAGTGCGCCTTGCTGCCGACGACGTTCGACGCCATGCTCACGGTCGCGACGACCATGAAGCCGCTCGTCGCCTCGTCGGTGAATGCGCTTCCCGCTATTGCGTTCCGTCCCGAGCCGGGCTTGGTCGTGTGTGACCTCGACCTTGTTCGCGAGGCGGACTCCGAGGACCTCAAGCTCGGCTATGTGGAACTTGTTGGCACCATGCTTTCGAGCAGCAAGTCCCGCTGGAATCAGTTTACCGAGACCGTCCCCGAGATTCTCGCGGGCGAGGAGGTCGCGCTCGTCAATGCCGTTCAGTGGTCTCAGACTGCCCGCAAGGACGTACTGATGGCTACGAACCCGAGCGCCCGCCATGCGCTCGATTTTGGTAAGACGGGGGAGCGTACCCTGCGCGCCTGCTTGGGCGATGCCGCTTCGCAGGTCCCTGCCTACCAGCTGTTGTCCGAGGGCATGCGCTTTGAGGCGCGCCTAGCACATGATGCCTGCGACTTCGATATCGATTACGTTTTTGAGGTCGATGACTGCCTGGAGGACTTTGGTATCGAGGAGCTTGCCTTCGATCTGGAGCCTGCCGCATATATCGAGGAGTTCCGCAGGCAGCAGTTTGTCCGCTCGAACCGCAGTATGTTGCCGCTGCCCGCAGCGCTCGGCGCCATTCGTCTAACGGGCGTTGAGGACGAGGTTCTTGAGCGCCATGCTCACGCCTACTTGGCTTCTCGCAAAGAACTTCTCTAAGATTTATTGACATCCATCGTCTTTCGTATCATGTTGAGGGACGGGTTTCCAATCGGTTGCGGTTTGCATGCGATTCCGACGTTCGGTTGAGACCCGTCCCGCACTTTTTGAGACAATAAGAAAGGAATCTGCATGTCTGAGTTTGCTGCCGGTCCTGCCGGTCGTATCGAACGTGTCCGTGCCCTGATGGTCGAGCGCGGCTACGACGCTATTGTGGTACGCGACGAGGCCAATCTTCGTTGGCTCACGGGCGTGAAGGGTGTCTTCGACTACACCTTCGAGTTCCCGCACGCGGCGTTTATTACGGCTGACCAGTGCCTGTTCCATACCGACTCGCGCTACCTCAACAGCTTTGAGGAGAACACGCCCGCCGGCAGCCCTTGGGTCTACGACATGGACGAGGGCACCATCCCTGGTTGGGTCGCCGGTAAGATCGCAGCCAACAAGTGCCGCGTCTGTGCTGTCGAGGACGACATGCAGATCAACTTCTACCAGGGTATTCAGCGTGGCCTGGAGGACCGTTCCGTCGCCTGCATGTTGCCGCTGATGCATGACGACATTCGCAAGATGCGCGCCATCAAGGACGCCGAGGAGATCGAGCTCATGCGCCATGCGCAGTCGATTACCGACGCCGCCTTCCAGCACATGCTCGGCTTTATTAAGCCCGGCATGACCGAGAAGCAGGTTCGCAACGAGCTCGAGAACTTTATGTTCGCCAACGGTGCCGACAGCCTGGCCTTCGGCTCCATCGTGGCGAGCGGCCCCAACACCGCCAACCCGCACGCCGTGCCGAGTGACCGCGTGATCGAGAAGGGCGACTTCGTCCTCATGGATTACGGCGCGGGCTACTGCGACTATCGCTCCGATATGACGCGTACCGTCGTGATGGGCGAGCCCACGCAGGAACAGCTCGACCTGTACGCGCTCGTGCGCCGTACGCACGAGGAGTGCGTCGCCGCCATCCATCCGGGCGTCGAGGGCAACGACATTTTCAAGCTTTCCAAGAAGATCATCGGCGATGCCGGCTATGGTGATTACTATAACCATGGTCTGGGTCACGGCGTGGGCATCGACATCCACGAGCTGCCCAACTTCAACCGCAGCAAGAACATCATCGAGGTCGGTTCGGTTGTCACCATGGAGCCCGGCGTCTACCTGCCCGGCGTGGGCGGCGTGCGCCTGGAGGACTACGGCGTGGTCACCGAGAACGGCTACGAGCCCTTCACCAAGACGCCGCATGACCTCCACGTCATCGATTGCTAGTCCATTTCGATAGATTTTTGGGGCGGGGCGTCCGGATAGATTCGGGCGCCCCGCGTTCTCTTTTTATGCGCTCGCTGCAGGCGCCGTCTGCAAGTGTATAATTTCGGTCGTATGTAATTTGGACGCTTGTGCGTTCTACCCATAACAAGAAAGGTCGCTATGCCTACCATTTCTACCGCCGACTTCAAGAACGGCCTCGGTCTCCGCATTAAGGACAAGGTCTACACCATCGTCGAGTTCCAGCATGTCAAGCCGGGCAAGGGCGGCGCGTTCGTGCGCTACAAGACCCGCGACATCAAGAGCGGCCGCGTCGTCGAGAACACCTGCAACGCCGGCACCAAGTTCGAGAGCGTTATGCTTACCACCCGTGAGTTCCAGTACCTCTACAACGATGGCGCCGACTACATCTTCATGGACAATGAGACCTATGAGCAGGTTCCCGTTCCCGAGGACATGGTGGGCGAGAACTCCAAGTGGCTGCGCGAGAACGACATCTGCCAGCTGCTCTTCGCCGACGATGAGCTCATGGGCGTGACCCCGCCGATGTTCATCGAGACCACCATCGTCCAGACCGACCCGGGCTTTAAGGGCGACACCGTCCAGGGTTCCACCAAGCCGGCCACGATCGACACCGGCGCTGTCATCCAGGTCCCCATGTACCTCAACGAGGGCGAGGTCATCAAGGTTGACACCCGCGACGGCAAGTTCGTCTCCCGCGTCTAGCAACCAACTCTTATAGGAGGACTCATGCCCCAGGAAATCAAGATTGACGGCATCGGCATTTCGCCCGATGTTCTGACCGCCATCGTTTCGCGCGCCGTGTCGGATGTCGAGGGCATCGCCTCCGTTGGCGTCAAGGACCTTGCCACCAACCTTGTCTCCATGATGCTCTCGTCCAAGGCCCCGGCTTCCGAGCCGGCGGTCGAGGCCGAGGTCATCGGCGACAAGCTCGCACTCACCGTGCGTGTCGTGGTGTTCTTTGGCTATCCGTTCAAGAAGCTCGCCGAGGCCGTTCGCGCCGCCGTGGTCGCTGCCATCGATGCTCAGGTGGGCGTCGAGGTCGAGCGCGTTGACGTTTGCATTGACGGCCTCGTTTTCCCCAAGGAGTAACCTTTGAGCCTTAAGGTTTATCGCGGGCGCACGCTTGCCCGCAGTCAGGCGCTGCAGCTGCTGTTCCAGGCCGAGGCTACGGACAGTCCGCTCGAGCGCGTCCTCGAGGGCGATTTCCTGATCTCGAAGGGTCCCCTCGACCCCTATGCACTGGAGCTTTGCCGCGGTGCCTACGAGCACATCGATCGCATCGATTGTGCCCTGCGAGCCGTCGCCAAGAACTGGGATCTTATGCGCATGCCCGGTGCCGACCGCAACCTGCTGCGTATCGCCGTCTACGAGATGCGCTTCCTTACCGACGAAGAGGTCTCGGACGCCATCGTCATCAACGAGGCGGTCGAGATTGCTAAGGCTTATGGTACCGACCAGTCCGCATCGTTTGTCAACGGCGTGCTGGGCAAGATCGCTCGCAGCGAGGAACTGCCGGGCGAGGACCTGTACCAAGAGCTGCTGGCCGAGGATCGCGCTCGCGAGGAGGCGCAGGCTGCCGAGGCGGCCGCCAAGGGCGCCGCCGCCCCGGCGGCCTCACGCGTACTTGCCGAGGATGCGGACGCTGCTGAGGCCGTCGAGGCCGACTCCGTCGAGGAGTAGCCATGCCAGAGGGTTCCGTCCGCAACTTCGATGAGATCTCGGATCGCCTGGACCAGATCATCGCCACCGTTCGCTCCAAGGATACGTCCTTGGAGCGTTCGCTCGATTTGTTTGACGAGGCGATTGAGCTGGGTTCCCGTGCGGTCGATATGGTCGACAAGTTTGAGCTGACGCCGCGTGAGGCCGACAAGCTCGAGCAGGAATACGATGAGGATGCGGCAAACGAGTCCCAAGATAGACAGGCTGCATCCCCGGATACGAATGGTTGATGGCATTCATGAAACGCGTGCGACTCGATGACGAACTGATTTCACAGGGCATCTGCGCCGATCGCGCGGATGCCCTTCGCACTCTTATGGCCGGCTTGGTTTCGAGCGGCGGTGAGCGTTTGACCTCTCCGGGGCTCAAGGTGACGCCGGGCCTGCCACTGCACGTCAAGGGCCGCATTCCGTACGTTGGACGTGGCGGCCTTAAGCTCGAGGGTGCGCTCGATGCGTTTGGGATCGATCCGACGGACCTTGCTTGCCTCGATGTGGGATGCTCCACGGGTGGCTTTACCGATTGCCTGCTCAAGCGCGGCGCCGCGACCGTTGTCTCGGTCGACGTGGGCCGTGCCCAGTTTGATTGGTCACTGCGCCAAGACGATCGCGTGACGCTCCACGAGCGCACGAATGTAACGCAGCTGCCCGAGCTTGGCTACGGCGGCGCTATCGACCTAGCCGTGTGCGATGTGTCGTTTACGAGTATCGCGAATATCATCGACGCCGTGCTGGCGTGCCTGAAGCCTTCGGGTTCGTTTTGCACGCTCGTAAAGCCCCAGTTTGAGGCGCCGGCTGCGCTGGTGGGCGAGGGCGGTATCGTGACCGACCCCGCCGTCCGTCGCGATACACTCGTTGGGGCGATTGAGCTGTTCGCTGCCAGGGGCCTGTTCCCGCTTGACGTGTGCGTGTCGCCAATCCATGGCGCTAAGGGCAACGTTGAGTTTTTCCTGTACGGCACGAGGTTTGCCCCCGGCGAGCACGCCGAAGATGAGCTGCAATCCCAGGTATCGGTTTTGAGCGAGAAAGCGGCAACGCTATGAAGGTCTTTCTGGTTCCCAATTACTACAAGCAAGAGGCGGTCGAGAGCGGCCTGATGCTCGAGCTTTGGCTTTCGCGCCAGGGCTACGAGGTTACATGGGCTGCCGACCAGCGCTCCAAGATCCAGAGCACACCCGATGTTGACGATGCCGACCTGGTTATTACGCTCGGCGGTGACGGCACGCTGCTGCGCGCCGCCCGCATTCTCAACTACCGCGAGATTCCCATTTTGGGTCTTTCCTATGGCCACCTGGGCTTTTTGACGGCGGCCAGTCCCGAGGAACGCGATATTTTGCAGGTTGTGAGCGATGCCCTGTCCGGTGAGCTCCACGTGAGCCGCCGCGCCACCATCGCCGCGGATATCGTCTCGGTGCGCGATGACGGCACGAAGGATGTCGTGCGTTCGTTTGCCCTCAACGACATGGCACTCACGCGCGGGCCCCTGTCCGATATGGTCGAGTTTGACATCACGGTGTCCGGCCATCATATCGATCGCCTGCGCGGTGACGGTGTCGTCGTGTCGACGGCGACTGGTCCCCCCGGCTACGCGCTTTCCGCCGGTGGCCCTATCGTCAGCCCTGATTACACGGGTATGGTTTGCGTGCCCATCGCGCCGCACACCATTCAGGCCAGAGCGTTCTTGACTTCACCAAGCGATGTCGTCGAGATCTTTATGTCCGATGATCGCCCGAGCGTGCCGGCCATCGCCATCGACGGACAGTTTATTACCTGCGATGGCACGGTTGAGAGCGTGGCCGTGCGTCGCGGTCCCGGTGATGTGCTGCTGCTGGATTACGGTCCCGAGAGCTTTTACAACTCGGTGAGCCGCGTGTTCTACGGAGTGCGTCATGATCGATGAGCTGCAGGTTTCCAACATTGCACTCATTCGCGAGGCGACGTTGGTTCCGAGTGCGGGTCTAACGGTTCTGACCGGCGAGACCGGTGCTGGCAAGACCGCACTGCTTTCGGCGCTCAAGCTTATTTTGGGCGAGCGCGCCGATTCGTCGACGGTTCGCGAGGGCGAGGCGCTTGCCAGCGTCGAGGCGCGCCTGTTTGACGGCCCGCACGACACGGAGGGCTTCACCGTTCAGCGCAGCCTTTCTGCCGAGGGCCGCAGCCGCGTAAAAATTGACGGCCGCATTGCCAGCGTGCGCGAGCTTTCCGAGCGCGTCGGCGTGATGATGGACCTATGTGGCCAGCATGAACATCAGCGCCTGCTCGACCCGGCGCACCATGTTGCCATGGTCGATGCTTGGGCTGGGCGCGCGGCGCTTGAGGCGCTCGAGAAGTATCGCACCTGCTTTAAGGCTTCGCGTGCCGCCGCCAAGGAGCTTCGCCGTGTGGAGGAAGCCTCGCGTGCGCAGGGGAGTCGCGTCGAGGAAGCGCGTTTTGCCCTCGAGCGTATCGCCGAGGTCGACCCCAAGCCAGGCGAGTACGAGGAACTCGAGGAGCTGCTGCCTCGCTCGGAGCACGCCGAGGTCTTGGTGGCGACGGCAAACGAGGCCCATGAATCGCTTGCTGCCGAAGGGGGAGCGCTCGATGCCGTGAACGGCGCCGTGGCCGAGCTTTCACGCATGGCGACCGTTGACCGCAAGCTAGGCGACATCGCCGACGCACTTTCGGACGCCTGCATCTCACTCGAGGATTGCGCCAACGAGCTGCGTGCCTATCGCGATGGCGTTGCGTTTGACCCTCGTGAGCTCGCTCGCATGCGCGAGCGGTATTCCGACCTCAAGGGCCTGCTGCGTCAGTGGGGTCCCACCATGGACGATGTCTTTGCCATGCGCGACCGCTCACAAGAGCTGCTGTCTCTAGTCGATGATGGTGATGAGCAGATTAAGAAGGCTCGCGAGGCACTTGGGAGCGCTGAACGCGATCTTTTTGCTGCTGCTAAGGCGCTTAAGCGCGCGCGGAACACCGCTGCCCCGCGCTTTTGTCACGAGGTTGGCCGTCAGATGGCGCGCCTGGAGATGGGCGGTGCCGAGCTGGTCTGGGAGTCGCGCGATCTTCCGCGTGCCGAATGGACGCCGGCAGGCCCTTCAAGCTACGAGCTTTTGTATCGCAGCGGTGCCGGATTGACGCCGCGCCCCCTGCGCCGCATTGCGTCGGGCGGCGAGTTGAGCCGCGTTATGCTGGCGAGCAAGGTTGTCCTTGGCAACGCGGATGGCGTGGATACGCTGGTTTTCGACGAGGTTGATGCCGGTGTCGGCGGCTCTACTGCACGTGCGCTGGCCGGTGTACTGGCCGATCTTGCCGCCACGCATCAGGTCATTGTCGTAACCCACCTGGCGCAGGTCGCCGTCATGGCCGACAAGCATTACGTGGTCAGTAAAGAGCCAGGCGATGTTCCCCAGACGCACCTGGACGAGGTGACCGGCGATGCCCGTACCGCAGAGATCGCCCGTATGCTGAGCGGCGATCAATCGGAGGCAAGCCTAGCGCACGCCAGGCAGATGCTGGAAGAGGCTCGAGGTTAGAACGAGCCGTCATATGCATGTCCGACCCGGAAGCCACGAAACCGGCCCATCTACTACGTTTAATAGGCAATCGGTAACCACGTCAAGAAATGCAAAAAGAAAACCGCAGGTAGAACGCCTGCGGTTTTCTCTATTTTCGGTATGTGGTTGGGCCATACTGATAAAACGTAGTAGATGGGCCAGTTTCGTGGCGACCGGCGTTTGTCGGCTCCCCAAAATGTCTACTCCACGACCTTATCCGGCTGGATGAGCTCTTCGTAGTAGCTGATGTGCTCGCGCGCATCCTCGATTTCGGGCAGCAGGAAGTTGTAGATGACCTCTATGATCATCGTGGCGCTCATCTTGGAGAACGCGAAGTCGCCCGTTGTCAGCAGTGCCTCGTGATTGACGGTATTAAAGGTGTAGTCGGCCAGGCGCGCAAGTGGAGACTTGCTGTCGCTGCTGATGACGACTACAGTGGCGCCGCAATCGCGAGCTGCTTTTGCCATGCGGTTCAGTCGACGCGACTTGCCTGAGTTCGAGATCAGCACGATGACATCCCCAGGGCGCAACGTGAGCGCGAAACCAATCGAGGTCTCACTAATGGTGCTCGCCATGCAGCGTAGACCCAGCTGCGAAAACTTAAATGTCGCATCGAGCGCGACCGCGTTCGTATTGCCCACGGCGGCGAACTCAATAACGCCGGCATTCTTAAGCGCGTGCACAACTGCGGCCAACGTGTCGTGATCAATGCCGTCGATGGTCGCATTAAGCTCGCTCACCTTGGCGGCGAGGATATTTTTAAGGCTCTGCTCCATGTTGTCGAGCGAGACCTCGTCGGTCAGGCCCTCGTTGCGCTGACTCTCTAAGTCGCGAGCCAACGAAAACTGAAAGCTGCGGAAGCTGCCAAAGCCCAGCTTGCGGCAGAAGCGCGAAACCGTCGCCTCGGACGTGGCAGCGGCTCGAGAGAGCTGGGCGGCCGTCAGGCGCGGCGCCTCGGACTGGTGCTCCAATATATAGTCGACAATGCGCTGCTCGGAATCGCTGTACCCTTTGTGCGTGCTAATAAGGGAGAGCGCGCTCTTGCTGCTATCGGTCATGGATGGCTCCTGGTTGGCATTGAAAATCGGACTCGTTTTTCAATGCTATAGTATACGGGCATTTTCAATTACAAGATACACCTTGCCGTTTCAAGTGTTGATGGTAAACTTTCACTTACCGTTTACGGTTATGAAAGAACCTTTCACCGGAGAATTGCGCCTTGTCTCTTCTCACGCGGACGGTAGGTTGGTATCTTTCAATTGTGGAAAAACGCGCATTGAAGCGCGTTTAGGGGAGCGCCTGCGGGCGCAGTACTCAAGAAGGAGGGACACATGGCTAAGTTTGACATCATCGCCGCGACCGGTTGCCCGACCGGCATTGCGCACACCTTCATGGCGAAGGAGGCGCTGGAGAAGGCAGCTGCCGAGCGAGGTCTGACCATTAAGGTCGAGACTCATGGCCAGGTCGGTGTCGAGAACGAGCTCACCAAGAGCGAGATCGCCGGTGCCAAGGCCGTCGTCGTCGCAGCCGATAAGGATGTCCAGGCTGAGCGTTTCGCCGGTAAGCCCATGGTTTCCGTCGGTGTTTCCAAGGCCCTGTCCGTCGAGGCCGCCGGAAAGCTGATCGACCGTGCGCTCGCCGCCAAGGGCGACGGCACGGTTGCCACTGCCGCCGATGTCGAGGACGAGGTCGAGGAGAAGGAGTCCATCGGTCACGTCATCTACAAGCACCTCATGAACGGCGTCAGCCACATGCTGGTCTTCGTCGTTGCCGGTGGTGTTCTGACCGCCATTTCGTTCCTGTGGGGCATCACGTCCTTTGATTCGACGGCTGCCGACTACAACAGCTTTGCCGCGATGCTCAAGATTATCGGCGGTATCGCCATGAACCTCATGGTTCCGGTGCTCTCCGCCTACATCGCCGAGTCCATCGGCAAGCGCCCGGCGCTCGTCCCCGGCTTTGTTGCCGGTATGATTGCCATCCAGGGTCTTCCCATCAACGCCGATACCGGCATGATCGACGCTGGAGGCTCGGGTGTGGGCTTTGGCTTCCTGGGCGGCATCGTCGGCGGCTTCCTCGCCGGCTATGTCATTTTGTTGCTCGAGAAGGTTTTCTCTAAAATTCCCGCGAGCCTTAATGGCCTGAAGGCAATCTTCCTGTATCCGCTTTGCTCTACCGCCATCGTCGGCCTGGTCATGCTCGGTATTTCCGGCCCCATGGCTGCCATTAACCAGGGCATGATGGATTTCCTGCAGAGCCTCGGTAACTCCGGTCCGGTGATCCTTGGCCTGGCCATCGGCTGCATGTGCGCATTTGACATGGGCGGCCCGGTCAACAAGGCTGCTTACGCTACTGGCACCTTCCTGCTCGGTACCGCTCTCGAAGCTGGCGTCGGCACCGAGACCTACAACTTCGGCACCAACTTCATGGCTGCCGTCTCCGCCGCTTGCATCGTTCCGCCGCTGATCACCACCTTCGCCGTCGTTGTCGGCAAGAAGTACTTCAGCCAGGAGGATCATGACGCCGGTATCGTCAACCTTATCCTTGGTTGCACCCACATCACCGAGGGCGCCATTCCGTTCATGACCAAGAACATCTGGCCCGTCATGCCTATTATGATGGTCGGTTCTTCCATCGCTTCCATCTTGACCATCTTCTTCAACGTTCACGATCCGGCGCCTCACGGCGGCTTCCTGGTCCTGCCCGTTGTCGAGAACGGCCCGCAGTGGGTCCTCGCGATCCTCATCGGCGCAGTGGTCGGTGGCATCCTGTTCGTGGCCTTCAAGAAGTACGACTTCGAGAAGAACCAGAAGCCCGCTCCTGCAACCAAGCCGGTTGATGCCCCCAAGGCCGCTGCCGTCGAGGCCCCCAAGGCCGAGGCTTCCGACTTCGTGAAGGTCGAGAACGTCTTTGTCGCCGAGGACTTCGCTTCTCGTGACGAGGCTCTGAGCTTTGTCTCCAACCAGGCCGTTAAGGCCGGTATCGCCGGCGATGCCGACGCCGTGATGAACGCCTTCCTGGCCCGCGAGGCCGAGGGCACCACGGGCATGATGGAGGGCTTCGCCATTCCGCATGCCAAGTCCGACGCCATCACCGAGGCCGCTGTCATCGTCGTCAAGGACGACTCTGGCGTGACCGGTTGGGACACCATGGACGGCGCTCCCGTCAACGTTGCCATCGCCCTGCTCATCCCGGGCGCTCAGGCTGGAACCACGCACCTCAAGATCCTGTCCAAGGTCGCCGAGGCGCTTATGGACGAGGACTTCCGTGCCACCGTCAAGGGTTCCACCGACGCCGCCGTGATCGCCAAGACGATCAACGCCCGCCTGGTCTAATCCACCAGTTAGCGAATAATATCGCCCCTTGTAACAAAGGTGGAGACCCTCCCCAGGGCCTCCGCCTTTTTCTACCCCTCCCATAAGTTGCGGTGAAATAGGGACTGTTTAAACGATTCAACCCCAATTTCAGTCCCTATTTCAC
>OBYW01000587.1_pt1 | contig 13703 bp, 22 predicted proteins | sample 1476841 | NCBI WGS metagenome assembly OBYW01 (sample SAMEA2580222, study PRJEB22360) | human gut metagenome | biome: human gut; feature: human-associated habitat; material: faeces | place: Denmark | collected 2008/2010
TTAAACTTCAAATCGAACGGAGTTCGATGGAGAGTCCGGCCGCAGAAAAGCAAAAACCCAGCCATAGGCTGGGTTCTCTGAATAAGTGGTGCCGGACTCGGAATCGAGTCTTGTTGCTATTTAATTGATATACAAGGTTTATTTTTAGTTTGGTGATTTTTGTGCCCTCATTTGTACCCTCGGTCCGTTTGCATTGATTCTGGTGACTCGAATTTGGGTTCAGGTACGAGGTGGTAGGGTTGCAGGAAAATAGCGGGCAACTATTTCGTTCATCTTATCAATCAAATCAGAGCGTTTAAAGATGATGTGCCCAGTGCCTTTCTGGAAGTAACGTATCTCAACATACTCGTCTTCGTAAACGGAAGCGTGCTGTTTGGAGATATGAGCATCGAGCCTGACGGAAAGATCGTTGCGATTCTCCGGAACAGGTTTACCATCCAGCAGATTCAGCATACGATCTAAATCTGCTAACTGCTCACGTCTACGCCCATGACGGAAGTGAAATCCCCAACGGTCATATTGTACCAGACCATCAACGATGATCTTCTTCCCGAATTTGCAGGGGCTGTTGCTCTTGTAATCCCAGCTTAGTCCCTTAAACACGTTAATGATCCCTCGCTCGAACACCTCTGCTTTACTCTGATGTAGTTGCTCAAAGGTGCTGAGAATATTCTCTTCACTGATAGCGGGAATATCGTCCTTTTCCAGGCTGTTGTACCACTCGTCGCGTGCCTGTGCGTCCATGAGCGCCAGCATTCCCGACTTATTCATCAGGTCTTTCCAGATGCTGCGATCGATATTTTGGGTGATGGCTTTTATCGCTGTTTCTGGTTTATCCATCAACCAGCAGTCGTAACGGTATTGCCGTACTCCCCATTCATTTGCTTTACCACCGCCGATGTTGCTAGTCAGTGTCGAGATATCGTCGAGTTGCTGTATCAGCGTTTCAATTTGAGCCAGCGCCGCGTTGCGTCCGGTGACGATACGTTCAATGCTGGTCGAGCAAATTACATCGGTATTGTCGGTTAACACTTCGGATTCGGTGAGAGTAAGTTCTGACATAGTTTATGTCCTTTATATAAAGCAAAACGCCAGTCGGTGAGGGCTGGCGTTTATGCGTGTGGTGAATACAGGGCTGTGATTATTCTGAGCGGATGTGTTGCAGAGACTGAGCATGTCGGAAGGAGAGACTACCAGTTGAAGGTGCTAAAACCCGGCAACAGGTCACCCGCTGCATCCAGATGTAGCATATCGATCCCGTAACGTCGTATCAGTGTGGTCACTAACCGACGGCAGCCCTTTGAAAGCCCCAATCTCTTTAGTTCCAGCACTGGGTATAAGCGAGCATTAAGTCTGAGCAGGTAACCGTAGCCGGTGCACAGTATCCAGTCACTGTTGCCGCCGTCGTGGCGTTGAAGAGTGACCTGGTCGAGAATAGCGTTATCCTCACACGTGATATGAGCGGTACTGCACTGGATCCCATTCAGACGGGCGGTACGTGGTAGCTGATCTTCAACAACCAACCTCCCTGGGGTATCAGCAACACGAAGCGAATACCCGTTATCACTGACCACATCAATCAGCGCAGCCAGCTCAATACCATCGATATCGACGGCGATCCGGCCCCCATTAAGGGCCAGTACATTAACGGTATCGGCTTCCACCGTCAGGGACAGCTTCATTGCTGCCCCCTGGATGACTGCCCACTGATGGCGCAAGTCACCGCCTTATAGCCGGTACGTTGCATCAGGCCGGTGGCCTTTCTGGCCCGGAGTATGTCAATAGCGCTGATGAACGGAGACTGATGCTGAATGGAGAAACCGGGGCGATCAATTCGTACCAGTTCAGATTTTTCAACGAGAAAATTGAGTGCATCTGCCAGTGAAATCCCGGCGTCAATATGCTGCTGGATCACATTGCCATCACCAAACTGTGTGTCGTTAAGCGAAAGGCCGTAATGCCTTTCCAGCAGATAAGTAAGAAGTTGCTGCCAGATTTCTACCGGCGACGGGTGTGACGATACCTTCCTCGTCGGGATGGTGGGTAAGGTTTGCATAAAGTTGATCTCTGTTAAATAAATAAGATGTTGATGGTCGGGGGGATTACGGTGAAGGGGGATGGTGAATTACGGTGTTTTTCAGGTAATCCACTTACTGTCTGATGGCGTCAAGTGCGGCCTCCAGTGTGAACCAGTTAATGCCCTGTTCTGCGTCGTGATGGCTGGCTGCATGGCATAATGCCGCTCTGGCCTCTTCTGTCGTAACAGACTCATCCACATTGTGTACATCGTCTTCGTACCAGAGTGAACACAATACGAAGTCGTCATTTTGATGTTGTTTCAGCAGTTCAATGACCTCGCTGATTTTACAGGCGTGTTGCATGGCTATTCTCCTCCGGGTTGTGCCGCAGGTGGCGTCGCATAAATCGCAAGATAAACGTACCCGCAGGAGCCGAGGGTGTCTGCCTCGCAGGTCAGTCCTTTTGCGTAGAGCGTGACGCCGTGCTGATGTCGGGGAGTGAGTTCACCGCTGGTGAGCATTAACTCAAGTTGTTTCAACAGCAGTGGAAATACCAGATTCAGATGGCGCAGGTCTGATTCGCTGAAGGTGCCGGTGATGCTGGCGCGATCAGCCAGGTAATGCAGCCGGTTGCCCTCCTGTACCAGTCGTGCGCCAAAACACGGGATAGCTGCAGGCTTAAGTCCCCACCAGGAGGCGGCAATATCGTGGTTTGCTACATTTGTTGAGCTTTGCATTTAAGTAATCCTTAACTATGTGTTAATTCAGGGTAACGCTGCGCAGGACAACATACGGGCCGTTGCGGTCCTGGCGGCGTTCAGCGAATACGGCGAGCACACCGCTGATATCCTGCACCTCCCGTCCGGCATAGTGGCAGATGCTGCCGGACCACTGGTATTTCCCTGTGCAGAAGCGGAACAGCCGGGACTGCGGATGCTGGCGGTATATCGCCATCGCCTGGCGTTTGCTGATAATCTTCATCACCGGTCTCCTTAAAGCCAGCCTCGTTCGGCAAAAGACACTATATCCATCCCGCCAACCACCAGGTGGTCCAGCAGGCGAATATCGACCAGCTCCAGCGTCTGCTTAAGACGTTCTGTGATCCGTCTGTCTGAATCGCTGGGCTCTGCGTGCCCTGAAGGATGGCAGTGCGCCACGAGCATGGCAGCAGCGTTATATTTCAGTGCAGCCTTTACCAACTCCCGTGGATAGACCTGCGTATGGTTGATGGTGCCGGTGAAGAGAGTTTCGTGCGCAATCAGCCGGTGCTGGTTATCGAGGAAGAGCGCGGTAAACTCTTCGCGCTCCAGTGTGGCAAGCTGCAGGCGCAGCCAGTCACGTACTGAGCTACTGGAGGTAAATGACGCACCGGGTTCGCGTAACTGACGCTCCAGCAGGGTTAGTGCCTCACGGATGGTGTGTTGTGCGGATGCCGGTAATTCGGCGGCAAACAGTGGTAACTGTGTTTCCATAGCGGGATCCTCAGTCAATGATGTGCATGATGGCGCTGCATTCCGCGTGGTTGAGCGCGTAGTCCCGCAGACGGTAATAGTGCTCCGTCATGGCGTCGCATTCGGTGCGCATGGCGTGGTGGCTGTAAGCCATCAGGCAGGCTGCTATGCCCGCGGCCTCTGCGCTCATTTCCACATCGTTGCCATTCATCGGGTTGAACAGCGTCCATTTTTCAACGTCATCACCATCGGGCTCCGGGGCTATAAAAGCACCGCCGTTGCTCAGCGTGTAAAACTGCCAGATACCCCCGCAATAGTCTGCACAGAAGAGGTCCATCCAGGCGAAGATATGCGGCTCAAGGGTCATCCACTGCGGGATGGAACCAAAGTGCTGTGGCCAGAAGCCGATACGCTGTTCATCGGGCAACAACGTGACGATGAGAGTGTTGGTATTTTCGAGGTCTGAAAGGGTTTGCAGATTTGTAGCGTTATTCATTGGTTATTCCTTTTGAAAGGTCATAAGTGCGACTCCGGTAAACGGGAGCCTGATGTGTGGAAAAGGTGATTTGAGGCGTGATGGTGAAGGAATGCGTTACTGGCAGGTAAGTTCAGCAGGTGATGTGGTCAGGAGTAGCTGTGGGCAGGACTGTGCATAGCCATCTGCATCGCATCGTGAGGGCCAGTGGCCCTCCGGGAGGATTAAGCGGCACAGGCTGAGTTCACCGGGACGATAAAGAAGGTGTGAGCACCAGGCGCACAGGTCGTCATCGGAGATGGAGCGGCTGCAGGGAGTGTTTTCCAGGGCGGTCGGATAAAGGGTTGCCTGGTGGGCGTTATCAGGTAGCGGTGGCATCAGCTCAGTGCCTGCTGTAGTTCTTCCGCCATTACCCAGAGGGCGCGGTTGAGCTTAACGTCTCCGTCTATGCTTTTAACCGCGCGGGTATGGCTGCGCTTGCCTTTGGCAGTACGTCCCGGCAGACCCCCTTTCAGCAGGTTCTCCTGACAACGATTGAAAACTGACCACAGATCGTCCTGACGGTCTTCATAGCGGCGGGGCGTCAGTATCTGGGATGCCGTCACCGGCTGGTGATCTTCACCAAAGCGGTACGTCAGCGCGGCTTTTGCAAAAGCCTGCTGTGCCGGTGGCGTGAGTAACAGTGACTGCATCGCATCCCGATTTTCTTCGACCCGGTCAAATATCCCCAGTACCTCATAAGCCCCTTCAATGACTTTCTCCACCACATTACCCTTATGCGGCACGCGCACCTCCCCAAAGGTTTCGCCACAGACAAGTCCGTTCTGGCAGACTGCACGAAACAACCCCGGCAGCATCTGGTATGAGCTGGAGCCGTCGTGACTGTTAAGCAGAATGATTTCGGGGACCTGTTTACCGGTAATCTGGCCTTCACGCCTGAGGCGCAGCATGTGCTTTGTGTGGTCGCGTTTATTCAGGTCACGCACGCGTGTCTGGCAGGCAAAGAACGGCTGGAAGCCTTCCCGCTGCAGGTTATCCAGCAGGGTGATGGTCGGGATGTACGTGTAACGTTCGCTGCGGGATTCATGTTTTTCTTCGCTGAAGACGCTGGGCACGTAGTGCGCCAGTTCATCGCGGGTTAATGGGCGGTCGCGGCGCACGAGGCTGGCAGCGCCAAAACGGCTGGCTAAGCGCATGGAAATTTCCTTTCTGAGAAATAAAAGAAAACGCCCCGCTCGGATGAGCAGGGCGTTGGTGGTGTGTAATACCTGTGTTGTGGCAGTTGTCAGGGCTGGTTCGTCTGTTCTGCCGCCTGGGCCGGAGCATGTTCACCCGGTGTTGTGGTGTTCCTGTGAATAATCTGGTGTTTCGCCAGCGCCTGCTGCATGTCATTGATGCAGTACGTGATGTAGAAGACGTTAAACAGCACGGTATAAAAGACGTTCATCTTCAGGTCAAAGCGAAACGTGTTCAGCGCAAAGTGACGCAGCGCGGTTCTGGCCTTGAAAGCCCAGACCACATACATCACACCACTGGCTATTGAGAGCAGCCCGCTGATGGCCAGCAGGATATCGCCGGTTGAGTCGTAACCGTACGGGTCAGGTGCTGCCATGGCACCCAACTGACGACTGAGCCCGAAACAGACGGTGAGCCAGATAATAAACAGATTGCCGTAAAGCGGGTAGCCCGTGGTCTCGCTGATGATATCCTGCTTTTTGTAGAGCCAGAGCAGGGGCCAGACGCCGCAGGTGACCATGCTGAGCAGGACAAAATGCAGCGTACGGGTATTCAGCCGCTGGCTGAGGGTATTAATCGTGATATCTGTCATGAACTAAATTCCTGTATTAAACGAGTGGGGGGAGTGTTTCCGTGAATTAACCGGCCGTATTTTCACAGTCGCTGATATTTTTCAGCTCCTGCTGTGTATTCCTGATCCCCGGGTTAAAACTGCCGGCTTTCCTGTCATTCACATACACATCAAAATGTGCAGCCTGTCCCAGAGCCGTAATAAACTGCGACCAGGCATTGTCCGCATTACGCCATCCCAGAGACGAAGGGAGCGGGAATTGTCGATCGTTTATTACCAGCGTGATGGCGGTATGGTCGTCATGTGAGTCTGCCCCGGAACCATCGGGAAAGGTGAGCATGACGTGATGCTGCAGGATGTTCTGCTCATCGGGGTTGCCTGTGCAATTGAGGTTAAACATCACATTTTCGGGGCTGGTGATGATGTATTCGGTCACTCCCATGCCGAAGCCGCTGGTCCACATATTGGGGATAGCGTGAGCGACGCCAGTGAATGCCAGTGTTGTTACCAGCAGAACGGCAGATAGTTTACGCATGAACGTTTCCTTAAATTATCTAAGAGGCGGGCAACTGTTGATGAATCCGCCGTGGGTGTTACATAAGCTGTTTGCCAACAGTTATCAGACCGGCCAGCCAGCCGATGCACTGAGGCCCCACAAGCCAGAACAAGCGGGCTTTGAGCAGCCCGGTCATACCTTCGCTGGTGTATACCGCATCCGGCATCAGCCACTGGCGCAGGAACGCGCCGATAGTCATACCGGCACCGGGGCCGAGCGTCATCCAGAACAGATACCCCATCCCCTGCCCGAAACTGCGGATTTCGCCCGTATTTCCGAACACGTTAAACAGGACAACCACAAGCGCGATGCCAAAGGCAATTGCGAAATACTTAATAACAAGCCCCATTCTGGTAAGTCCTTATTTTCTGCACTGCTGAGCGGCACTCAGCATGTTGTCCATAAAACGCGGGGGGACATAGCCGTACTGCTGGTTCATTTTCTCCAGTTCCCCGTGGGTATATTTCGTCTTCAGCTCATCCCAGATACAGCCGCAGACCGCGGTGGTTCCGCCACCGGACTTACAGCCCCGGATAAACTCTTGTTCGTTTTTGTCACCACAGCCGCTCACGGCCAGAGCTGACAGCAGAGTGACGGCCAGTAACGCGCCCCGGGAAGCCGTCGTCATTTTTAATTGCCTGTGAATCATTGTGTTAATATCCATTCGTTAAAACGCCTCTGCTCAGAGGCTGTCCGATTGCACCACGCCTTCCTGTGCAAGGGCATGGCTGATGTTGTTCACCACCGTGTTCGGGTCGAGCCGGATTTCCGCCAGATGCTGGCCCGACTCAGGTGTTCCCTTGTAAACGTCCAGGGACGCGAACGGTCTGCCTTCATCGTTTGTCCCGGCAGATACCTGGTATGAGGTGTCTCCGTTTCTGACTGTGAATTCCTGCAGACTGATTACCTGATTGCTCTGGTAAGCGTACGTGGTGGTGTTTGCCGGTACGGTGAGGTCCATTTCCTTATGTTCTGCGCCGGTCCTGCCGAATGAGTACGATACCGACGGGGTGATGATGCAAATCTCGACTTCCTTTTTGTGGTTAACGGTCTGCGCATAGAAGACGGGCTTTCCGCAACGCTGGTGGTATGCCTGTATAAGGGCATCGGGCGTAGCGGCATTTACGGCTGACAGCGATGCCAGCATCATTCCTGCGCTCAGCAGCAGGGCTGTACCGTGTTTCATGTTTTAACTCCTTTTGGTCTGGTGTGAGGTTCGGGAGAAAGCTCCCGGAAGGTATGAATGACGTTGCTGATAAAGTGAAAATGCGGAAGGGCATTGATGAAATCCGCGTCTACAATGAGTGCGCTGGTTTCACTGTGCCGGTGAAAAGAGCGTTCAGACAAGAGACCGACGTTACCTCCTCAACCCTGAATACCCGTATCGCACCATACTGGCTGGCCACCAGATACCAGTCTGCATGTGAGAAAATTAGCCGGTAGGGCTCAAGGTGGTCGTGACGAATCCCCTTAACCAACAGGCTGACCAGACGGTGGTGGTAAATGCCTTCAGCAAGTCGCTCAAAGCAGTCCGGGAGGATCCCCGCGGGCTGCTGTGCATGGCCTATCAGGCATGGAGATGTGCCGTTTTCATCCATCAACAGCTGCATCAGATGGCGGCTCTGTGAGGGAATGAGACGGGCTATTCCGGTGTTGCGGGCAAACGCCAGCGCGCCAGGAGTATGGTCGCGCATCGGGTTTGTTCGTAACCGCCAGCAGCCGTTATCGCCAGTCAGATCCAGATGCAGCAGACGCTGAGAGAAATCCCGGCGCAGGGTGCGTTCAGATACGCCAAATTCACCGGACAGCGCTTTTAGTGAAAGGGATTCACCAGCAAAAAGCCGGCTAATAATAACTGACAGCCTGAGTGCCAGCCTGTCGTGTCGGGGCGCAGGGTTCGTGGCGCGCATATGCCCTCCGTGAATGAAAAATACCGAGATAACTCATGCGGTTATTATGCAGGACGGTGTGGACAGGATATGACCAGCGATAAGACAGCGCGGCAGAAAAGATGCAATATTTTTCCCACGATAACTGTCTGAATTTACGATGATAATTTCACATCGCTTAGCTGGTGAGCGTTACGCGGTCATACTCTGTCATAAAGCCGGTCAGCAGGAGGCGTTGTCAGGGCTGAAGGTGGCTGTAGTATTGCGTTTTATTAATCTCGCCCTCAGTAAACGCAGTAAGAGGCGAAACAGAAGGATGAGAGCCCAACGGACGCTGTGGATCTCTTTCTCCGGCCAGCCTGCGCGCCGGCAGTAATCCAGGATCCTGTTAACCACCCGTCTTCGGATATAGCGCAGCAGCATGCGTAACAGGGACCATGTCAGTGTCCTGAGTATCATTTCCACCACCTCAAAAAAGTAAGTGCCACAGCGCAGAAGCGGCATTCACAATGCCGTCGCGGATCGTTCCCAGCGCTTCACGGACCGCCTTTGGCAGCGGAATGGCGTCCACTATCCGGCTGAATAACTCACCCAGCAGATCGCCGAAATCCTGTCGGGCGGTACTCTCTGCCTCCGTAGTCCGGTGCTCTTCCCTGACCTGACGAAAAACGCCGCTGCTGGCCTCCGGGGGCAGGGCAAATATCATGGTTTCGACCAGACGGGCCAGGTTGTAGCCTGTTTTGGCTGACACCGCATGAACCGGATAAGGACAGGAGAACTGCCGTGAGATGGCTGCGCTTCGGGTGGTCAGCGTCAGCAACTGGCCAGTGGAGGGCTGGCATGCTTCCCTGTCCCAATCCAGCGAGGGTTCCGCCTTGTCGGCCTGGTTAATGACGAAGACAATGCTGCCTGGTGAGACACCGTACTTGAGCAGGAACCGGTGAAACACCTCATCGGTGGCACAGGCCCGGTCATCCGCTTTCATCACCCAGAGGATAAGATCCAGCGTCGGTAGCTGCTCCTTATACAGCTGCCGGTATTCACGGTCATAGTCCAGAGATTCGCCTGCACCGGGCAAATCGACCAGCGTCATGCGGCGCCCGCCGATATCGAGCGTGAAGCGAAGCGGTTCGCGGGTACAACCCTGGACATCGCTGACCGGACTAAGGGGCTGCTGAAAGAGGGCATTGCAGAGCGAACTTTTGCCACTCCCTGTTTTACCCATGATGCCGATGACTGGCTCGTAATGAATGTGCTGGCGGATGCGGTTCAGTATTGTGCGGGAGAGGGTTTCGGGCAGGAGATACAGCTGTTGCTTCAGGGCATCAAGACCCTGTTCAGTTTTATCGGACACATTAACCTCCGTGAGTGAAATAACAAAATGACAGCATTTCTGCTGCCGTTCTCACACTGGTAATATAGGTCTGAGATTTTTTTGAATGTAATTTTTTAGGGGGGTGAACTGTTCCTGTTGAAAGGATAGTTTAGAGTATGGCAGAGCAGAGGTAACAGACCAGTTTTTATGCTGGGTATTATATGTGACAGGAGTGCTAACTTGAGAGTAAAAACAAGCAGTTATCTGATGTGAAAATACGGTTTTTAAGTGTTTCCTTCTTCTATTGTATTTTCTTATAAAAATACGTCAATGCTTGTCGGGTTGGTAATATATTAATATAGATACACTTATTATTGCCTGTGTAATTATATCAATAAGTGTATCAGACGGAGTAACGGTTATATAAGCAATTCCAGATAACAAACCAATTCAATAAATATGATCAATCAACAAAACTATACCTGTCGTGGTACCAGTAACACACATTCGTACTTAATCACTTCCTGATATTACTCTGCAGAACAGAAAATAATTTATTACTGACTGTATATATCCTATTGAACAAACTCACTAACACAAGGACTTTCATAATGAGCATTAATATCAACAGCTACGGCACATTAAACCAGAACTACGTTAAGCGTATTCAGGATACTATCACTAAAGCCCTGAATGACTATCCCCGTGTAATGGTCCTGAGAGTAGATCTTCGTTTGCCTGAGATTGAAACAGGCTCATATAAGCACGATTCAGGTATAGTCACCCGTTTTATTGTTTCCCTCAAAGCCCAGATTGAAGCTGACTTACTGAAAAAATGTCAAGCAGGTAAACGGATTCACCCTTGTCGTGTCCGTCATATCTGGGCAAGGGAATTTAATGAATACGGTAAAAAGCATTATCACGTGGCCTTGCTCTTTAATCGTGAAGTGTATGCTTATCCAGGCAGCTATACCAGCACGGACGGAGAATATACCCACAATCTGGCCCTGATGATTATGGAGGCCTGGGTACGGGCTCTGGGACTGAATACTGCGGTTAATCATCAGCAATATTATCCCCTGGTAGAGTTTCCTGCCAGTTGTTACTACCACCTGAGTAAAAACCACAATGACTATACGGCTCAGTTATCAAATGTCACTGACAGGCTTAACTATCTGGCCAAGGACTACAGCAAAGATAATTCAGACAGCCAGCGTAACTTTGGCTGCAGTCAATACTGATTAAATCATAAGTATTTTTCTACTGGCGAGAGAAATGTTATGGCGGAGTACCAGGTGAGCGATAAATCAATCATTCTTGGCACTCCTGTCTTTCATTCCCTTAAGACAGAGAGAAACAGTCATGACAGATACAACCCGCAGCCTGCTCAGTGATAAAATGGTTGATATGGCATTCATTATGGAATTTACCGGGTGCAGCGATAAATGGTTTTACAAGTTGATTCAGGAAGGTTTGTTTCCAAAGCCGATTAAACTGGGACGTAGTTCGCGCTGGCTTAAGAGTGAGGTTGAGGAATGGGTTCAGAAACGTATTACCGAGTCCCGTGCATAATGCATCCTGATGTGCGAGCCGTATACCTCCCCCATAAACGCTCCTGTGGATCTTAAATATTTATGTAACCCTGTTTGTTATCTGGAGTGTTTAAATATTACAGATAGGCATGCCCTAATTATTCTTGTGTATTTATAATGAGAGCCTGTGCGAATGTTTTATGTTCACCTTGCAGGTCTCTCGTTTACAGCTTTTTGGAATAAACTAAACTGAATTTCGAGAATAAATGACGGAGCATGTTAACTCAGCGGTGATAGTGAGTTAAATAATCACCGGTCAAAAACTGTAGATAAAAAGCACTTAACTAACCAGTGGTTCCTCATGATTCCTTGTAACAATTTCATAGCAATCTGGTGTGGTATAATAGTCACTGAAGCCAACGTTGACGTAATGCGTCGTGGTTTACCATTGTGTGAATTTTGTACGCATGATGTGCATTGTTTTCCTAAGAGTCCTGCTAAAGCTGCTAAAAAAGAAAATTTTAGCAGCTTTAGCAGGCTGTAATGAAAACCCTCACCTCTTTCCCCGGCTGACTTCTGGCTATCAGCAGAATCCTACCGGACGGATGAACTCCACATACGACACTAATGTTTTGTAAAACATTTCGATAACAATTATTGCCATTGCAGTCTGTTGGAATCGTATCCACTCAGTGGTGGAGTGGCATTATTTCTGTAGTCTACCATGTTAAATGGAGTGAAAAATGGTTTGAGGGGATAAAGATTACCATATGCATCTGGTTGTGCTGCCGCGATATAAATCGCACGTTGTGGTGGGTAGCATATTGTGACAATCAGACCGAGCTGAATGAGTTGATTGAGTGCAGGCGTTAAACGTTCAATTCTTCTGAGTCTGGCGGGACCATGCGTCTCCAGTTCATTCTTTGAGAACGGCTGCCAGGGATTAAGTCTTACATCAGTCACTTGCCCTGCTTGAAAATTAGTGACTTTCATTACACCAGTCGGATTAACAAAGTGATTTTTTATCCAGTCGAACAACTGGTATACATCTTGCTGAAGTTGATATTGCGCACTTAGTTTATAAAAATACTTAGCTGCCTGATTAAGGTGCCATTCAGTAATCGCAAATGCGTTCTTTAAATATTGTTCTGATATATCACTTTCAGAATAACAATCAAAAATAGCGGCTATGCGTATTGCCTGACTGCCTGCTTTAGACACGAATTCCGGGATGTGCTCCCAGCACTGGTTTTGGGCTATATTTAATTGATGCTGACTTACTTTCCCTTCAAATAATTTTTTCGCATCCTCAGTTAATGTTAGTGTCTTTTGGGATTTGCTGGTATCGTAAAAATGTTCCTTTTGCTCTATCAGAAATTTATTTAAATGAGTGAATAGATTGTCCAGTGCTTGCCTTGAATTATCCTGGTTCAGGTTGATTCTTCTCTGACCTATAGTGCTTACTGTTTCTGTAAATAAAAAACGGGCAAGAAATCCGCTGGATACAGCTCGTTTTCCATGCCGTTCCAGATACTCTTCAAATACTTCGGGCTGAACCATTAGAAGAAAGGTCAGGTAGGCATTAATGCGTACAGTACCTTCTTTTTTTCGGGAGACCTGAAGGGGTTCGTTTTTCCATATTTTGTTGAGCAACCCCAGATTGTTTTTTAGCTGGCCGGTAAAGAAAGTAATAGCTTCATCTGCAAACACACCTGCATAGGGGTATTCACTGAGTCCCTGAATGATACCTTCTGGGGTTGCATCTTCATAAAACATTTCAAATGCTCTGGGTTTTTTCGGCTCAGCAGCCTGATGCTCGCGCAGAAGAAGTTCTTCAACTTCACCTTCCCCGCCATTCTTTACTGCTTTCTGATAATTACGATTTAGTGCTTTTTCTTTTGATGACCAGATAGCATGATCTTTTTTGTAGGTATCAAGTAGGGTCTCATATTCCTCATGCAACTCAGAAGCGAACTCTTCGAAGGGAGCCATAAGTAATTCGCGGAGAGGGCTTTTCCCCTCGCCAGACTTTGCAAGTATCAAAAAATAAAGAGAGCAGGGCTCTGGCTTTTTATTTCCGAAGGGAGAGGCCACGTCAATAAGGGGTTGCAGGGACAGGGATAATGCCGCCAGAACCGTGCTGCCAATCATTTCAACGGGGATAAGGGTGTCTTCATGCAACGCATTAATTACACCACGTAAAACAGAAGGAAATGCTTCTACCGGGTAGTTGTTAAGGTTACTCATTGTAATCACTCAATTTGCTTTTATCAGGAACATACTCTGCAGGATAAAGCAAAGCGGTAAGCAAAAGCGAGCAGGCAATCATCCGAGTTGCGCTGCCCGGCTTTGTTGAATAAATCGAACTTTTGCTGAGTTGAAGGATCAGATCACGCATCCTCCCGACAACACAGACCATTCCGTGGCAAAGCAAAAGTTCAGAATCACCAACTGGTCCACCTACAACAAAGCTCTCATCAACCGTGGCTCCCTCACTTTCTGGCTGGATGATGAGGCGATTCAGGCCTGGTATGAGTCGGCAACGCCTTCATCACGAGGAAGGCCCCAGCGCTATTCTGATCTCGACATCACCACCGTTCTGGTGATTAAACGCGTGTTCAGGCTGACCCTGAGGGCTGCACAGGGTTTTATTGATTCCA
>OBYW01000605.1_pt1 | contig 13233 bp, 9 predicted proteins | sample 1476841 | NCBI WGS metagenome assembly OBYW01 (sample SAMEA2580222, study PRJEB22360) | human gut metagenome | biome: human gut; feature: human-associated habitat; material: faeces | place: Denmark | collected 2008/2010
CTTCGCGCGACGGACGACCGCCGCGTGCATGGTCTCGAGCTGCGCCGCGTCGAGCGTCTCGTCCATGCGCATATACAAGTCGATACGCGCCAGGCCCGTTGCCGCGCACAGCAGCCACTCGGCAGAAAGACGGGGGTGTTCCTCGCCGCGCTCGGCCAGGTACTCCTTGGTCCACTCGAGACAACGCTTGATGGTCCAGATCTCGTTTGCCATGGGGTCCTCCCCTCTTAAGCGCCGGGCGGCGCACGAATGTCGGAGCAGATTGTACGCGAGGCCAGCGCTTGGCAAGGGACGATTGAAGGCGATTATCGAGAATCAGCCCAGAATTTTGCACCGGGCTCGCTCAAAGTGTTCATTCGCCGACGTCCATATCTGCATCCGTCAAGCTTTTGGCAAGGTTGCCCCAAAACTGACCAATATCTAACCAAATACTTGCCACATCGCTTGACGCGCGACGCATCAAAAATCGCCCCGCGACTTCTTGAACGATTTTTCGAGCATTATTTTTAAAAATGATAAGTAAATTTAAGCAGGTAAACAACTTAATTGCTATTAAAGAAGATTGAATAAACTCACAAAGCAATGTGCCCGACCTAGTCATTGGGGACGTTCTTAAACGACTAGCTGTCAGGGACAGTCTTCGCAGCCAGCCACAAAGAACCGTCCCCATCTGCCGGCACAAAAGGGGCGTCCCCAACTGCCAAGTGCCGCAAGAATGTCCCTTTTGACTAGTCATTTAAGAACGTCCCCAATGACTACCCAAGAGAACGCCGCAGGTAGAAAGCGGACAGCGAGCGACGTCCAGAGCGAACAAGTTGGCATGAAAAAGGCAAGGCATAGACCTCCTGGTCATGCCTTGCCTTTTGAATGACAAATTGTCGCTCTGGGCGGCGCGCAGCGTCAGCTGGTCCGCCGTTCGTTAGAACGGCGGAACCTAAGGGCGCAGCGTCGAGCAGTTACGGCGTTTGGTAAAACGCCGTAACCTAAACCGCCTGTGCCAGCTTCTCGGCTCGCTCGGCGGCGGCAAGCGCCTCGATGACGGTGCCGAGCTGATCGCCCAGAAGGACGCCGTTGTAGGTGGAGTTGAAGCCGATACGGTGATCGGTCACGCGGTCCTGGGGCTGGTTGTAAGTACGAATCTTCTCGGAACGGTTGCCGTGGCCGATCTGGCTCTGGCGCTCGGCGCCGAGCTCGGCCTGCTGCTTCTCGAGTTCCATCTCGTACAGACGGGCACGCAGCATCTGCATGCAGACCTCGCGGTTCTGAATCTGGGAACGCTGCTCCTGCGACTGCACCACGGTGTTGGTGGGCAGGTGGGTGATGCGCACGGCGGAATAGGTGGTGTTAACGCACTGACCGCCAGGGCCGGAGGCGCAGTAGGTATCGATGCGCAGGTCGGATTGGTTGATCTGAACGTCGATCTCCTCGGCCTCGGGAAGCACGGCGACGGTTGCCGTGGAGGTCTGGATGCGACCCTGGGACTCGGTCTTGGGGACGCGCTGGACACGATGCACGCCGGACTCGAACTTCATGACGGAGTAGACGCGGTCGCCCTCGACCTTGAACTCAATGGACTTAAAGCCACCGGCCTCGCTGGGGCTGGAGTCGAGCACGGTGGTCTTCCAGCCGCGCGACTCGCAGAAGCGCTGGTACATCTTGTACAGGTCGCCGGCGAAGATGGCCGCCTCGTCGCCACCGGCGGCAGAGCGAATCTCGACGATGGTGTTCTTGTCGTCGTTGGGGTCGCTCGGGATGAGCATGTACTTAATGTCTTCCTCGAGCTGGGGAAGCTTGGCCTCGTTTTCGGAGATGTCCATCTGGAGCATCTCTTTCTCATCGGCATCGGTGGTATCGTGGAGCATTTCCTTGGCGGCCTCGATGTCATCGAGCGCGCCGATGTACTCGCGCGAGGCGGCGATGAGGTCGGACTGGTGCGCGTACTCCTTGTTGAGACGCGTGAACTCCTTAATATCGGAGGCGACGGCCGGGTCGGAGAGCTTCTTCTCGAGCTCCTCGTAGGCCTTGATGATCTTTTCGAGCTTGTCGCGCATGGCGGGACTCCTTTATATGCGTGAAGGTGAAAATCGGCAGAGTTGATGGGGCGCGCGGCGCCACTGCGGGGGTAAGCCCGGCTAGAACATGTCGATCTTCAGATACATGCGCATCCCTTCGCGTATGGGGTACATAGTTGCGGTCTAACCCATACATGATAGCGTGCGCAGGCAAACCTGCATATAACCCGCACGGAATGAGTGGACGTAGCCGTTGGGGACGTTCCTTAACGACTAGTCGTTTAAGAACGTCCCCAACGACCAACAAAGGGACTGTCGCTTTGTCACATTTTAGAGCGCCTGAAGCAGAGCGATGAGGAAGCGGATGCCCTGGAGGTAGGCGCGGCGGGTGATGCGCTCGTTGGTGCCGTGGACGCCGCGATCACACTCATCGTCATCAACCACAAAGGCCGAGAAGCGAATGCACTCAGGGCAAATGTGCTGGTAGTTGGCAGCGTCGGTCGCACCGATCACGGTCGAGGGCACAATTGCCACTGGCTCGAATAATCCATTTTCCGCCGTCCCCTTTGGATCACGGAAATAGCGGGCGGCGATGGAGCGAACCGCCTCGAGGCCGGGACCACCGATGCGCGGAGACGGCGAGGGCTCGGAGCTGCCGGGTCCCAGCTCCACTTCGACACGACCGGCAAGGTCCGCCCCGGCAACCGCCTCACGGCAGCGCGCCACAACGTCGGCCACGCTCGTGCCCTCGAGCATGCGGAAGTTGATGTTGGCCCACATATCCTGCGGCATCACGTTGGCGCCGGTGCTGCCACCCTCAATCTGGGTCGGCGCGCAGGTGGTCGTCACCAGCGGATAGAGCTTCTTGCTGGCAAGGCAATCGCGGACAATGGCGCCCCCGTTGGCGGCAATTTCATCGGCCGTGTAGAGCCCCAACTCGACGAGCTGGGCGGCAAGTAGATCGGTCACGCGCGTCGGCCACTCGATATCGCAGATTGCGGTGATGGCACGGCTGAGCACCTCGAGCGATGTGCCACCGTAGGGGTTGGAGGAATGCCCGCCCTCGCTCTTCGTCTTGAGCACGATATCGGCATAGCCCTTCTCCGCGAGGTCGGCATGCATAAGCCAGCCCTCGCCCGCGCTGTACTCGGCAGCCGGAACGATGCGGTAGTCGCCCTCGTCGATCAGGTACTCAAGCTCAATGCCGCGCTCCTCGAGCGCGCGGCCGATGGCGCCTGCACCGTGCTGCGTCGTCTCCTCGTCCTGGCCAAAGGCCAGGAGCAGCGTGCGCTCGTGCTGCCAGCCGTGCGCCAGCGCATACTCGACAGCCTCGAGAATGCCTGCGACCTGGTCCTTCATGTCGATCGCGCCGCGGCCCCAGATGTAGGTGTCGTCCACGTGCCCGCTAAAGGGGGCGTGCGTCCAGTCGGCCTCGGTACCCGGCACCACGGGAACCACATCCATGTGGCCCATGAGCATAACGGGCTTAAGAGCCGGATCGCTGCCGCCAAGCATCACCAACAGCGAGTGGTCGATCAGCTCGACCTCGCCCGCCGCAAACACGCGCGGCCAGGCCTGCTGCATATAGGCGCACAGGTCGTCGAAGGGCTGCCAGTCCACCGCCCCGGCATCCATGCTCGAGATGGTCGGAAACGACAGCACACGGCCCAAGCGCTCGCACGCGCCTGCCTCGTCTATATCGGCAAAATCGTCCTCATGCGCAAAGAAGCGCCAAACCTCGGCCATGACATCCTTTCGATTGTGACGACAAAGGCCGCCCCACGGGAGCGGCCCTGCAACGCAAGCGTTTGCGGTCGGTTATTTGTCCTCGAGATAACGAGAGAGGAACTCGCGAGTGCGCTGGTGTTTGGGGTTGCCGAAGAGCTCGGCCGGCGCGGCGTCCTCGAGCACCACGCCCTTGTCCATAAAGACCACGCGGTCGGACACGGTTCGGGCAAAGGCCATCTCGTGCGTGACGACGACCATGGTCATGCCGTCGGCCGCAAGCTTGCGCATGACCTCGAGCGCCTCGCCCACGATCTCGGGGTCGAGCGCGGAGGTCGGCTCGTCGAACAGCATGATCTGCGGATTCATGCACAGGGCGCGGGCGATGGCCACGCGCTGCTTTTGGCCACCGGACAGGCGACCCACGGCGGCGTGCGCGAACTTTTCGAGCCCCACGCTCGTCAGATGCCCCATCGCGACCTTCTCGGCCTCGGCCTTGCTCATCTTTTTGAGCGTGACGGGTGCGAGCGTGCAGTTGTCGAGCACGTCCATGTTGTTGAACAGGTTAAAGCCCTGGAACACCATGCCGATGTCCTCGCGGAGTTTATTGATATTGCAGCGCTCGGCCGTAAGATCCTGGCCGTGGAACCAGATGTGGCCCGCGTCCGGGGTCTCGAGCAGGTTGAGGCAGCGCAGGAAGGTCGACTTGCCCGAGCCCGAGGCGCCGATAATGGTGACGACCTCGCCGGGGTTAACGGAGAGGTCGATGCCCTTGAGCACCTCGAGCGAGCCAAAGCTCTTGCGCAGGCCCTCGACGCGGATGAGCGGCTCATTGGTCTGTACGGCGGCCGCGGTGCCGGTAGTGGCGGTATCTGCCATGATGATTCTCCTCGTCTTGAGCCTAGTTGGAGCTGGGCAGCGTTGCCGGGGCCTCGGCGCCGAGCTTTTTGCCAAAGGCCTCGAGCAGGCGGCTCGCCACGAGCGTCAGGATCAGGTAAACCACGAGCGCCACGCAGTAGACCTCCATCTGGCGGTAGTACACGCCGGCGACGGTGGTGGTGGCGTACATGAGGTCGAACACGCCGATGACCGAAAGCACCGACGAGTCCTTGATGTTGATGATGAGCTCGTTGGTGAGTGCGGGGATCGCGTTTTTAATACCCTGGGGGAACACGACCTTGCGCATGGCCTGCCACTGCGACAGACCCAGCGAGCGCGCCGCCTCGGCCTGGCCGGGATCGATGGACTCGATGCCGCCGCGCAGGACCTCCATCATGTAGGCGGTTGAGTTGAGCGAGATGGTGACGAGGCCGGCGGTGAAGGTACTCCAGATCTGGTTGGCCTGGGCGGTCTCGAAGCCCATGCCGCGCAAAACGGTAAAGCCCGCGTAATAGATGAGCAGGCCCTGGACCATCATGGGCGTGCCGCGCACGATGGTAGAGTAGACGGTCGCAAAGCCGCGGCCGATGCTCTTAAAGAAGCGCGTGAGATCGTTATCCACGCGATCGAACGTCTGAATACGCAGGAACACAAAGAGCAGCGCCAGGAAAAAGGCAGTGACGGTACCAAGGGTCGCAAGCGCAATGGTGATTTCGATGCCGCGAATAAAGAAGTCGCCGCTCTTATAGGTCATGTAGACCAGGCTCGGCAAAAAGTCGCTGGGATTGGAGTCCGAGACAATGCTCACCTGCACCAGGTCGATAAACGACATGACACAGCGGTCGACAAAGAAGAACGCCGCGATGGCGACCACGACATAGCTGCCTAAGCGCGCGCCGCGACGGAAGCGCTCGGATGCGAACGGCGACTTTTCGCGATAGTCGTTCCAGTGCATGAGTTTGGTGACGAGCGCCGCCGCCGACACGACGAGCCAGGCCCAAAGAATCGCCCAAAGGCAGTCCTGGAAGATACCGGTGGGGGCCAAGAAGCTCAGCGGCGTGGGGTTGCGCTGACTAAACGCCAGGCCGAGCGCCGCGATAACGCTCGTGCCCAGGTACACGTAACGGTGGTCGGCCTTGATAAAGGAGGCCAGGCGATTGATGGTTTTCATGCTGCCTCCCTATGCCGGCTGACGGTCGAGGCACGCGTCCCACATTTGGTCGCGCTCCTCTTGGCTAATGCCCTTGAGTGTCTTGTCGATGAGCTTAAGCAGTTTGTCCGAGCCCTTGCGGCAACCGACATTTGCCGCGACCTCCTGCTTAAAGCCCTCGCCCTCGGCAAAATGGATGGGGACGATACCGGGATTTTGGGCCATATAGCCCTTCTCGTTCTCGGTGTTGTACGTCACGGCGTCACAGGTACCCTGCAGCAGGTTCGAGAACACCGTGGGAACCGAATCGACCGGGTTCTTGTGCACGACGCCCGGGATCTCGTCGATGACGGTGTCGAGCATGGTGTCCTTTTGGCCCAGCACCGTAGCACCGCTAAAGTCGCTAAGCTTGGTGGCGTTTTGGTAGGGAGAGCCCTCTTTTACGAACAGGCCAAAGTAGCCAATGAAGTACGGGTCGGAAAAGCCGACGGACTCCTCGCGCTCGGGCGTGGCGCTCATACCGGCGATGATGAGGTCGATCTGGCCGTTGTTGAGCGAATCGATAAGGCCCGAGAAGCTCTGCTTGACGGCAACGGGCTCGCCACCGAGGGCCTTGCAGACGATCTTGGCGATCTGCACGTCGTAGCCGTCGGCATAGGCGCCCTGCACGTTGTCGATGGGGATGGTGTACTCACTGGCTTCGGAAACCTGCCAGTTGTACGGGGCGTAGGCCGCCTCCATGCCAATGCGGATCTTGTCCTTGCCGATCACGGAATCGGACAGGTCGTCGCGACCGCCACCCGTCGTGGGCTGAACCACCTTGAGCGTGGACGGGCGCTGACAGCCGGCGAGCGCGCCGGCGACGACGGAAGCGCTCGCAGCGAGAGCGCTACCCAAAAAGATGCGACGGCTGCATACCGGCTGGGTCTGCATGCCGCGCTGTTGCCGAGGTTGCATCTGGTGCCTTCCCTATTTTGCGTTACTGACAATAAGACAGGATATACGCCCGCAACCAGCAGCGCGGCATGTGCGCGAAAAATTAATAGACACACAGCAGTCGTTTAAGAACGTCCCCAATGACTACCTACCAAAAAGCCTCCCTGCCGGGGACGGCAGGGAGGCTTAGCGGGTGGGAAGGGACAAAGGGGCTGTCCCTTTGTCACGTCTAGAGCAGCGTTACGCTAAAGCTGCGGACGTCTGTCTCGCCCGGCGCCAGTGTAATGGTGTTGACCTTGTGCTCAAAGACGTCGTCCTCGGTGTCCATGGTGGTGTGACCGGTCCAAGGCTCGAGCGCCACAAACGGGGCGTCGTTGGCGGCAGACCACACGCCGATGTACTTAAAGCCCTCAAAGTCGATCTTGACGCCGTGGCCCGACTTGCGGCCGCGCAGCGTGAGCGTGGAGCCCGGGGTATCGGTGAACATGATGGCATCGTTATCGAAGCTGCGGTGCGTGATGGGCAGCACGTCCGAGTTATCGGGAGCCTTGTAGCTACCCTCGAACGTCATGAGGCCATCGGGCGTGATGATGGGGGCCTCGTTGGTCCAAGCCTCGGTAAATGCCAGCTCGTAATCCTCGAACGTCTCGTCCTCGGCACCGGGAGCCGGCACGTTAAATGCAGGGTGGCCGCCCACCGAGAACGGCAGGTCCACGTCGCCGGTGTTGGTGACGGCAAAGGTCTGCGTGAGCGTGGCGTCACCAGTCAGGGCATAGGTCATGTTGAGCTTAAAGTGGAAGGGGAAAGCCTTGAGCGACTCGGGCGTATCGGTGATCTCGTAGGTGACGGACGAGCCGTCCTCGGAGACCTCGACCAGCTTGTGCTCGACGATGCGCGCGAGTCCGTGGCGCGGCATCTCGCAGGTGCCGGCTGCAGACGTCGCCGTGTTGTTGCGCAGTGAGCCCACGATGGGGAACAGAATGGGCGCATGCTTGCCCCAAAAGGCGGGGTCGCCCTGCCACAGATACTCGTTGCCGTCGAGGGCAAGGCTCGTGAGCTGGGCACCCATGGAATCGACGGCCGCGGTAAGGCCGCCGCGCTTGATGGTAGTGACGGTGGACATGCTACTTCCTCCAAAAGTAAACAACAGTGTCGAGGGCTATTGTCCCACTCTTGGCGACAAGGAGAAGCGGCAGGCGCAGTTATTGAGCGATTGCGTAAAGGTCGAATCCGCCCTGCGGCGTGCTGTCGACCGTATCGGGCGCCTGCGAGTTAAAGCTCACGGGAACCATGCGCTTTGCGGCACGGAAGCGCGTGCCATCGGTGGCGACGGGCGGCTCGTCGACCGTGAGCTCGTAGTCGCCGGGCTTGAGTTCGATGCCGTCGCCAGCGGAGTTGACATATTGATACTCGTCGATCGCCTGCCCCCTGAGTGTGCGGCCCACGATATGGATGAGCATCTGGCTGTCGCCGCGGGCGGTGTCCCATGTCGCACCGTCCTTGACCTCGACCGACACATGCACCGAGCGCGTGCGGCTGAGCGATTGCTCGACAGACATCTCGACCTTGGCGGCATCTTTGCGCTGTTGCTCCACATGGCTCCAGACATTTCCGATCGCCGAGCAAGCGATGACGCCGGCCATGAAGGCGATGAGGATGGGACCGAGTGGTGAGCGGCGGCCCGCGTCTTCCTCGCGAGCCAGGTCGGGGCGATGCGTGGGCGCAGGCGCCTGGGCGCCTTGCGCGGGCACGTCGAGAATGCTGAAAGATGCCGTACTGCCGGGATCGATGTTATGGCGCGGCTGCGGGGTCTTGGCCGGCGAGATGGACATGTCCGCCGGCTCACCGAGTGTGGCCGTGGCATCGGCCTTAGCCTCGTCGGCCTCGGCCTGAGCCCAGGCCTGTTCAAAGGTTAGGGGCTCGGCGGCATCAGAGGCGGCGTCAGGCTCGGCAGCGGCATCGTTGCCGGTCTCGTCCTCGTCGCTCGACACGTCACGCGGCGCGGGCTCGTCCCACTCCTCGTCCGGAGCCTCGCCCTCGCTATACCACCATTCAAAGTTATCGATATCCATACGGGGCGCCCCTTAGGCCTCGCAAATAAACACTTGCTAGCCTTATACCCTCAGACGGCACGAGGGCTCGCACGGAATGCGAAAAAGGACTGCTCCTTTGTCGCATCGAAACGAATCTGTTTGCGTTTAGCCGCGGGTAATCTTATTTCTCAACAAGAAGTCGACTGCCCCCACGATTCTGATGCCATCGATGTCCGTGGGATGGTCGCCATCCCTGACAATCAGGATCTTCTCATACGAATCAGGAATTTTTCCTAGCGTGCTTAGCTTGAGCGGTCGCAGTTCGCGTTCTCTCGTCGCCTCGGCATCGATCCGTTCGGTAACCTGGATATATTTGCGGTCCGACCCCTCGCCGATTGCGACAAAGTCGATTTCCCCCGCGCGCAGATGGCCGCAAAACACTTCGTATCCTTCAAATACAAGCTGGTTGTAGATAACATTCTCGAGCATCCTTCCGCTATCGCTACCTCTATATCCGTCAAGATAGCTGCGAATTCCCGTATCAGCTATGTAATATTTACCGCCTGTCTTAAGGAGCTCCCGTCCCTTGATGTCATACCTTTTTACTTTGGTAAACAGGTACGTCTCTTCCAGAGCGTCAATATATGCCGACACCGTCGATGCGTTGGTCTTACCGCCTGCCGATTCGTTGAGCGTCCCTACGATTTTGTTGACCGAGGTTTGGTTGGAGATGTTGTCTGCCAGATACGCACAGAGCCGCTCGAGAACATCGCGCTTGGTGATAGCTCCGCGACCCCTACGCGTCGCACGCGACAGGATATCGCGCGCGACGATCGTCTGGTAGAGGCTACGGATATAGTCGCGGCACAGCTCACGTCTCGGCTCATCATGGGCCAGAAACGGCATGCCGCCATAGGTTATGTACTGCTCAAGCACGGTATTTGAATTAAGGCGATCGCCCGTCTTGGAAACAAGTTCGACCCTCTCACCAAGCCCTTCAGCGGCGACCGCATCAATCGAGCGAAAATCAAGATATTCGCTAAACGTGAGAGGCTGCATCTTGACCTCGACATATCGGCCCGAGATAAGCGTTGCGAGCTCGCTCGATAGCAAAAAGGCATTGGAGCCCGTGACATAGATATCGCACGGCAAATCCACTCGGAGCGAGTTGACCGCCTTTTCCCAACCTTCGACATTCTGGAGCTCGTCAAAGAACAGGTAGGGATGATCGATGCCGTCGATGCGCTCCCGAACCATACGATAAAACGTCAGATAATCCGTAATTCCCGCGTACTCTAGAGATTCCATCTTAAAGGTCAGCAAACGCTCGGCTGGCACCCCCTGTTGCGCCAGATAGTCCCTCATCATGTCCAATAACGTTGATTTGCCACAACGGCGTATGCCCGTCACGATTTTGATGAGGTCGGTATCCTGAAAAGCAATGAGTCGATCAAGATAACGGCTTCGGCGAACGATATCCATAGAGTCTCCCTAGCGCCCGACCAGACATGAAATCTTATAAACTTGCAAATTCTGCAAGTTTATAAGATGTTACCTTAGAAACTTGCAGAATTTGCAAGTTTCTAAGGCATAGAATGTGACAAAGGGACGGTCCCCTTTTACATAGCGAGGGCCGTACGGATGGATGGGTCGCTGAGGGCCTCGCGGAGCCAGGGGACCAGCTGCTCGGGGTGACCCTGCAGATAGCCGTCGAGCTCGGACGGGGCCACGCGGCGCACCCCCGAGATCTCCTCTTGGTTGATATGCAGCTCGCCCAGCTCAACATGGGCCGCGAACACCTCGCAGCATTCGCACTCGCAGCGGCCGTCGCCGTGGTTCTCGCGGTACACCACGTGTCCGAGGTGCTTAAGATCGGCGGGATCGCGCGTAATGCCAAGCTCTTCGTTGATGCGACGCGCCGTGGCGCCCAGGTGCGCGAACTCCGGCGAGCAGGCGTACACCGCCATGCCTCGCGGCGTCACCGTCAGCTGGGCCTCGAGCGCAAACTTGCCCTCGCCCGCTGCAACCTTTGTCGTGTGCATACCCATGGGATCTCCCGTCGCCCGCGATGTACCTGAGACCATCTTCGCCTGTATTGCGACTATACAGGCAAGCGCAGCCTGCGACAAAGGGGGCGGGCACCTGACACATTCTGGTAGAGTTGCAGGGACTGAATTCAGCTCATATAACGCAACATGGGAGCAACTGCCTTGACCACCGCAACTTCGTCCACAACAGCATCAACCGCCGCCGCGCTCTCCCCCGCGCGCACCAATCTTTGCCTGGCGCTGCTCGTGTTGTTAGGTTTTTCGCTCGGCTGCTCGGAGTTCGTGGTCATCGGCATCGAGAGCGACCTGGCGACGGAGCTCGGCATATCGCTTGCCACCGCAGGCCAGCTCATCAGCGTGTTTGCGCTCGTCTATGCCATCGCCACGCCGGTGCTTGCGCTCAGCACGGGACGTTTTCGCCGCTACCAGCTGCTCGTGTGCTACAGCATCGTCTTTGTGCTCGGCAACCTGGTCATGGCTCTGGCGCCCAACTTCCAGGCGCTGTTCGCCTCGCGCATCATCCTGGGCTCCGTCTCGGGCGCACTGCTCGCCGTGGGTGTGACGTACATCCCCGAGCTGCTGTCCCCGCAGCAAACTTCGCTTGCCATCTCGGTGGTATATGGTGCGTTTTCCGTGGCAATGGTCTTTGTCACTTCGATCGGCAAGTTTGTGGCCGACACGCTCGATTGGCACGTGGCCATGTACGGCACGCTGGCCTTTGCCGTTCTGATCTGCGGAGCGCTCGTGATGTTTATGCCGCGCGCTGGGCAAACCGACGAACCTGCCACCTTTCGCGAGCAGGCGGGGCTGCTGCGCGAACCGAGCATCATCACCGGCATGCTCATCTTTTTGTTTGGCGTGGGGTCGGTCTATGTGTTCTACGGCTACGTGACGCCTTATCTTGAGCAGGTGCTGGGCATGGGCACGGTCGAAGCCAGCACCACGCTCATGGCCTATGGCGTGTTCTGCCTGATCTCGAACATCCTGGGCGGATGGATCGATGCGCGCTTTGGCATGAAGGCGCTGCTTGTGACGTTTGTGCTGCAGGCTGCGGCATTACTCGGGCTGTTTGCTGTGGGCGGCACCATGCCGCTCGCGCTGGTCTTTGTCTTTAGCTTGGCGCTGCTCATGTACCTGTTCTCGGTGTCGTGCATCACGCACTTTATGGACGTGGCACGCAGCCGCCATCCCAAGTCGATGGTACTCGCAAGTTCGGTTGAGCCCATGGCGTTTAACGTCGGCATCTCTTTTGGCACCGCGGTGGGCGGCGCCGTGGTAAGCAGCGTTGGCATTGCGTACGTGGGCGCGGTTGGTGCCGTGTTCTCGCTTGTGGCCTGGGCGCTCACGCTGGTGACGATTAAGTTGGCTCGCTGGGAGCGCCGCCGTCAATCAGCACGGCCCCGGATGCAGGCATAGGGGCAAACATAGCCCAAGGTGGCGAGCAACCGGTGAAAACCGTCCCATACAAGTAGTGTTTATCCGCCTGCAAGCTCCAGCAGTGCTATTTCGTGTATTTCAAGTACACGAAATAGCACTAAACTGTGTATCTAAAGTACACGAAATTGGAAAGGCGGCCCCATGCGCAGATCAATCGAATCCGTTATCGAATCATGGGCGACAAAGGACGCTTCACGCCCCTTCCTCATCCGTGGTGCGCGACGCGTAGGCAAAACGTACGCTGCCGAGGAAATCGGCAGGCGAATCGCCGGCGATGCGTTTGTCAAACTCGACTTTCAGACCGATCTTGAGCTGATCGCTCCGCTGTTCGACTGTCCCACCGACGACGTTGACACCATCGTGGCGCGGATTTCAGACTATAAACGTACCCCCATTCGCAAGGAAACCGCCTTCATCCTGTTTGACGAGGTGCAGCTCTGCGAACGGGCGCTCAACTCGCTTCGCTTTTTCTCGGGTTCGGGCTGGCGCATATGCGCGACCGGCAGCCAACTCGGTGTCGCCACGCGCAAGCGCAAGTTGCCTTTTCCCAGCGGCGTTCGTCAAGAGACCATGCATCCCATGTCGTTCGAGGAGTTTCTCTGGGCGCTCGATGAAGAGCAGATGGCCGATGCCATTCGTACCCACGCCGGCACGCTCGAGACCTACGCCGCGCACCAAGCCGCGCTCAGCCTGTTTCATCGATACCAGATCGTGGGCGGCATGCCCGCCGCCGTCAAAGCATATCGCAAGACGTTGTCCATCGAAGACGCGCGCGTCGAGCAGCGCGAAATCGACGAGACCTACACCGCCGATATGACCGACCCCGAAAACGGGATCAGCGGCGTGGCGGCGCGCAAGGTCTGGCGCTCCATTCCGTCCCAGCTGCTGAGATCGTCCACAAAAAAATTCAAGTACTCCGAGGTCGAGCGCGGAGGCCGTCGCGCCAAGCTTATCGAGCCGCTCGACTGGCTCCGAGGCACCCGCATCCTATCGGTCAACAACCAAGACGACGG
>OBYW01000611.1_pt1 | contig 13043 bp, 11 predicted proteins | sample 1476841 | NCBI WGS metagenome assembly OBYW01 (sample SAMEA2580222, study PRJEB22360) | human gut metagenome | biome: human gut; feature: human-associated habitat; material: faeces | place: Denmark | collected 2008/2010
GGTGGTGAACCCGTAGCCCGGCTAAGCGCAGCGCGAGCCGGGAAAGGCTGGACGGAGATTCAACCGTACTGGCGAATTCGCGCAATCAGCTCATCCACGCTGTCGATGCGATCGGCAATCACAATCAGCGCTTTACCCAGGGTGATGGCGTGGCGCAGGCATTCATGGCGCATGGCTTCGTCCTGGATAGTATCGATATCCGCCACGTGCGACAGCCCGACGCTGCGGCGAATCAGTTCGGTGCCGCAGAAGCCCACCGCGTCGGCCCACACTTTCTTCAGGAACGCGGAGGCATAGCCGGGCCAGGCCAGCGCGGCGTCGCGGGATCTCTCCGCCGCCAGCGCCTGAAAACGCTCGGCAAAGGTGGTCCAGAACTGCTGGATATCGCTGAGGCGCTGTTCGCGAGCGGCGGCGGCATCGCGAATGCCCAGATGCCCCGGCAGACCGCAGTAGTTGAGCAGCAGGTTGCCGATGGCGGTGCCGATATCGAAGCCAATAGGGCCGAAAAAGCCGAATTCGGCGTCGATGGCCTTAAAGCTGCCTTCGGCGACGAAAATCGAGCCGCTGTGGATATCGCCGTGCAGCAGCGCTTCGGCATGGGAGAAGAAGCGATGCTTGAGCGCGGCCACCGCCAGCTTCAGCTGGGCATCATCGCGCAGGGCGGCGACATCGGCTTCCAGCGCGGCTGGATAGCTGTTGCGCTCGTGAACCTGATACGGGTCGTTAAAGAACAGATCCTCGGTGATTTCGCACATCTCGGGATTAATAAATTGCGCCACCTGGGCCTTTTTCTCGTGAGGATGCAGATAAAATTCGCTGGTGTGGAACAGCGTCTGGGCCAGGTATTCCCCCAGCTGGCTGGCGGCCTGGGGGTAGTAAACGTTGTTGATCAGCTCCCCGCGCCAGATGCGGTGATCGGAGAGATCTTCCATCACCATCACCGCCAGCTCGGGATCGAAATGCACAATCCGCACCGTGTGTTGCGGGCAGTGCTGATAGTGAGCCACCAGGGTTTGTGCTTCAAGGCGCGCGCGGTCAAGGGTCAGCGGCCAGGATTCTCCCACGCAGCGCACGTAGGGCAGCGCCTGCTTAACGATAATCCGGCTCACGCCCCTGATATCGAAAATTTTAAACACCAGGTTGAGGTTGCCGTCGCCCACTTCCTGCGCGGACACCAGTTCTGACGGATTGTCGATACCGCCAAATTGTTGGGCGTAAGCCACCGCATCGCTGGCCGTGAAAGTATGGTATTGCGACATTGCCTCGATCCTCAAAATTCTGATTAAGCCGTTCAGACGTCTATACTTCTGGATTTCATCCTGACACAATGTGATACAACAACGCAACAGGGATTTAACTAAATGCAGACACTACAGACCACCAGCCTGCGGGTAAGCGAAAATCAGCTCTTTATTCTTGACCAGCAGGCTTTACCGCAGGAAAAACGCTGGCTGGCGGCGGATAACGTGGCGCTGCTGGTGGACCATATTCACGCCCTGCGGGTACGCGGCGCGCCGCTGATTGGCCTGTCGGCCAGCCTGCTGCTGGCACTGCTGGCGCAGCGCGGCCTGACCCGCGAGGCGCTATCTGAGGCGCTGGAGACGCTGCGCGCCGCGCGTCCGACGGCGGTAAACCTGATGAATAATCTGGATCGCATGAAGCTGGCGCTGGCGGAGGAGCGCTTTCCACAGGCTCTGGAAGCGGAAGCGCTGCGCCTGATCGAAGAGGATAAACAGCTTTGCGCCAGCATCGCCGAGGCGGGCAGCGCGCTGGTGACGCCGGGCAGCCGCCTGTTGACCCACTGCAATACCGGCGGCCTGGCGACGGCGGGCGTCGGCACCGCGCTGGGGGTGATTGCGCTGGCGCATCAGCAGGGAAAGGTGGCGAACGTCTGGGTGGATGAAACGCGCCCGCTGTTACAGGGCGGACGTTTGACCGCCTGGGAGCTGGGTGAACTGGGCGTGCCGTATCGGCTGATTACCGATTCGATGGCCGCCAGCCTGATGGCGCAGGGCCAGGTCGACGCGGTTTGGGTGGGCGCTGACCGTATTGCCGCCAACGGCGATGTGGCAAATAAAATCGGCACCTATTCGCTGGCGGTGCTGGCGAAGTATCATCAGATTCCCTTTTACGTGGCCGCGCCGCAGACTACCCTGGACCGCCATTGCCCGAACGGCGCGGCAATCCCGATTGAGCAGCGGGCGGCCGCCGAAGTCACCGGCGTCGCCGGCAGCTTTGGCGCGGTGCAGTGGGCGCCGAAAGAGGCCGCCGTTTATAATCCGGCGTTTGACGTCACGCCCGCGGCGTTAGTGAGCGGCTGGGTGCTGGACAGCGGCGTGGTGACCCCGGAGCAGGTCGCCGCCGGGGCGTTTGCGCCAGAAAAGGCCTGAACCTGAGCAAAAAGGCGAAGCGACCTCCCTCGCTTCGCTTTCAACTTATGGCAGCACCATCTCTACCGCCGGAGCGGACTGCGGGTCGATATTGCGGCCAAGCGCCGTCAGCGCCGCCTGGTACGGGCACAGAGTCCCGACGGCGGTGGTCCGGCAGCCCGCCTGGTGCCCCTCCTGGCGCAGCAGCGGATGCTGGCTATCCGGCGTTTGCAGGCGGCGTAAATCGTCCAGACTTTGCGCCTGGAAGTAGACGCGCAGGTAGCGTTTTCCGCTATGGGTGTCGCGCCAGCGTTCCAGTACCAGGCTGCTGCCCGGCGGGATATTGCCGCGGCTGTACCCCGGCAGCTGCCAGCTAAAGTCCATTAACGTCCGCACCATGGCGATATTGGTATCGTGCGCCACCAGCAGCAGCCAGCGCACGTTCGGCGCGGCGCCCTCTTTTACCCCTTCGAGCATGGCGTTGAGCAGAATCGAGCCGCGTTTTTGCGCGGTATAAAACACATCGTTGCTCAGATCGTAGTTCTCCGTCAGCAGCGGCAGCAGGGCGGTGACCTGGCTGGCGCGGGTAATATTGCCCCACGCCAGCTGGCTGAGAGGCAGGTTCTCGCTCCAGCCCAGACGCAGCGTCTCAACCATATTGGCCATCACGCTCAGCCCGCTAATCGACGTTTTGCCGCTTTTGCTCTGCTCCACCTGCCACGGCAGGGCAAATACCGGGCAGGGCTTATCGGGCGCGCAGACGGCGTTTTTCAGCAGCTGAATCACCGGAGCCAGCGCCTGCCGACGCTGCGCCAGATCGCCGGCCGTCTTCTTCACTTCCGCCAGCTGGCGGGCGGGATCGGTTTGCGTGGCGGCAAATTTATCGGTCTGAAACAGCGGGTCGGCGTCGCCGCTGACGTGATGAATCATCACGCCGCAACCGGGAAAGGCGCCGTCCACCAGCGCCTGGGCGGTGGCCCGCGTGCGCTGCAGGGGGCTGGCGCGCACGTAAATCTCACCGCTCGCCGGACAGCCCGCCGCCAGCAGTCCGAGCTGACGATAGCGTGCGCCTTCATCACGACCTTTATTGACGACGGCGGCGTAGCCGTGGCCGGGCCGCTCGCCGTCGCGGGTGGTCCACTGCGTCCACGGACGCTGGGTCGCGGCTTCGATAGCCTCCCGGTTGCCCTCCGTCGGCGGACGAATGCCGTGGCGGCTGAGCTCAACCACTTTTTCCAGCGTAAACTGCGCGGCGGCGTGGCCCGGCGCGGCCAGCAGCGGCAGGGCGCAGGCGAGCAGCAGGCGTAGCAAAACCTGATGTCGTACAGGCATCATAAAATATTCCTTATAAATTAAAAGGTTATGACGAGAATGAGGTCTGACGCTCTATCGCGTGTCGCCTGGCAACAATCGCGGCGGTGGTAAAACAGAATAGCGCGGACATCAGGCCGGTGCCTACCCAAAACAGCGATAGCGTACTGAAGTCATACAGCGTTTTGCCATTTTCGATTATCGATGTTTTATCGATGATGATGCCGGTCAGAAACTCGCCGAGTCCCGCCCCCGCGTAGCTGGCGATACCGATGGTGCCGAGCGCGGCGCCCGCGGCTTTACGGGACGAAATATCGACGGCGATCAGTCCGCCAAGGAAGCAGGTCAACGCCCCGATGGTAGCGCCGAAGATAATCATCGCCAGAATATCGGTGTAGTAGCCGTGCGGCGACCAGAGCATCAGCGCGAAGCCGGCGGTGTTGAGCAGGCTGATAAAACCCGCCATCACGCTGCGGTTGCGCGGGAAGAAGCGGTCGGAGAGCATCCCGGCGATAATCGTTCCGGCAATACCCGCGATAGCGTTGACCCCGATAATCCCGGACGCTTCGAGGGTAGAGTAGGCTTTATCCTGCTCCAGGAAGAAGATCCCCCATGAGTTCACCGCGTAGCGGTCGATATACATAAACGCCGAGGCCAGCGCCAGCGCCCACAGGGCCGGGTTGCGCAGCGCCAGCAGCTGGTTTTTAAACACCGAGCCGCGGGCTTCCGTCTCCTCCAGCGGTTCGTCGCGAATCACGTTGATTGACGGGAAGCCGCAGCTTTGCGGCGAGTCGCGCATAAACAACAGCATCAGCACCACCCCGGCGGCGCCGAGCGCGGCGGTCGACAGATAGCCCATCTGCCAGCCGAATCCGGCAATTACCGCCGCGATCACCATATAGGTCATCGCTTCGCCGATGTTATGCGCCGTCGACCAGATGGCGTAAAAGGTGCCTCGCTCTTTACAGCCGTACCAGCGCGCCAGCGATACCACGCACGGGCCGACGCCCATCGACTGCGCCCAGCCGTTAATCCCCCAGAAGATAGCCAGCAGCATGGCGTTGCTGGTCATCCCCATCATCAGGTTCATCCCGGCGCTCAGCAGCAGCCCAAGGCTCATATAGCGCACCACGTTGGCATGATCGGCGATAAAGCCGTTGACCAGCTTGCCGATGGCGTAGCTGAAAAACAGCGTTGAGCCGATCATGCCCAGCTCCGTCGGGGTAATGCCGAGCTCCACCAGCGCGCTTTTGGCGACGGTGAACGACAGCCGGCAAACGTAGAACGTGACGTACGCCAGGGTCATGGTAATAAAGGTTTGCCAGCGCACGCTGCGAAAGCGCCGCTCATCGAACTCTCCGCCCGCTTTGGGCGGCGAAGCGCGAAAAAATGCGATAATTCTTCCAGACATAATGGTATCTCCGAAGGTCGGAGGCCTGACTGATTAGTGTGGTTCGTCCGTGAGGTTTAACCCGTCATACTTCAAGTTGCATATGCGTTGGCTGCGTTCGTTCACCCCAGTCACTTACCAGAGTAAGCTCCTGGGGATTAATGAGAGGCTCCTGCCTCTCACCGGAGGCCAGCCTTCGGCTGGTCAAATTCGTTCCCGACGAATTTGTCGCTCACTTGCCGCCTTTCTGCAACTCGAATTATTTAGGGTTGATTGTCGTTGTGTAGAGTACATAATCAGATAAAGCCTGACCCGATGCGGTTAAGGTAATGGGTGACAAAGCATGTTTTTTAATTGTGGATAGAGCGTCTTGCTGGCCAGCAGCAGCGGGTTGCCGTGACGAATCCCGTCGTTTGCCAGATAGTCGTTGCTGAGGCCGCCCGCTTCGCGCATCAGCACCAGCCCCGGCAGCCCGTCCCAGGGGTTCATATGCGGTTCGTAGTAGCCGATAAGCCTGCCCGCCGCCGCCCAGGCGCTCATCAGCGCCCCGGAGCCGTTGCGGATAAACATCCCGCCGTCGCTCAGCAGCGCATCGAGGAAGGGCAGAAAGACCGCAGGCGTCACGCGGTGCGAGGTGCCGACGCCCATCACGCCCTCTTTGACCGTCGCTGCCGGATGCGGCGCGATAGGCGCATCGTTAAGCCATGCGCCCTGGCCTTTCAGGGCGTGGAACAGCTCGCGATGGTTGGGGTCGTACACCACGCCGATAACCGGTTCGCCGTCGGCTATGATGGCCAGCGACAGGCACCAGGTGTGCAGGCCGTTAAGAAAACAGCTGGTGCCGTCGATGGGATCGACAACCCACAGCACGCGGGCGTCCGGCATCTGCGTCCCGCTCTCCTCGCCGAGAAAACCGTCCTGCGGGAAGGCGTCAGTAATGCGCTGCTTAACAAACGCTTCGACCCGCTTATCGGCGACGCTGACCACGTCCTGCAGATCGTCGCCTTTATGATCCACCGTCAGCCGGTCGCGCTGTTGATAGTATTCGAACGCCAGTTCAGCGCCGGCCTTCGCCAGCTCGCAGGCTAAACGGTAGCGGGCCTGCAGTTCATTTGATTCCAGTGATTTCATCATAACTCCCTATTTTGCACACGTGTGCAAATTGCCTGAAAAAAACGGCCCCGAAGGGCAAAATGAGTGTGGATGGATTAAAAATATTATTCTGTGATCGCTCCGGCATAAAATGAATTTTTCATTTCGCACTTTGACGAACGATCAGTTTCACCGGCACTTCGCGATGGCGTGACGGCAGGCTGAATTTGGCGATCCGCGTGACCAGCAGATCCACCGCGTGGTGGGCGAGCAGGGCGGTATTCTGCTGCACGGTAGTCAGCTGATAGGGCTGCCAGTCCGCCTGGGGAATATCATCGAAGCCGATAATCGCCGGTAGCGAAGCGGCGGGGTTGTCCGCCCGCAGGCCGTCCAGCGCGCCGAGCGCCAGCATATCGGTGGCGCAGAACAGCGCCTGCAGCTGCGGATGCGCGGCAAGCAGCTGCCTGGCGGCGGCAAAGCCCGCCTGATAGCCGCTGCTGTCGCAGAAGTGCGCGGCGACCTCCATGCCCTGAGTATGGGCAACAAACGCTTCGTAGCGCTGGCGGGTGCTGAAGTTATCCAGGCTTTCGCCGATAAACCCGGCCTGGCGCCACTGGCGCTGGGCAAACAGGTCGGCCACCAGCTTCGCGCCCTGCGCGTTGTCGCTGCACACGCGATCGCAGCCGGCCAGCTCGGCGTGGCGGTTGATAAGGGTCACCGGGATTTTTCGCTCCAGATACTCCTCCGCCAGCGACAGCGGCGGCGCCCCGGAGGTGATAATAACCCCTGCGACGTGATAGCTCAGCAGCTGCCTGAGAGACGGGGCGAGCTGCTGCGGATCGTCGGCGTTCATCAGCAGCGGCATAAAACCGTTGAGCGCCAGCTGGTGGACCAGCGGCGACAGCAGCTTGCTGCGGAAGGGGTTATCAAAGCCGGCGGTGACGATGCCGATAAAATTGCTGCTGCCGGTGTTCATCGTGCGGGCGATAATGTTGACCTGATAGCCCAGCGTTTCCGCCGCGGCGAGGACTTTCTGGCGGGGTTTTTCCGCCACCGATGCGCCGGGCGTAAAGGTGCGGGAAACCGCGGAACGTGAGACGCCAGCGAGTCGGGCAACGTCCTCTGCCTTAATCCATTTTTTTTCGCTCATAGTATCAGGGTACGGGTTATCCTCAGTGAGCCCGCGCCGACGCAGGAACCTATGGCCGGCACGGAAAAAGTCGTTAAAAGGTACCACATAAATCCCCGGGCGAGCAGTGGGTTGACGCGGCATCGCGGCCGCGTCAACGTCAGGCTTATGCCGGATAGCGAATCTGCTCCGCCTGGCGCTGCAAAATAACTTTGCCGTGACGAATGGAGGTCAGCACTTTGGCCTGGCGGCGCAGCGCGTCGTAGTCGTTTTCCGCATCGAGGATCAGCAGGTTCGCCGGGCGTCCTTCGGCAATGCCGTAGTTGTCGCCGAGGCACAGGGTGCGGGCGCTGTTATCGGTGATCAGATCGAGGCAGCGCTGCAAATCTTCGTATCCCAGCATATGGCAGATATGCAGCCCGGCGTCGAGGATGCGCATGATGTTGCCGTTGCCCAGCGGGTACCACGGATCCTGAATGGAGTCCTGGGCAAAGCAGACGTTGATCCCGGCGCGGTCCAGCTCCGCCACCCGCGTCACGCCGCGGCGTTTAGGCCAGCTGTCGAAGCGCCCCTGCAGGTGAATGCTTTCGGTCGGGCAGGAGATAAAATTGATGCCAGACGCTTTGAGCAGACGGAACAGCTTCGAGCAGTAGGCATTGTCGTAGGAGCCCATGGCGCAGGTATGGCTGGCGGTGACCTGCGAGCCCATGCCGCGCACCCGGGCCTCTTCCGCCAGCACCTCCAGAAAGCGCGACTGCGGGTCGTCGGTTTCATCGCAGTGCACGTCCACCAGGCAGCCGTGGCGCTGGGCCAGGTCCATCAGAAAAACCAGCGAGCTGACGCCCTTATCGCGGGTGTTTTCGTAGTGCGGAATGCCGCCCACCACGTCGGCGCCCATTTCGATGGCGCGGGTCATCAGTTCGCGTCCGCCGGGGAAGGACTCAATGCCCTCCTGCGGGAAGGCGACGATCTGCAGATCGATAAGATGGGCCGCTTCTTTTTTCACTCTCAGCATCGCCTCAAGCGCCGTCAGGGAAGGGTCGGTGACATCAATGTGGGTGCGCACGTGCTGCACGCCGTTGTCGCGCAGCATGCCGATGGTTTTCAGCGCCCGCTGGCATGTATCTTCGACGGTGACGCTCGCTTTGCGCTGGCTCCAGCGGGCGATGCCCTCAAACAGGGTACCGCTCATATTCCACTCCGGCTCGCCCGCCGTCAGGGTGGCGTCAAGATGGATATGCGGTTCGACGAACGGCGGGATGACCAGCTTTTGCTCAGCATCGATATCGTCGGCGTCAGCCGCCTGCGCCGCGGCCTGCGCGGTGATGCTTTTAATCACGCCGTCCTGTAAGTCGAGGGTATAGAGCGCTTCTTGATGGCGCAGGCGAGCGTTGATAATTTTCATGGTTGTTCCCGTAAATGGTTTTGCGACATACGCCAGATCGCTAAGGCGACCGAGGCGTTGAGATGAAACTGCGGGTGGCTGACCGGATAGCCGGTCAGCTTCTCAATACGCTGAATGCGTTGATGCAACGTGTTGCGGTGAATGCCCAGCCGCTCGGCGGCTCTGACCACGTTGCCGCTCTCCTGAAGCAGCGTTTCCAGGGTCTCCATCAGCAGCCAGGGGCTTTTGCGATCCGGCTCAATCAGACAGCCGAGGGTGTCGTGCATAAAGTCGCTCAGCAGGGCGGGGTCGCTAACGGCGGAGAGCAGCTTGATAAACCCCAGCTGCTGGTAGTCGCTGATGCGCTGGGCCGGACGCAGGTTATCGCTGAGGTCCAGCGCCTGACGCGCCTGCGACAGCGCGCGCTGATATCCCTGCAGCTGCTGCACCGGCGCCGAAAGGCCACACAGCAGCGATAGCCCGTCGTCGCCCCCCGCCAGCGCGATCAGCCACGCCTGGAGCCACGTTTTTTGCTGATAAAACTCGCCTTCCTCATCCGGAAGCAGAAAGAGAAACATATTGCTGCGCTCGACCAGCGGAAAGGGATTACCCTGCTGATTGAGCTGCTGCTGCAGCCGCTGGCGTACGGTGCGGCGGGCCTGCTGCAGCCAGGCTTTCGGCGCCTCCCGACGAGCTGTATCCCCTCAAGGCGCAGCGCCGCCACCCGCAGCGGGCGGGTAAAATCCAGCTGCTGGTGGAGCGCCCGCTGATGCAGGATTTGCAGGTCGGGATAGTCGCCGGTTAACAGCTGCAGCAGAATATCGCGCTGCGATTGCAGGGCGTTTTCGCTGCGCACCAGCGCGGTACCGATGCGTTCGGTCACGATCACCATTTTCAGCAGATAGGGCTGTTCGATCAGCGGAATGCCCAGCTCGTCGGCCAGCGCAATCAGGCGCGGCGAGATCGCCTGAATGTACGCGTCGCCGGTGAGGATCACCATGCCGGCGATCCCGCGCTGCTTGCCCTCCATCAGCAAATGGATCAGGTTTTCTTCATCGCGGGGATGGTTGATCCCGGTGATAAACACCAGCTCCCCGCCCATGATCCATTCGGCGATATTTTCATTTTCCGCCACGTAGTACCAGCGAACCGCCAGCTGCAGCCCCTGCTTACCGGCGCGCAGGCGCATGGCGGAGAGCCCCTCCAGGGCGAGGATTTCGCTGACCGTCAGGCTCACGGCTACTGCTCCGCGACCGAATCAGCGGCGGGCTGACGTTTGCTCAGACGCGTCAGCGCGATATAGACCAGCGCGGAAACGGTAATGCCAACCAGCGGGGCGATCCACGGTGACAGGTAAGCCACCGCCGCGCCCACCGCGTAGGCGCTAAGACCCAGCCAGTTAAAGCGCGGCAAACGGGCGGTGTGCAGCAGCGGATAGCGGCCGCCGCGATAAAACCAGTAGTCGGCGAGGATCACGCCGCCGATGGGCGGAATGATGCTGCCCAGCAGCACGAGGAAAGGGATCAGCATTTCATACATACCGCCAATGGCAAGCAGAATGCCGACCCCGGCGGCAACCACGGTCAGGGTGCGGCGACGCTCGCTGCGCAGCAGATGGCAGGCCGCCGCCGAGACGTTGTAGATCGTTGGCCCTTGAATCGTCAGCAGGTTGAGGCACAGCATTATCACCGCGGCGACCGACAGCCCCTGCAAAATTAGCACTTCCACGATATCGGCCTGCTGATAGACGATGGCGCACCAGGCGCCGGCGATAATCATCAGCCCGTTGCCGATCAGGAAGCTGCTCATGCTGGCGACGATGGCGGTGCGGCTGGAGTTGGCCAGCCGCGTCCAGTTCGTCGCCTGGGTCGCGCCGCTGGCAAAGGTGCCGAATACCATGGTAATGGCCGCCGACCAGGTCATGGTTTCACCCGGTTCGATTTGGGTCATCGCCTGCCAGCCGCCGGCGTGATGGGCGGCAAGGTACATCGACACCACCAGCAGAATAAACATCAGCGGTACCGATACGCGCGACAGCGCATCCAGCCCCTTATAGCCCACCAGCGCGGTGACGCAGAACAGGATGCCGAACAGGATCATCAGCGGAATCGTCATCGCCGCAGGCAGGGCGAGGATTTTGACCAGCGAGATGGCGACCGTCGCGGTTCCCCAGGCGTACCATCCCAGCTCGGCGAAGCCGAGAATAAAATCGGCGAGCTTGCTGCCGATTTCACCGAAGCAAAAACGGCCCATCAGCACGGTATTTAGCCCGCTGCGCGCGGCAATCCAGCCGAGCGAGGCGGCGTACAGGGCCAGCAGAAAGTTACCGATAACCGCAATCCACAGCAGGTTAACGATGGAGAAAGAGACGCCAAGCTTGCCCCCCGCGAACATGGTGCCGGTGAAAAAAGTAAAGCTGAACAGAACCATCGAGATGGAAAAAACGCCCTTGCGCCCGGCGGCGGGCGCTTCGACGAGCGGAAAATCATTGCTGTTTGACATGGTGGAACCTCTGAGTGGCTATCCAAATAGCGATGGCAGAGGGGTAGCAAGAGGTGTGCCAGAAAAAGCGGGGCAGAGGTAACACAATGGGGTGGGCAGTATGCACATAAAACGACGTTAAACGGCCGCTGTTTGCCATAAATGTGTGCACAGTGCCATGTTTTGCACCGCCGTGGGGCAGTGGGATGTGACTCCTGCCCCTGCATTTTTGGCGGACGACGGCTGGCGTCTTACCCGAACAGGGGGCAGGTCAGAATCGACAAATGATGCCAATTTTACGCCGTTTCCCGGCGGCACGATCCCCCATCTTTTTAACCGCCCGCAGGCGGTAATTTTGGCGTCATGAAAATGCTCAGTTGTATTGTTGTTAAAAACAGTAATTTCATATGCTTTTCTGATATAACCATTATCAATGTAAGTCTTTCCTGAAATATTGTTCGCTTACGCTGGCGGTGTTAGTATCGGGTAAATAGCCATTTAGACGGCTAAATACAACATCGCTAAACTAAGGAACTGCTATGTGGCAAGAAAGACTCGCGCAACTGGTCACCACCTGTCATTGGATCGGCGCGAAAGGCTGGGCACCGGCCACCGGCGGCAATATGTCGGTGCGTCAGGATGAGACCTGGTGCTGGCTGAGCGAGTCGGGGCGTGATAAAGGCAGCCTGACGACGGAGGATTTCCTGCAGGTGGAGATCGCCAGCAATAAAGCGCCTTCCGGACGTAAACCCTCTGCTGAAACCGGCCTGCATACCCTGGTGTATCGCCTGTTCCCGGAAGCGAATGTCGTGCTGCACGTGCATACCGTCAACGCGACCGTGCTGTCGCGGATTGAAAAAAGCGCCACCCTGGCGCTGCAGGGCTATGAGATGCAGAAAACCCTGACCGGCCAGCACAGCCATCTCGAAACCGTGCCGGTCGCCATTTTTGATAACGACCAGAATATCGATGCCCTGGCGGCGCGCATTGAAGATTATGCGCAGACCCACCCGCTGCGCTACGGCTTCCTGCTGCGCGGCCACGGCCTGACCTGCTGGGGCAAAGACATTCACGAAGCCCGTCGCCAGCTCGAAGGACTGGAATTTTTGTTCGAATGTGAGCTGATGCGCCGCCGCTACGAGCGCGACTAATTTCTCTTCACCAACGGGTCAGGCATGGATTTTTATCTCGGAATCGATATCGGCACCTCGCGCGTGAAAGCGGTGCTGTTTGATGAATGCTTTCAGGCGTGCGCCAGCGCGGCGCAGAACACCGGCCCGCGGCTGTCGGCCAACGGTCACGCCGAGCAGGATATGGCCCAGCTGTGGCAGTCGGTGGTGGCGATTTTACGCGATATTGCCCGGTATCCGGCGCTGCAAAGCGGGCGTTTACGCGCCATCGGCCTTGCCGGGCAGGGCGAAGGGGTCTGGCTCAGCGACGCCGAAGGCGAACCGGTCGGGCCGGGTATCCTGTGGAGCGACACCCGCAGCCGCGACCTGATGAGCGAACTGCTCAGTCGCCCCGGTTTTGACCGTCGCTTCTTTGACGATACCGGTACCCATCTGCAGCCCTGCAACACCAGTATGCAGCTGTACTGGCTCAAGCATCACCAGCCGGAGCGGCTGGCGGCGGCCCGCTATCTGTTTTTCGCCAAGGACTGGATCCGCTTTCGCCTCACCGGCGTCGCGGCGCTGGATCTTACCGATGCCAGCACCTCTTTGCTGAATCAGCAGAGCGGAAAGCTATCCACGGTGGTGCTCAATGAGATGGGCCTGGCAGATTTACAATCTCTGTTCCCACCGCTGCTGGCGCCGGACGCTCAGGCTGGAACGCTGCGTGAAGAGGTCGCGGCGCTGACCGGGCTTCCCGCCGCCACGCCGGTCGCGG
>OBYW01000618.1_pt1 | contig 12803 bp, 7 predicted proteins | sample 1476841 | NCBI WGS metagenome assembly OBYW01 (sample SAMEA2580222, study PRJEB22360) | human gut metagenome | biome: human gut; feature: human-associated habitat; material: faeces | place: Denmark | collected 2008/2010
GCTAGGCGGGCACTTTTACCGGGCGGCTAACCCACACAAACCCCCGAAGAGCCCTATATGGGCAGACGTTGGCACGTTTAATGGCGAGCCGATTCTCGGTGACCATTACCTTGCCTTTATTCTGGGCTTTGCATACGTTTTGGTCTTCTTTATTGCCTGCTTTTATGAGAGAGCTAGGGCTAAAGGCGAGCGGCTTTGGAGCGAGTATGTTCGGCGTCATGATGACTCGCTGGCCTTGAGCGGGATGAATATATTTAAATCTGCGAGATACTTTGGATACATTGATCCTAAAGAGGAATCGCGTTCGCATGACGTCTTTAAGATGTGCTTTGATACTCTTAGGATAGTTCTTTATGGATATCCGTTACGTTTTTGTGCTGGTCTTCTTGCATTTGACCCGTATTTATTCGGACTCGTGTTCGGTGGAATTTCGGAGTTTCCTTATAGGGTAGGCATGCTGCTTCTCTTGATTGTTGCCTGCGCCTTGTATGGTTGTGCTTTTGTTTATATAACATGGAGCTATGAGGCGTCTGCGGCCAAGAGGGCTTCTGCTATGAGCTGCCTGCAAGCAAAGAAAGATGTTAAAGGGGTTATTTGGCCGTCTATCAAGCAACCTCATGAAGTTGAATTCAAAAAGCCCCATATCGCGTATCTTGGCTATCGACTAGGTTCGAGAGCGTGTGACCTTTACCCGTTGCGGGTGCGGTGGAGCTTGATTGAGCCTTGGAACTGGACAGCATTGCTTGCGATCCTTCTTTTGCACTGGTTCTCCATTTGGCTTCTTCCCTGCTATTATTCATTTTTCTCCTTGGGATTAAGTTTTGTACTGTTTACTTTGGCTGATTGTGTGCCCAACAAGGGTGTTCTTAGCATGGTTTTCACTGTTTCAATTGTTTTGATTGTTGTTGAGTGCGTTGCATTGGTCGCCTCGCTTGTCTGTTCTGATTTTTACCTATCTGTTATCGAATTCCTCATGCGCAACTATTTGCCCTATGGGTTTATCGAGACTGCCCAAGATGGATCGCTGTTCGTCGGAGAATGGTTTGCTCAACTATGCCTAAGGCCCTTGATCTGGATTTCCCAGTCGCCCTACAACGCTCTTGCAATGAGTGTCGTAGCGGTCATTGCTCAAACGTTCCTCGCAATTTATGCGCTGTTTAGGAACATGAACTACTACGACATGAACGCACCGTTTCTTGAGGACTTCTTCAACGCCGTTAAGGGTGCGGCGCTGAAGCTGTGCACGGCAATCTTGGGTGAACACGCGATGCAGGTGCTGCGCAAGAAGAAGGGGAGTGGCGATGAGGTGCAACCCTCCGCGAGTAGCGACTGAGAATAGGTCGAGAATGGGCGACTTGCTGTTTCGCGCGCATCGAACGGTCCAGGCCAGTTCAGTTGTAAGACGTTGGCGATATAAACTATTGAATCGAGCGCTGTAGCGACCGATTTCTCGTCCGCACAATTGGTCCGCGCCGCTTGTTATTCTACGGATCTACTCAATCATTAGGAGGTTCTATGGATGCAAATAAGATGGACGCCGAGGTCATTGATCGTGACCGTATTGAGGTGTTTGTTAGCTCTTCGATGAGCGATGAAGGCGATTTTAGCTGGCAGCAGCTGAGGGATGAGCTTAATCGCGCTTTGTTGAAATCGGATATCTTTAAACCCTTCGCAATCGAGTCCCATGCGAGCATTGAGCCATCATCGTCTTATTATCTTAATCGCTTAGTACAGAGCGATATAGTGATTGGAATCATACGGTCAGAATTGAGGCCAGGAACTAGTAAAGAGCTATATCGGGCTATCCAGCTCAGAAAGCCACTCATTCTCGTTAAGCTTGAAGGTGAGACATCGTCGGATATCGAGTCTCTGTTTCGTTATGTTAGGGAAATGGATGCGTGCACATATGTCGAATTGCCGAGTGATTCAGGTCTCGTTTCTTATCTGATGGATCAGCTTAATAATGTGATGGTAGATTTGTTTCACAATCGACGATTTGAAATTGAAGATGGTAAGCCGGCAGTTTTTGCAGACATTGCTCCGATCTCTATTCCCGAAGATGTTCTTGATGCTTTTGGCGCTTCTGTCGCCTTGATTTCAAAAAAATTTAACTACCATGCTGAATGGCTTGAGAGAAAGTCTGACAATCCTCACCTGTTCTTTCTTGGTGAGAAGGCGGTTGAGTGGCTACTTTATGGCACCCCCTTTTCGGTCGGTGCATTCAAGGCTGGCATTCTAGAGATTATGAAAGACAGCGGCATTCCCAGAGACACTCTTTCACTAAGGCTTGACGCCCTCGATGCTTCTATTGAAGGTCGCTATTCCAGGTGCTATGAATTACTTCAACTTGCCTGTGATTCAATAGAATCGAAAGATTGTTGGGCTTATGGTAATTGTTTAATTGACAAGCGGACTGTCGCTGGCATGCTTTCCGAATATGGATTTGGCACCCAGTGGTCAATTCAGAAACAAATTGATGCGCTCTCCGCTCCAGCCTATATTCCCCTTGCGCTTAAGTTCGAAGAGGAGGTGGGGACTGCTGTCTTAAACGCTTCGAGAGAAGCGAGGGCGGTTAATCCTTACACAACGATTCGACATGACGCTAGCCTTGCTTCCGTCATGTCGAATATATCGTGTTTGTTATTTAGTTCAATATTATGCGGGAGTATATCGAGCGCCTTATATTCTCGCAGCTTGCTTGCTAATTCGCTTATCGACTACTCCTCTATTTACAATCGGCCCGAACTTGAGCTCGAGGGAATTAAGCTGCTTGTTCTTCAGGGGGATGCTAAGGGCTTCGAGAATAGGTTTGCTTATAAGAGCGATGGTTTAAGGTCATATCTCCCCTCGTGTGCCGAGGAACTGTGGCATCTGACTTCTTTAACGGCCCAGGCATATCGTCCGAGTATGATTTCCGTCGTCATTAAGGAGTGTGCGCCTTATTTTTCGGATGATACTATTTGCGATGCTTGGAACACGTTAAACGTTGCAGATGATTTTCGGCAATGTGAATCAAAATGGATTAAGGCGATCGGCATGATCAAGATGCGGGTTGATGAGAAGTCGCTTGTAAGCCTACTTTGTCAGGTTGTCGATCAACATTTATATACCGTCGCTTCTGATGTTTCGAACGTTATTGGCGGAATGGATTTAGACAAAATCGACAAAGAGCTCGTTGATCAACTGGGCAGTAGCCTTAAATCGAATTCTGATGAACTGCTTAAATACAATTTCTCTGCTGGCGTTTTCGGATGCGTTGAGAAGCGTTGTGGCTTTTCTATTTTGAGCGAAGAACAAGTGGGGCATCTTTCCACTGTTGAGCGGGGTTGTTATTTAGACAACAAATCTCCAGCATGCAATGCGGAAACGGCTTGTATCGATGAATTGCGCAGGCAATTCGACTCGAATAATCGTTCTGATTTTCACTCAGGGTTTTCCATTCGTCCCTCTTCTTTGCTATGTCGCTCACTCGATGATGTCCCTTCTGAGTCATTTAACGCATCCTTGGCTGGCGTGCTGGAGCATTGTCTTAAAGGGCTTCCGACATATCAAGGATCACCCTGCTCTGCAGGAGAGGCTATGTCCGTATTAAATAAGTTTGTATGTTGTTGCGTGCGCGATGGAAAGGCACTTCCCGTCGGTTGGACGGATTTAATTTCTGAACTTCCGGATGAGTGGCCCGAAGACCCGGTATTTAGAGAGCCTATATCAATGGACTCATGTGCATGGTCTGTAAGATGCTTAGCTCTAAAAGTTGCTACCGGCTTTGCAACAGACATAGAGTTCCTGACATTTGGTATTAAATTTGATGCCCTTACAGCCGCCGGTCAGCGTGCGTTTTTAGAAGTACTTGAGCAGCTGATTGTTTGTAATGCTATCTGCGATCAATACCGTGGCGTCGTTTCTGCAATCTGTTCGAGCGTTATGCTTAGTGAGGACTCTGCTGTGCGTGAACTATTGCTTGATAGCGTTGCTGCAGGCTATCGTAGATGGGGAGCGAGCTCTTTTAGCGATTTGGCGTTTCAATCGTTACACGATGTTTCCCCTAATGTTGCATTTAAGCTTGTGCGCTTATGTAAGGAGGGGAAATTCGATGATGCTACTCTCGAGCAGAAGTTACTTGGTGAGCTCTCGAGTGATTCCAACTGGTTTATTCGCTGGCATGTTGCGAATGACTAGGCGTAGGTTTGGCGCCGGGACAACGTGGATCTCGGCGCCTTCTTGCCATCGTCTGATTAGTCCGGACCTATCCCGGTGCCAATTTGTTGCTGGCGGCTGATCTCGCAGCGCTGCCGCATGTTGGTCTTTCCTATGCCGACCCAGACTGTCCTGCTTACAGCCATTCGTCCATAAAAAACGTGGCTCGTGGAGTTGGTGGGCAGTTTGTTTGCTTGCGGATTCATAATCAATAAGACGCAAACGCCTCTTCCATGGAGATCAAATGTCTGAACCGATTGTCGTAAAGCTTGCCTGTTGTAACAACATTGACTGCGCAACTATTACGCTAAAACCCAATGCAACCACTGTTCTGCACGGAATGAACGGCTCCGGTAAGAGCTCGGTTGCAAAAGCGATTCAGCTTTATAACGGCGATGACGGGCAGACGTTAGAAGTGTTGAAACCCTATGCCTCAGAATCTCTGCCATCTGTCGAGGGCTTGCCGCCGGATGCGAATATCCTCGTATTTAATGAAGACTATGTCGATAGCACGCTGTTTAAGGGCGACATGGAGCTAATCGAAAACGGATACAAGATCTTTGTCGATACCCCCGAGTATCGTAAGGCCGCAAAAGCGACAGACGAGTTACTGGCGGATGCCGTCAAAAGGTTGCGGGATGAGGGCAAGGTTGCCGAGCTGCTCTCTACGGTTAACAACTTGCTGTCCTGCTTTGGGAAGGTTTCTAAACAGACTTATTCGAAGGTTAGCCCAATTGCGAAAGGCATTGTGTTAAAGGGAAACCTTATTGAGCATGTTTCTCCAAGGTATGATTCGTTTACCCCGCTAATCCAAGGAGACAATGCCAAGGATTGGCTGCAGTGGCGTGACAAAGGCAGTAAATATAACTCGCGGGGCGTATGCCCGTATTGCGGCAAGACTCTCGAGCAGTCTGAGCTGGATATATGTAACGAAATGCAGTCCCTATACGGTGGAAAATATATTGATAGCTGTACAAAAACGATTGAGTCCTTTGGGGAAGCCGAGGTGCTTCTTAGCGAAAATGCCCGTGCGCAGGCTGACGCGATTTTACACGGGAAGCTAGAAGAAGAGCCTAATCCCGAGAATAAAGCCTTTCTTGCCTGCATCAAGGCAGATACGGAGGGTCTTAAGGCCAAGCTCGAGAAAATTCAGCAATTAAATTATTCGTTCTTGAAGGATGAAGAAAAAGATGCCGACTATTTTGAAGGCTTGAAAATCCATGTCGAGCGTCTCGAAAAGATGAATTCGCAATTTGCGGTTGAACGCATCAATAGCATTAATGCTGTGCTGGACGAGCTTTCATCCAAAGTGAGGGACATCCAAATTGCCATCGGTCGTCAAAGCGCAGCGTTAAGAAAATCCATCAAGGCGTCGATGGCTGATATGAATGCTTTTCTGGAGTCCGCAGGATTTCCTTATGAGATCTCAATCGCTTCGCCAGATGGGGCTCGCTGCGCCGTCTCACTGAGGCCACGCGGGCTCGAGATGAACGTCGAGGATTTAAAGTCGCACCTAAGCTATGGCGAGCGTAATTCGCTTGCGATTGCATTGTTTTCCGCTCAGGTTAAAAGTGAGAAGCCGGACATGGTCGTGCTTGATGATCCGATTTCTTCCTTTGATCAAAATAAGAAATACGCGATTCTCCAAAGGTTATTTTCGAAATCTAAGGGTGTCTGTCGTGGGATTACAACGTTGCTGCTGACCCATGACTTTGAAACGCTCATCATGATCGGCAAAGTCCACAAGGATCTTCTGTGCGATACTTCCTGCTTTTATGCTCGCAACGATGGCGGCGAGTTATCCCTGATACCTGTTGAGGATGATGATTTTAACAGTGCGGTACAGTGCTTTAAGGCCATCGTGGCGAGCGACGCATCCCTGCCTTATAGAATTGCGCTTGCTAGGAGAGCGGTTGAAATTGCGTACGGAAAGTCGCCTGCCTGGCACGTTTTATCAAGTTTGATGCATTGTCGGGAAGTTGCGACGATGCGCGAGCAAGAGCTTACTGACGAAGAGTGGAAGGAAGCAAAAAAGCAGCTTGAGGATATCGGTTTAAAGGACTTTAACTACCAGGACTTATTGAGCCAGCTTGGAAATGCGGAGCTGCTGTCCGTTTATGATCAAGAGCCTTCACCTGTTGAGAAAATCTGCGCGTTTAGATTACTCGCTGACAACAATGCTGGTGAAATGAGTCAGGTCTGCAATCGTGCCAATATCGATGAGACAGTGTTCAAATTTGCAAACGAATACTTCCATATCGAAAACCTCATGGCGTATCAGTTTGATCCCGTCAAGTTCAATACGGTTCCGGCAGGAATCATCGGAACCTGTGACAAGCTGATTGCCGGGTTTAAGAGACAATGCGAGCAGCTGGCTGAACTCAACTGTTAGACTTATCCGCTTGAATCTTTCATGTAATGGTTCGAGAGCAGCATGGATGCTTCTACAGAACGACACTGGCGGCGATAACGTCGGGTGTGCCCGGCGTTATCGTGTGCAGCGTGGCATCGCCACCATCCGTTCCTTGAGAGTTATTCACGAGTGATACTGTATGTTTGACGTGGGCGCGTATCGTTTGCATGAATGGTGTGTAGGGGATTAACAAGTTGCGCTGATGCTGGCCTTTTGAACTTATTGGCCTTGGCTTGGCTTTGCTGAGGATGCTTGCCGCCTCCACTCCATTCTCCTGTATACAGCCATACCTCAAAGTAGAATATCCATTCCATTGCCCATGGGAGAAATGTATCCGTATAGGCTTGCGATGGTCGCCAGTCTTTATACGACAAACAGAGCAGAACTTTGTGCTTTGCCTCGTCGGAATCGTATATATGTGGAATCGTTTTCAAATCAGCGCGTTTGTACAGCGTGTCTCCTGAGAGCCAAACCTCAACCGGTCTACCTGGGTCTTTTATGATTTCTAAGCTATACCGGTGAGAACAGTCGCAAGCCCTAAACCCATCGATTCGACAGTAAAGACTTTCATTTCTAATTCTGCAGATAGACTCTGGATACCGCTGCTTTAACATGCATGCTTGCTGCGCAAGAGATAGCCGCTGTTCTTTTAAGCGAAAACGCGCCGGTATTCCCCTAAGCTCCATAGAAGGTGTGGTTAGGGACTATTTTGGCTGCAATGCTTGCTGAGGTCGTTAGCCCAGCGCTCGTTGCGTAAAGCCCGCCCGACTCTCTTTTCCCTCGCATTGATTCGGCGTATGCTTTTATAGCGCGATTCGACATGGTCTTTCCAATTGGCCTCTCAAGAGCTTCTCCGATTTCATCTAATCCTTCCGCTGTTTGCAAACTAGTAAAATCTTTCTTGGCCTGTGAAAGCCACGTGAAAAAGGCATTCGCTTTCTCAGGCTTTTCATTCCATCGGTCTGCGAAATTCTCCTTTGTGTTCGCAGGGTTTGTGATTTTGTACTGTCCCGGAACTCCTTCGATGAAACTGTCCATATTCATCAAGATGCCCATCAGTGCGTCGTATACACCGCCTTCTCCGTTGTACGCCTTGGCTGAAAGCGTTGTGAGTATTATTGAAACAGGCTTGTCCTCTTTGCCGTCAAACATCAAATTTCGGTGGTGTTTTAGGATCTGGATAGCCTTCTGGAGGGTGGTCTTAACGCGGAACGTTTCGACACTTTCGATAGAGCAGTGGCAGAGACTAGCATAGCGGGACTTTGCTTCGTTGAGCTGGGCGATCATTTTATCTTCGAACCAATGTTTGTATCCCTTTGGATTGCTGAACTTGTCACTATAGATTCCGGTATTAGGATCTTTATTCGTTAGACGAATGCGCTCATCGGACATTGGCGATTCGTTTGTGCATGGAAGAATATCAACATGGAATTGCTCATAGTTGAGCGTCCAACATCTTTTGCCCTCCGGTTCCATTTTCGAGGCATATACAGCGTTCTCTTTAAGTCGCTTGCCGGGGAGCATTTTAATAGCACGGGCGGAGGCACCATACATTTCGGGAAGTTTGCAAACTAAGTCGATGTCATAGTCATCGTCGGCTCCAGACAAGGGCCTCACGACAGTTCCGAGACCAAAAGATCCTTGGGGATAGACAACTACGTCTTCACCCTCGGCATTGCCCTCAAGCCATTCTCCAATCGTTGTGTAGGCGCGAACGGCCTTGTCTTCCATTGTGTTGGAAATATTTAGCTGAGAAGCCAGCTCATCCATGATCTCATTTAGGATTTCAGTTTTAGTAAATTCCATTTTTGTCTCCGAATCGAATTGCTTCGTAAAACTTGCCGTTGGTTTTTTCGTATACCACGAGCTCCGGTATCAGCCGCGTATTCCAAGCCATTCCAAACGCGATATTTGCGGACGTGGGCATTGCGGGGAACACGTGTACCCTCTTTACGCTCGGATAGCTCTCGTGAATCTTGAAACTCGCTAAAGCCGCCTGTTCCTTAAATGCGAACCAGTCGTCTTCTCGACCTATCGATGTAAGTCCCTGCATGTTTGCGCGTAATCTAAGCCTAGGTATTGAAGAGTCGTTTAGTATTGCGGGAATTGACTTCTCGTTGATCTCGCCACTTAATGAGAGCATCAGCACCGCGTCTTCTGCATCACTCATAGACGGCCCTGTGCCATCAAATTCAAAACGATTTGGTTTGGCCTTGTCGTTCCATGACCATCCGGCTCCTTCGCGATTTCGCTGAAAAACACGGATTGTATCGTCGTCACCAAGCGCAAGACCCATGCCAATCAATATGGGCTGAGGGGCAATTGCGAATATGGCGGTATAATCAGCGCTGTCGTCTCGAACGGTCTCTTTATATCGCGCCAGCCTCCTATTGACGATCTTTATTGCGTTATTTAGATCATCAACACCGTCCTGAAGCACAATGTTAAACGGCTTGGTGTTCTTAACAGCCAAGCCACAATTGCTTAATGCTTCATGGCAATCTTGCTTTGTGATCTCCATGCTATCTCCGCCTAATAGTGCGGTCATAATCACGATGTTTGCGGCATGCGGCTTCAAAGAATCGATTGCGCGCTTTACGGATGTTTCGTACTGCTCCTTTCGTTGTTGCAGCTTTTCGACAGTATGCTCTTCTGGATGATCGTCGATGAGCTTATGGCATGTATGGCAGAGAAGCATGAGGTTATCGATCGAGTTTCGATCTTCTTCTGACTGAGATGGATCATATCTGGGACCGAGTTTGCCGTCCGCCTTTATATGCGCAACCTGTGCGGCGTTCAATGCGTTTCCCATTACTAGATCCCTTGTAACATCCCTGCCGCAGATCTCACAGTGACCGGCTGCTCGCGCCCAAAGCAGATGTTGTGTTGCTTGTGTTATATTCCGCGTCATGCGTTCCTCATAACTTGCAATCAGTTGATAGATGTCGTGTTTGCTTGCATAGTACCCTAAACTTACCTTAAACAACATAATCGAATGCAATTATTGCCGTCAACTGCAAATGATGTCATAATTTCTTACATCAGAAAGGAGTTCACAATGAAATTGCTGAGTGTTTCGGTTTCGGGTTTTCGAAATATTGCTAAGACAACGATTGAGTTGGGCGGAATAAGCGCTATCGTCTCGCCCAACAATTACGGCAAATCTAATCTTTTGAGGGCAATTGACTTTGGTTTTGAATTTATAAGTTCAAGTAGTCGGCAGCGTGATTCTATGATGAGGGCATTGAGCTGCATGCCTTTGAATCCCAAGTTGGCCAACGATGACTACGAATTTGCCATTACGATAGATGACCCAAGTCTTGGGGAATACCGTTTTGTTCGATACGGTTTCTCTTTTGCATGGCTACGCGATGATGACAACGGATGCAAGATTACGGATGAGACGATAGAGATCAGTTCCAAAGAGCGCGGGCCGTGGACGAATTACCTTAAACGTGCTGATGGTAAATATAAAAAAAGCCACGACACTCGCTCTTTCCGATCGATTAGCCTTGATGACACAAGGCTTGCTATTGATGTTCTCACTTCAATTGAGGACATAGATATTAATGGCGCAATCAGGTCGATTCTTGCCGCGTCGTTTGATATTTGCGATTCGCTCGACACCGATAACCGATTCCGTTCTACGCCTTTGGAGTTAAACGTTCAGCAGTCGGACGACTCTTTTGTAATGTTTGATGACGAGGACCTCTCACGTTCACTGTACAACCTAAGTAAGGGTAGCCCGGTAAAATACGGTGATTTTCAAGCTGCCATTTATACGCTGTTCCCGGAGTTTGAGGATATTTCAGCTGTCTCGTATGCAATGAACCCTGAAGAACACAGTAGATTGGTTAAGGCGTTCGGCACATCCGATCCCAATGAAGTCGTTCCGTTTAGAATCAAGGATGAGCTATACCGCTTAATGATTAAGAGCGCACACGTTAATCAGCCTGTCGATGTCTCGTATATGTCAACTGGTACTAAGCGTATTATTTGGCTCATCGCCAATGTAATGATAGCTGGGGCCAAGGGTGCTGGTGGCATCGGTATTGAGGAAGTTGAAACGAGTATCCATCCACGAATGACCCAAGAGCTTCTTGAAATATTGAACGAAAGCGTCATTGACACTTCATTGCTTCTTACGAGCCATTCGCCGTATCTCATTCAGTACCTTAAGCCGGAGAAAATTTATATCGGTGTTCCGAATGACGATGGCGTCGCATCGTTCAAAAAACTGCGTCAATCAAAAGTCAAGTCTGCCGTGGCTGCCGCATACAACCATGGTTTCGGACTTGGTGAATATCTTTTCTCGTTAATGTCTGATGAGGGCGATGGCGCTCGAGTGCTTTGCGATTTTCTGGAGGACTGATAATGGGCGGTAAGGAGCCACTATGTGGCTTGGCTTTCATTGTAGAGGGGCCCACCGAGAAGGTCTTTTATCTCGAATATCTTTCCCAGTTCTGCAAAGCAAAAGGACTTGTTCTTAAAAAAGATCTGGACACTACTGAGGACAGCTATCTCATCTGCTCCCCGGGAGATGAGAGAGTTGTCATGATGACGAGCGTCAATTCGGTATCTCAAATGACGAACTCTGCAACTTGGTTTGAGCGTTCGTGCGTCGGAGGGTTTCCAGATATTAGCTGGACCGTTTTCCTTTGTTACGACACTGATGAATATTGCAGCGACATCACGATGTTCCACGAGGGTGATTGGGCGCGACTTCGCCGAAGCATCGTTTCGCAGGCTAGTGCCGTTATTGATCTTGCGGCTGAGGCGGACATCGAGGATGTTATGCTATGCGATTTACCCGGCGTGTTATCGTTTTTGGGGCTGCCCGCTCAAACCGAGATTCCTCCGGGTAATAAGGGAAAGACGAAATTAAAGAAGCTCCATAGGATGGTTGCGATCAACAAGACATATCACTCTGGAGAGCGCTCGAAAGAGCTCGTTGCCTGCCTCGACATGGCGGTGATTAAGAGAAACGCTCCGATTCCGCTGGATGAAATCGATAAAGCCCTAAATGCTATCGGATGTAAGATTTAACCTGCTGAAATTTACATCTGGATTAGAAATAGGCTTAATATCGCATTTATTACTTTCCGCATGTAACTTTACTGACACACGAAAGGGCGTTGTGATCTATGAAGGCCTTGGCGCCCTTTCGTGTAAATGTAAATCGCTGTCCTTGCCACTATTTTCAACAGCTGTAATTAACTCATTCGTTTATTGTTTGGAGTATAGCGTGGCTTATTCGCGGATCTTCCGCCTCGCGGTCGGTTTCTGATCGATTGTTCCTTTTGACACTGTTGAATATCACGAATCATCACTGTCGATTTTGCGCTCGGACACCGGGGTCGTCACTAGCCCGATGTCCTTTTGTTGCCAGCGGCCGACCTCACGGTACCGCCGCATGGGTTCCGCTGCCGAACCGTTGGCGCCAGCTTCGCAGGGAAATGCCATGTCCAGAATCCATCTTCCAATTTAGAAGTCGCTCAAAGAGGTCATACTGCACGATGCCGATCCACCTGTTGGTGCCCCTGAACTCCTCGATCGTTCGCCTGGTAATCACGACAGTGTCGCCAACGATATCGTTCTCTCGCACCTTGAACATGCAGCAGATAGGCAAGAGCCAGTTCGCGTAGATGTCCATCCCGCATGCTAAAAGACAAGTTAAGGAGATCGACTAAAATAGAGCCAATTTCGGTGGAAGCTTTCGGGTGACACCTAAAGAGGGTTGATGCGTCGGCCCTCTTTTTTGTTTTGATGTAAGATTCGGCCTGTCAAAACTTACATCTCAATTGAGAAAAGGCGAAATTGCGGGTGTTTTTCCGCTCGCATGTAACTTTACTGACGCGGGATTGTTTGGCTTTAATTCGCTACGGTTTTCTCGGTTAAGGATTGACCGGGGTCGGGCTTTTCCTTATAGTCCATCTGTGATGAGGCCTCGCGACGGTACGTCCGGCTTGGTCCGCAAAAACCGCCGAAAGGCGGTTTTTGCGTTTAAGAGGTTGTTATCCCAGCGGAATTTGTCGCGTTTTCCGCTTCAGAGCACTCGGTGTTGCTGCATTTTCCGGAAGTGCGGGGAAAATCGGAAACCACCGAGCACAACCCGATTTTGGCAACAAAACCGCAGGTCGAGGAAGCGTAAAACCGGGGTCTGGTCTGCCGATCTCTGTTTTTCCCAGCACTT
>OBYW01000620.1_pt1 | contig 12798 bp, 16 predicted proteins | sample 1476841 | NCBI WGS metagenome assembly OBYW01 (sample SAMEA2580222, study PRJEB22360) | human gut metagenome | biome: human gut; feature: human-associated habitat; material: faeces | place: Denmark | collected 2008/2010
TTATTCGCCATCCTCCGGCAACAAGGGCACGTGCGCTATCCACTTTTTTTGTCGGTCATATTCAACGGCTTCTTTCAGCAGCTCGTTTTCCATGGTTTTTTTGCCCAGCAGGCGCTGTAACTCTTTAATTTGCTTCATTGCAGATGCCAGCTCCGACGCGGGTACAACCTGTTCACCAGCGGCAACCGCAGTGAGACTGCCTTCCTTGTATCTTGAAGACTGATTAAAATTAATACGATTAGATTTGGCAAAACGTATGCAGCCCGATGCCTTCCAGGGTTCAAGCCCGTATATCAGCGACTGGCGCATACGCTGAGCCACTCATCTGAAACCCGAACAGTTGTCCGTATTCCATAACGTATTTGCAAGGAGGGGTAAAAATGAGTCAGCCAAATCCACTTTGTGTGGGCATCGATGTTTCCAAAGCCACACTGGACATCGCTGCCAGCAGTGATGTTGCTCAGTTTACAGTCAGCAATGACTCTGATGGCTTTAACGCGATTATTACCGGACTGAGACGGCACTCCGTTGCTCTGGTTCTGATGGAGGCCACTGGTGGGCTGGAAGTTGCGGTGGCCTGTTCGCTTCAGGCCGAAGGTTTTGAGGTTGCCGTGGTCAATCCCAGGCAGGCCCGTGACTTCGCCCGTGCAATGGGATATCTTGCGAAGACCGACCGAATTGATGCCAGAGTCCTCACGCAGATGGCTGAGGTTATTAATCGTCACCCTGAGCGGAAACGCTTTATCAGGGCACTGCCGGATGCTGAACGTCAGGCCCTTGCTGCGATGGTGGTTCGCAGACGCCAGTTGATTGCGATGTTGGTGGCTGAGCGTAACCGACTGCATCCATTCCATCCGCAGAACAAGAAAAGCATTAATACCATCATTAAAGCGCTGGAAGATGAGCTTGTCAGGCTCGAGAAAGAAATGGACAGTCACATCCGTAACCACTTTAAAGAGATTGCTGAGCGCCTGAGCAGTATCAAAGGTGTAGGCACCATGACCGTTTCCGCGATGTTGGCGGAGATTCCGGAACTGGGAACGCTCTCCCGGCGCGAAATCAGTGCGCTTATAGGTGTTGCTCCTGTCAACCGGGACTCAGGGACTATGCGTGGCCGGCGAACCATTTTTGGCGGCAGGGCTGGCGTAAGATCAGCACTGTACATGGCTGCGCTTGTGGCAACCCGCTTTAATCCGGTGATAAAAACGTTTTATGTGCGCCTGCTTGCAGCCGGAAAGGCCAAAAAAGTGGCGCTGGTAGCCTGTATGCGTAAGCTGCTTACCATCCTGAACGCAATGCTCAGAAAGAACGAAGAATGGGATGAGTCGTACCACCACGTTGCTCCATAATTTTTACCTTCAAGACAGTTGCTGAGTAAGCGTTAAGTGAGCGCCGTATTGACGGTTATTTATCGGTAAGAACCACGTTCCATGGCAGCAGTTCGGCCACTTTGTTGCTGGGCCACTCCGGCAGTACGCTCAGGATATGGCGAAGGTAGGCTTCCGGATCGATACCATTCAGCCTGCACGTCCCGATCAGTCCGTACAGCAGGGCTCCGCGCTCACCACCGTGGTCGCTGCCGAAGAAGATAAAATTCTTTTTCCCAAGACAGACGGCACGAAGGGCTCGTTCGGCAGCGTTGTTATCAGGCTCTGCCAGGCCATCTTCACAGTAGTAGCACAGCGCATCCCACTGGTTCAGGACATAAGCGAACGCTTCGCCCAGACGGGACTTTTTCGACAGCGTCTCATTTTTTTCTACCAGCCATTCATGCAGCGATGCCAGCAGTGGTTTGCTTTGCGATTGTCTGGCTGCCAGACGCTCTTCTGTCGTGAGGCCGCATATTTCTTCTTCTATCGCGTACAGCTCACCGATACGTTTCAGGGCTTCTTCCGCTGTCGCTGTGTGAGTGCTTATATAGACATCATGGATTTTTCGGCGGGCATGGGCCCAACATGCGGCTTCTGTCAGCGGCCCTCCTTCACGTTCCGGACTGAACAACCGATCGTAGCCTGCGAAGGCATCCGCCTGCAGCACACCATGATAGTGGCGAAGGTGTTGCTGAGGATGTTTTCCCTGCCGGTCTGGCGAGAAGGCGAACCATGCCGCTGGCGGATCTGATGAACCTGCGCTTCTGTCGTCACGTACATACGTCCAGATACGCCCGGTTTTCGTCTTCTTTCTGCCCGGTGCAAGCACCGGAACCGGAGTGTCATCCGTATGCAGTTTGTGGCAGTCCATCACGTAGTGGTAAAGGGCCTCATCCAGCGGGGCCATTAACCGGCAACAGGCATCCACCCAGTTGGAGAGCAGAGCCCGGCTCAGATCCACGCCCTGACGGGCAAAGATTTCGCACTGGCGATACAGCGGCAGGTGTTCGCAGTATTTGGCCGTTAACACGCGGGCCAGCAGACCCGGCCCGGCGATACCCCGATCGATGGGACGTGATGGCGCAGGTGCTTCAACGATACAGTCACATCGGGTGCAGGCCTTTTTCACCCTGACCGTGCGGATCACTTTCAGGGCGCTGGAGACCAGTTCCAGCTGCTCCACGCTGACTTCGCTGAGGTACGCCATACCGCTGCCGCATTCCGGACAGCTGGTTTCCGCAGGATCCAGCCGATGTATCTCGCGGGGAAGGTGTGCCGGTAACGGGCGACGATGGCGGGACTGACGCAACTGGCGAGGTACCTGCGGATCGTCTTCCCGTCCGTTGTAGCGATCGCTTTGCTGCTCCTGCTGTTTCAGCAGGGCTTCGGCTTCTTCAACCTGTCGGCGAAGTTTTTCGGAGCGGGTACCGAACAACATTCGACGCAGTTTTTCTATCTGTGCCCGCAGATGCTCTATCTCGCGCTCTTCGTTCTCTATTTTCTCTTCTGCGCGGGCCAGTGCAGAACGCAGGAACGACTCAGTCTCTGCAACGAGACTGAGCTGACTGTCTTTCTGGCGAAGCGCGTCTTCCAGCGCAGCGATACGGGCGAGATAGTCGTGATTCATAACCGCTTTTATAATGCGGTTATGTTTTTTTTACAACATTGTCAGTGAGTTAAGGCGGGATATTTTTGGCTGGCGCCAGTCCAGCTTATCAAGGAGCATGGCAAGTTGTGAGCGGGTGATCGCGATTTTGCCGTCGCGTACAGCAGGCCAGACGAACTGTCCCTCTTCCAGGCGTTTGATAAACAGGCACAGACCATCAGCATCAGCCCAGAGTATTTTCACGGTATCGCCACGGCGTCCCCGGAAGATAAACAGATGGCCGGAGAAGGGATCCTCATCCAGAACGTGGTGTATCTGTTCGCCCAGCCCGTTGAAGGATTTACGCATATCCGTGGCCCCGGCGACCAGCCAGATGCGGGTGCCTGACGGGAGGGATATCATTGTGTCCTCCCGGTCAGTTCGCGGATCAGCACAGTCAGCAACTCTGACGACGGGTTCTCCAGCGTCATTTTGCCGTGGCGGAACTCAACATGACAGGAAGTGGCGCTGGCGTGAGCGGAGGAGAACGTACACAGAGTGTCATTCTCTGCTGCGGGCAACGGGTCGTTGATAACGTCGACGGACAACAGAGTCGGAGAAGCCGGAAGAGATTGAGGTACCACCGGCCCCACGATAGTTGCAGGCATTCGACGAGAGATTCGCCCCTCTCTCTGCCAGAGGCGTAGCCACTTAAAAATGAGATTATTATCAACGCCATGTTCCCGCGCCAGTTGTGCGACGTTGGCATCTGGTCGTGAAGCCAGTTCGACCATCCGAAGTTTGAAGTCACTGGAATAGACGGTACGCGATTCAGTTCGCCAGTTGGCAGCATTTTCCATAAACAGAGCTCCTTCTAAATTAGACGGAGCTCTAAGCTAGCGATCCCGGGACTGGAATCACAGGCGGCAGTGACTTGACGCTTACCCTCAATCGTGCGCTGAAGGAACAGAACTGGCGGGTTAACCCCAAACGTATTTACCGGATCATGCAGGCGAATAACCTTTTACTGGCAAAATCTGGCCATAAAAAGCCAGAGCGCTGTCATACCGGCAACGTCGTGACACTTAAGCCGGATACGCGCTGGTGCTCAGATGGCTTCGAAATCCGCTGCTGGAATCGGGAAGTCGTGCGGGTGGTGTTCAGCCTTGACTGCTGTGATCGTGAAGCCATCAGTTGGTCGGCCACAACAGGCGGTATAAACAGCGTTATGGTGCAGGATCTGCTGACAGATAGTGTAGAAAAGCGCTTTGGAAATACGTTTTACCTGCCACACGCCGTTGAGTAGCTGACCGATAACGGCAGTTGCTACATAGCGGACGCCACAAGGACGTTCGCTGTCTCACTGGGGTTCATCGTGTGTACGACGCCGGTGCGCAGTCCGGAGAGCAATGGGATGGCTGAATCATTCGTGGCGATTCACGTTCTAACGCGACTACGTATATGTGAATGATCTGCCGGATGCCATGACGGTAATGGAAAAACTGACGGAATGGATGGAAGACTATAATAACTGGCATCCCCATAAAGGGCTGAAAATGCAGTCACCGAGAGAATACAGAAGTTCGCTGCTAGCTATAAATTAACCGTGTCCGTTTTATCGGGGGCAACTCCAGTCAGAGCTATCAGGCGGTACGAGAATCTTCAATCCGCGCCTGCATCCAGGCTTCCACCTCACTGCGTAACCAGCGTGAACTGCGGCCCAGTTTAATGGGTTTGGGAAACTCACCGTCCTGTATGAGTTTGTAGAACCACTTATCAGTGAGACCCGTGAACTGTGTCAGAAACTTCATATCAACAAGCTGGTCGTTCAACAGGCTGGTGGCGGGAGTTGTTTGTGTCGTCATTGTCTTGTCTCCTGAGTGTGAAAAGGAGAAGGCGACTGGGGTGGGAAATGTGTTGTGTCAGTCGTCCTTCAGACAATAACGGGCTGCTGTATTTTTTTATCCCGCCTTATAGTCAGCATCCGGTTCGGCCAGTCGCAGCAAAGGACCGACTGCGAGAGGTTCAGTGTGCGCGTTATTCATAACGGAGCCTGAATAACCATGAACGTCAATCACCTGACTCGTTGGTATGCTGTAAATACCCTCCCTGCATTTCGGACAACATCTCCTGACCGGCCACTCTGGACTGGTATAAAACCGATGACACCAGACGCAATACCATTCTGTGACAGGTTTGAGCGGATTAATCCCCTTGAACTGTGCAGCCAGTTCCACCTGCCTCTTCAGATAGCTGATCGTTGCCTGTACCTCCGGACAGTCCCGATATTCATCAGTAACGGGATGAGCAAAGAACACGTATTGCTTACGTCGGCTGGGATACACCTGCAGGTGGCAGTATCGGCAGTAAAAGGAAACTGGTTGTGCTGGCTGCCAGCGGGCCTGTTCTCTCACCGCATTGGTCAGGCGGCCATCAGGTAATTCAGCGATACCCATTTCCAGTTCTTCAAGGTGATAAGTACTCATTGTTTCTCTCCGGTGTCAGATGTGATCACCGGATTGATGACGGCTGTAATTTTTTACGCCCGTGAGCAGGACATGGCACTGGCTACTACCATACGTCTGAGGATGGGCGGATTAATCTGCGTCAGGAGGTTGACCCGAATAATAGCCGCCCCATTGTTATCGCCTGTGTAGTGGGAACCGACCATGCTACGGTCTGCAGTCACTGCAAGCTGATGGCGGAAGAGAAGTGATGGGTATCAATAACGCGCTCAGCGCCACTCTGCCCGTTTTATTCGGGCAGGGGATAAACGAGTAAGGCATTACTTGGATAAACGCCTGCAGGGACCGCAGAGATCGTCATACAGCCCCTGACTGGCATTGTGTTCAAAGGTAAGCATGATTTAGCGACGACGAGCCCGGGGACGTCCGGTCGGTTTCTCACTGATATCAGGCAGGCGGGAGATATGGTAAATCGGCTCAAAAGGTTTCTGCTCTGTTTTGGCTAAATAGTTCACCACGTAGCGCATGGCTTTACGGCCCGTATTATCATCAAAGTGTACCGGACGGCGTATAGCGTATCGATAATCGCTTTTATCAGGACAGTGATAGACATACCCTTCTGCGTCAGTCACGGCTCTCCACAGGGTTTCTGTGACATCCTGAAAGCCCCATTTTTTACAATGCTGCTGACCATTCACGTAAATGGCGGCATGTCCATGTAATCCCCTGTCCAGACTCTCTTCGAGTACCCAGGCATAACCAATAACGCCGGGATAGTCTGACAGACGTAACATTAAATGGCTCACGTCATCTGTAAACTGATGTTCGTCTCCATAATCAAATCGGTCAGTATTCTCAGACCAGTGAAGGTCCACTCTTATCATCAGGATTTTCGAGTAACGCTTAAACAGGTCTGACTGATGACGATGTAATACTCTCTGTAATTCAGGGATGAAGGTTAAGCTCATGATAGTGACTCCGTTGGATTAATTCATGGTGATGACTCAACGGATAAGAGCGATATGTAATTTATTCTCAGAGCTGGCCGATGACTTACAGAGAGACAGGCCTGGGGTGTGAAAGGATCACGGATAGTTAATTTGCTTACGGATAACACGCCCCCGGGTGTTGTTTTTATTCATACCCGAGGGTGGCGGGTGAGTGAGGTGATGGGAGGGGTGTGAGGTTATTTTTGATGGGGAGGTGAGAAAGTTGACTGGATGCTTCTTTAAGATTATATCAATAACCTAAAGGTTTCATTTTTATCATTCTAATCGACGTAACAAACGCTAAAATCATTCCGATAAAATCAAATCCTGAATGTGATTATTTCGAATCCATCGACAGAGACGGCTTCAATAACTGCCATCCAGTCCTGCCAAAATCGCAAAAGCCTCTTGCCGTCTGACATTATCGTAATCTTTCACTCATCCCTTCTTCTTATCATGGTTATGAGATGTTTTAAATTAATCGCTGCTATTTTTTATCATTAAAAACATCTGGCTTCAAACATCATTCTGCCGCCATGTTTTATATATAAATACAGGATTTCATATAAAAACAGAAAGCAAAAATGCCCTCAATCCTCTTGGATGTAGCATTGAAGAGATTACCGTACAGAGCGATAAGGCGCGATTAGCAGCGGTTTTTATTAATTTTAATTACGTGATCACTATCAAAAAACCACTATAAAAACACTTAAAAATCACCTCAAGACAGCTAAAAATTAACTAGAATAACATGATAAACACACAGAAAAGTTACTGGGTAATGGTGAGATTATGGCTTTTAAAGATGACTTTAAAAAGTATTCATTCCACAGCAATGATATAAATGAATCGAGATATGTTTTACATAGGCTAAATAAATCCTTAAACATTATTGAAACTAGCAGGTATTTAGAAAACTCATCCAATACAGAATTAATATGGAGAATAAATGAAATAATCAATGAGGATAATGCTGAGAAATACGTCAGGGAATACTCTTCAGACTACAAAAAGACATATGCTGAATTTGTAAATGTCGATCTGTCATGGATAAAGAGTGATTTTAATGCAGGTTTGTATTTATGGTTTAGCTTGTTTGTTTCTAAATTTGAAAGTAACAGGGAAAGGTTGACAGCAGAAGAAAGGGAATGGTTTAAGAAGGCAAGGCCAATTTCATCAGAAAACATTATTGTAGATATTACGACCTACGCCTTGTCAAAAGTAAAACAAATACCATCTATTAAAAATGAGGTTAATTTTATTCATAAAGAATATCAGCAGTTAACAGGGAGGAAAAGGCTTGGGTGGTTAAAAAATGACAAAGAGCAGGCAACTTGGGCATATCGGTACCTGGAAGAGAAGGATCGTCTATTTAAACGGCTATACATGGGTGACAGCGTAAATGCGCTTGATTTTATCAAGGTGTACTACGATTTACATATCGATGATAGTGGGGTTAGACTTACTTTCATAGAAATGAGTAATGCTTGGAATCAGCAGAGATATCGAGCCAAAAGAAAACAGGATGACAAAAAAGCACTAAGCGGCTATATAAGCATTGAGGCCAAGTCAAAGCTAAAAGAAATAGCAAAAAAAGAAAAACTCTCTGAGAGCGAAATGATAGAGTTTCTTATTATGACCTACTAAAATTTTTATCTTTACGATGAAAGAAGAGCCTGTATATAGAATGGTGTACAGGCCCTAAATGAAATTACTTTCAGATATATATTACTTCAGTGAAGAATCCCCACAGATTGCTCTGACAGTCACATTCCACTATACAGGCCCTGCACCTCACGGTGCGGGGCTTTTTGCTTTTATATCACGCCATTCGGCGAAATCCTTTCTCACTTACAGGAGAACCGTTATGTTTACTCTTCAGCAAGAGCCTACCATCATCAAAACCAATCTCGTCCATTCCCGGGGTCGTAGTACCTTCTGGCGTTTCTATTTCGGCACGGTACCTGGCTGGGAGCGTTTAGAGGGCGATATCTTCAACCTGATGGACAGGATGTGTGAGGTCTATCAGGGCGCTTTCTGGGAATTCAGTATGCTGTCTAATGGAGGGGCATTTATCTGGCCTGATATGCCCGAAACCTCGCTGCGTATGTTTAATCCGCATAACGGCCATAAAGCGGAGTTAAGTCTGGAAGCAGCCGGTATCGCGGTATGCCTGATGGCTTACAGTATCTGGTCGTTCAAAACAGAAAGTCCTGTGCTGGTGGAGTATTTTTACCAGTTGCGTGACTACGCTATTCAGCATCCGGAACAGGCGAACATCTTTCATCTGATTGACTGAGCTGCCTGGCCCGATTTTAGCTTCCTCTCACCCACCAGCAGTAACGCCTTTTATCCCTTTATCGAACAATTTATCAGTTTAATGACTGAGGAGAACCCCTATGTCCCGTTTAGCCTCCCGCTTTGGCAATGCCTGTACGATTCGCCGTGACCGTCCGTTAACGAATGAAGAGCTGTACCGCACTGTACCCAGCGTGTTCGGTGAAAATAAACATGAATCCCGTAGTGACCGCTATACCTACATCCCGACCATTAAGTTGCTGGATAGTTTACAGAAAGAAGGTTTTCAGCCGTTCTTTGCCTGCCAGACCCGGGTACGGGATGCCAGTCGCCGGGAGCACACCAAACATATGCTCCGCTTACGGCGTGAAGGTCAGATTACCGGTCAGCAGGTACCCGAGATTATCCTGCTCAACAGTCACGATGGCTCATCGAGCTATCAGATGTTACCCGGCCTGTTTCGCTTTGTTTGTCAGAATGGTTTGATTACCGGCCAGACTTTCGGAGAAGTGCGTGTTCCCCATAAAGGGGATGTGGTGGAGAAGGTGATTGAAGGAGCCTATGAAGTGCTGGGCCTGTTTGACCGCATGGATGAGCAGCGGGATGCGATGCAGTCCCTGCTGTTATCCCCGCCCGCACAACAGGCACTGGCCAGCGCGGCTCTCACCTATCGCTATGGGGAGGAGCACCAGCCGGTGACACCCGAGCAAATTCTGACTCCCCGCCGCTATGAAGACAATAAGCCAGACCTGTGGACCACTTATCAGCGGATACAGGAGAACCTGATTAAAGGCGGCCTGTCCGGTCGCAATGCCAAAGGAAAACGCAGCCATACCCGTGCCGTAAAGGGCATCGCCGGAGATGTGAAGCTCAATCGCGCTTTGTGGGTGATGGCGGAAAATATGCTGCAGTTGGCATCCTGATATGGGAGGTTTTGTCCATGCATTATACCAGTGAGTCTTCTCAGAATTTCACATTACAGCCCAGTGAACAGCGAGCCATCAAACGGGCACTGAGCATACTGGATAAACATCTACGTGAGCCCGGGATTGCCTTTACCTCCACCCAAAGCGTCAGAGACTGGTTACGACTGAAAATGGTCGGGCTGGAGCGGGAGGAGTTTATGGTGCTCTATCTCAGTCAGCAACATCAGCTGACAGGTTATGAAACCCTGTTCACCGGCACTATCAACAGTACCGAAGTGCATCCCAGAGAAGTTGTGAAACGCGCATTGTACTTTAATGCGGCAGCCGTCATTTTTGCCCACAATCATCCTTCGGGAGAGATAACCCCCAGTCAGGCGGATAAAAATCTCACCCAACGTCTGGTCAATATCTTACAGGTGGTGGATATCCGGGTGCTTGACCATCTGATTGTTGGTGGCAGGCACGTCTTCTCTTTCGCTGAACACGGCCTGATACGAGGTGAACTATGAATATCATCAGTAAATCTGCGGCAATGAAAATTCACCGGCAGCATACAGATTCTCGTCTTGCTCGCTATTGTCGGGGAAAATACAAATGGCTGGGCCACAGCCGCGGTAGAGAGGTGACGGAGTGCTCTGGTATCCTGGCGGTATATGTTGAACGTCGTCAGGACGGTCATGGCCCTTATGCCTGCCTGATGAGTGTCACTTTAAATTGATGAGGTGCATGGCCTAAGATGTAGGGGGAGCAGTTCAATGGATCATTGTGATCTATTGCGAGGGGGATACGATATAGTAGAGGCTCTGAGGGAAGAAGGGCTATACGTTATGGTTTACATTCTCGGAGTAAGATTTATTGCTGAGTATACAAGTGAGTATATATTGTGATCTTACATTATTTAAATCTATTATTAATCAATGCATTGATGTTTAAATTCGAGTCCGGCCTTCGCACCAAAAGCATGTAAATGGACCTCAACTGAGGTCTTTTTTTATGTCTAAAATCCAGTATTTATCTCCCTTTCTCGCTATATTAACTCTCTCAAGGTCAACCGACATCAATGTACATCTACCAACACATGTTGGTACAGATGTTGGTATTTCCGGTTCGATAATGCTTGTACCAACAGGGAGGGGATAAGCATGGCGTTAACAGATATCAAGGTCAGAACAGCCAAGCCAACGGATAAGCAATACAAACTGACCGATGGCAGCGGTATGCACCTTCTTGTCCATCCAAATGGTTCTAAGTACTGGCATTTGCAGTACCGTTATGAAGTGGTCAACAAAAACTGGCCACCGCGTTAGAGTTTTTCCAGTATCGGTTTTCTGATTCGTTTGGCGGTAACCCACCATTATATTCGTGCGGTCTTAGTGCGCTGTAATATCCAACGATATAGTCCGTTATTGCATGAGCTGCATCGCTGAAGCTTACATAGCCCGTCGCCGGCACCCATTCGTTCTTCAGACTCCTGAAGAAGCGCTCCATTGGGCTGTTATCCCAGCAGTTTCCACGCCGACTCATACTCTGCCTGATCCGGTATCGCCACAGTAACTGCCGGAACTGCCTGCTCGTATAATGGCTGCCTTGGACGCCCTTCTAAGAGTCAAGCTGTTATCGGGATACTGTTGATCCGCCTGTTTTGATTGCGCAGTAACGTGTAAACTTCGCGGGAGATATATCGCTTTAGACAGCGTATCGCTTCCATTTTTGTATGTCCTTCGGCTACACGCCTGGCGACATATTCCTTTGTTTTTGCGTCAGTTCGTAAGCGTCCGATGGCGATGATGTGAAGTGCACTATTTGCAGCACGATCTCCACCACGATTAAGTCGGTAACGGTTCGTTTTTCCAGAAGAAACGGGGACCGGGCTGACACCACACAGTGCCGCAAATCCTGATTCTGATCTTAACCGTTGAGGATTGTCTCCGGCAGTGATCAGCAACTGTGAAGCGCTTTCGTATCCGATAGCATTACGTTTAATCAGCTCAGGTGCCAACTCGTCGACAATTGCCGCAATCATGACATCCAGATCAGCGATTTCGTCATGTAACTCGAGATAGCGTCGGGCAAGGGACTTTAATGAAATGCGATAAACGTTGGTTACATTGCGGTATTCACTGGCATCAGGTCTCCAGGAACCCAGGGTCCTGATGAGCTGCATGCGCGTCATATTTCTGAGCTGTTCACGTAATTCATCCGGGGCAGAGATAATATTTGAATGGATAATCTGGAGAGCGACTCTGCGGGCTGATATTGCTGTTTTTCGGCAAGTTTTTAATACCCGCAGGGACTCAATCATGCCATCACGCGTTTTGGGAGTAACTGTCCTGATGCCTGAGAATGCTGCATGAGCGGCACATTCAGCATCAATTGTGTCACTTTTACCCCGTTTGCGTCGCTCCATCCGGTCTGGAGCAGTCACCTCAAGAACTTCTAACCCGGCGTTCTGAAAATAACGAAGCAAACCGGAACCATAGGTACCTGTGCACTCAACACCAATTCGCTTTAATGTCCCAAACGAGGTCATCCATGCCAGCATCTGCCGGTAACCTTGTCGTGTTGTGGAGAAATACTGAGTCCCAAGGACTTTATTGTTCTGATCTACGACAGCGGCAACGTGCAAATCTTTATGTGTATCCACGCCACCCACAACGGCAGCTTCGGTAACTTTATCAACCATGACAGAGCTCCTGTGAGGAAACAGAGTTGAATCTCCAGACAGATAACCCGGACAGGACAGTAACGAGACAAGCCGTCAGGCCCTTCTTGAGTCACGCGCATCGGTGAGGACATGCCTCGCATGAAGGCGCTTCCGGCAACCGACGGGTCCAGGGCAGGACACAAAAGGTCGATCGCTGTGTGAGTCAGGATGCGGGAAGGTCTTCACTGCATCAGTAATCACACCAATCTGGTTAAACGGCAAACTAAGTGGTGGTAAAGACGTAAGCGTCGTCTCAGCACCGTCTGGCAGATCCTGATATTCCTGAGAGGATAGTGGACACCAAATATGGTGGACGCTATCCATGAAATCATTAACCGCAGTGCGTAAAAAAAGCCCTAATTATCCCGTTGAGTTCAAAATCAAAATGGTTGAACTCTCGCATCGACTATGAGACGACAATAACTCAGTCCGCCTGGTGCTGATTATTCTGGCCGGTTTTG
>OBYW01000629.1_pt1 | contig 12413 bp, 7 predicted proteins | sample 1476841 | NCBI WGS metagenome assembly OBYW01 (sample SAMEA2580222, study PRJEB22360) | human gut metagenome | biome: human gut; feature: human-associated habitat; material: faeces | place: Denmark | collected 2008/2010
GAAGTCGGCGAGGTCTTCGAGGGACTCTTTGAGCACTTCCATGCGCGGCAGGTACACGATGCGGAAGTGGTCGGGCTCGGCCCAGTTAAAGCCGCCGCCGCGCGTGATGAGGATCTTCTTCTCGTGCAGCAGGTCGAGGGCAAACTGCTCGTCATCGGTGATGTTGAACTTTTTAACATCCATCTTGGGGAAGATGTAGAACGCCGCGCGCGGCTTAACCACCGAGATGCCGTCAATCTTGTTGAGCGCCTCATACACAAAGTTGCGCTGCTCGTAGACACGGCCGCCAGGACGGATGTAGTCGTTGACGGACTGATGGCCACCGAGTGCCGTCTGAACGATCGACTGAGCCGGCACGTTGGAGCACAGGCGCATGTTAGAGAGCATGTTGACGCCCATGATGAAGTCACTCATGCAGCGCTGGTTGCCCGAAAGCACCATCCAGCCAATGCGATAGCCCGCGATCATATGCGACTTGGACAGGCCGCTAAACGTAATGCAAGGCAGGTCGGGGGCGAGCGAGGCAATGGAGACGTGCTCGTAGCCGTCCATGCACAGGCGGTCGTAGATCTCGTCGGCAAAAATCATGAGCTGGTGCCTGCGCGCGATCTCGACAATGCCCTCGAGCACCTCGCGCGGATAGACAGAGCCCGTGGGGTTGTTGGGGTTGATGATGACGAGGGCCTTGGTCGCGCTCGTGATCTTGGACTCCATATCCTCCAGGTCTGGATACCAATCGGCCTGCTCATCGCACAGATAGTGCACAGGATGACCGCCAGCAAGGGTTGCGCACGCCGTCCAGAGCGGATAGTCGGGGCTGGGGATCAGAATCTCGTCGCCATTGTCGAGCAGCGCGTTCATCGAAAGCTGAATGAGCTCGGACACGCCGTTGCCCGTGTAGATATGCTCCATCTGAACGTTGGGCAGGCCCTTGATCTGCGAATACTGCATGATCGCCTTGCGCGCGGAGAACAGGCCACGCGAGTTGGAATAGCCTTCGCAGTCGGGCAGCTGTTGGCGCATGTCCTTGATGACCTCATCGGGCGTGCGGAAACCGAAGGGCGCCGGATTGCCGATATTGAGCTTGAGGATGCGCTCGCCCTCGTCCTCCATGCGGGCAGCCTCGTCGACGACGGGACCGCGCACGTCATACAGGACGTTATCAAGCTTGGTGGATTTAGAAAAAGTACGCATGGTGGTGCTCCTTGGAATTTGAGCTGAGGGATGGGGTTCGGGCTTGGAATCGTTGCGAGGCGATGATGTCTCGCCTTGATCGGCGTCACCGGCAAGCAGCCAGGAAACATCGACCTCCAAAATGCGGGCGAGCAGCTCTGCCACATCGCGCCGCGGAATCGTCTTGCCACTCACATATTGGCTCATCTGACTCTTGCCGAGTTTTTTGCCGAGCATCTCCGATGCGCGGATTACGTCCGACTGGCGAACGTCTCGATCGGACATGGTCTGTCGCAGGCGATCGCTAAACGTCTCTTGGGCCACAGGAACCTCCTTGCCGGCAAAGTTCAATTTATAGAACACGAATTGAACCAAGGTTCAATTTAGCAAGCAGTATAGCGCGGCGCATTATCTGGAAGTTCAATTTCACAAGAAAATGTACCGAACCCCGAGAATCGTCCCGAGGTGGACAACGGGCACGCGCTTTTAGAGATATTCGAGGAAACGAGCCGCCGCGAGCGAAACGTCGGCGGTGCGGTATATGGCGTTGATCTGCCGATGAGGATGTCCCTCGAGCGGGCGCACGGCAACATCGAACTGGCAGCGGCGCAAGATGAGCGCGGGAAGAATGCTCACGCCCAGGCCGTCCTCGACCATGGCCATAATCGCATAGTCATCCCAGGTCGACAGCTTGGAGCGCACCGTCAGCCCCGCCCGACGGAACAGCGGCGTAATCTCGTCGTCGCTACCGCGTTCCAGCAGAATAAACTGCTCGTTGGCCAAATCGGCAAGGGAAACGACCTCCGCGGTGGCAAGCGAGGAGCCCGCTGGCACCACGGCCATCAGCTCGTCTTGTACCAACGGCCGCGACGCCATGCCGGCGCCGCGTGGCTCGCGCGGAATAAAGCCCAGGTCGCAGCGGCCTTCCGCCACCCATTGCTCAATCTCGGAGTAATCGCCCATCAGCAACTCATAATCGACGTCCGGATGATCGGCGCGAAACCGCGCGATCACCGGCGGCAGTACATGGGTCGCCACACTCGAAAACGTACCGATACAGATCTTGCCACGCATGAGCCCTCGCATCTCGTCCACGCGTCGCTGCAGGCGGCCAAACTCTTCGCATAACGCCTCGACTGCCGGCATGACCTGCCGCCCGTCGGCAGAAAGCACCACGCCCTCGCGGCTGCGATCAAGCACCTTAAAACCCCAGTCTGCCTCAAGGTCGCCCACCATACGGCTCACGCCCGACTGCGAATAGCTCAGCCGCTCTGCAGCACGCGTAAAGCTGCCGGCACGCACCGTCTCAAGCAGCACTTGCATCTTTTGGATATTGGTCTCCACGGCACGTCCCCACCCTTGCATGAGTTTTTGTCATGTTTGCCATGCATTATATTCGCTTTTCTTCTAAAGCCAGTTCACCCATAGTGAACATGTTCGGATATAGAGGGGATGTCAGCGCATGAACAACGGACTGTTTACGTACTTAGCAGCATTGCTATTGTTTGGCTCAAACGGCATCATCGCCGCTGCCATCGCGCTGCCGAGCTCCGATATCGTGCTCCTGCGCACGTTTTTGGGCGCCCTCTCGCTTGTCACCGTCCTCGCCATCACTCAACGCCATAAGTTGCAGGCGCCATCTCGCCCCCGCGAAGCCGCAGCCCTTCTCCTCTCGGGAGCCGCGCTGGGCGCCAGCTGGATTTTTCTGTTCCGCGCCTACCAGACGATCGGCGTCGGCATATCCTCGCTGCTGTACTACTGCGGCCCCATCATCGTTATGGCGCTCTCCCCGCTCATCTTTGGCGAAAAATTGACCGGTGGCAAAATCGCCGGCTTCATAGCTGTCGCCTGCGGCGCCTTCCTCATCGCGGCCCAAGGCCTCGGCGGCAATATGCCCATCGCGGGCATCGTGTGCGGCATCGCCTCGGCCTTCTGCTATGCATTGATGGTCATCGCCAGCAAGGGTGCGCCGCACATCGAGGGCCTCGAGAACTCCGCGCTCCAGGTGAGCGCCGCCTTTTTGACCGCGCTGGTCCTTACGCTCCTCACGCAGGGCGCCCCCTCATTCCTGTCCGCCGGCGTCGCCGCCAGTATTGATTGGCGCGCCGTCGTCATGCTCGGCGTCGTCAACACCGGACTCGGTTGCCTGCTCTACTTTAGCGCCGTCGCCAAACTGCCCGTGCAGACCGTCGCCGTCGTCGGCTACCTTGAGCCGCTTTCGGCCGTCGTGTTCTCGGCCGTCCTTTTGGGCGAAACCATAACACCGGTCCGCCTGATGGGCGCCGCGCTTATCATCGGCGGCGCGATTTTTTGCGAACTCGCCGGCAAACGCGCAAACACCAAGGCTGGCATCGCCCAGACAGCACGTGCTTAATAGCCCCTGCTCTGAAATACTACCTGCGTATATGAATAATCCCCAGATGGGGATTATTGTCTAAAACACCCCGATGTGCCAAACTGCTCTTATATGTATAAAGATGGCATAAAGGTCTACTGCTCGTGGCAGAGGCCAGATGTCCAAGGGAGTCCACGTGGCACACAACAAGCTGGAGGCAAGCCTCCAAGACCAGCGTAGTCAAGGCGGGCATGGAGCCATTCCCCTCTCCGCTGGCATGCTGCTCGTAACGCTCGGCGTCGTCTACGGTGACATCGGCACGAGCCCCATGTACACCATGAAATCAATCGTCGCCAACAACGGCGGCATCGGTACCGTCAGCGAGGACATGATCTTGGGCGCGCTTTCGCTCGTCATCTGGACCATGACGCTCGTGACCACGGTCAAGTACGTGGTAATCGCCATGAAGGCCGATAACCACAACGAAGGCGGCATCTTCGCCCTGTTCAGTCTCGTGCGCAAGGTGGCGCCATGGCTGATTCTGCCCGCCATGATCGGCGGCGCGGCGCTGCTCGCCGACGGCATCCTCACCCCCGCGGTCACGGTCACCACAGCCATCGAGGGCCTGCGCACCATCGAGTGGGGCCACGCGCTATTGGGTGACGGGCAAACCAACGTCATCATTATTACCATCATCATTATCTGCGGCCTATTTGCCATGCAGCGCGCCGGCACCTCGTCAATCGGCAAGCTGTTCGGCCCGCTTATGACGCTATGGTTCCTGTTCCTGGCGGGCGCCGGCCTGTTCAACATGCTCGGCAACCTGTCCATCCTACGCGCGCTCAACCCCATCCGCGGCATCATGTTCCTGTTCTCGCCCATCAACCACTCGGGCATCATGGTGCTCGGCTTCGTCTTCCTGTCGACGACCGGCGCCGAGGCGCTCTATTCGGATATGGGTCACGTGGGCAAGGCTAACATTTACGCATCCTGGCCGTTCGTAAAGGCGGCCCTCATCCTTAACTATCTGGGTCAGGGCGCTTGGCTGCTCGCCAACAACTCCAATCCCCAGATGCTCGCGATGGATATCGTCAACCCGTTCTATATGATGCTTCCCGAGCCCCTGCGCCCCTTTGCCATCGTGCTTTCGGCCGTAGCGGCCATCATCGCCTCGCAGGCGCTCATTACCGGCTCGTTCTCGCTGGTATCCGAGGCCACGCGTCTCAACCTTATGCCGCATCTGCGCATCCACTACCCCAGCGACACCAAGGGCCAGCTCTATATTCCGCTCGTCAACAACATCATGTGGGTCGGCTGCATCTTCATCGTGCTGTTGTTCCAAAACTCCGAGCGCATGGAGAGCGCCTACGGCCTCGCCATTACCGTGACCATGCTCATGACCACGACGCTTTTGACGAGCTACATCGCCGGCATCCTCATGCACAAGCTGGGTGCCTGCGTCTTCGCCCTGCTCTTCGGTGCCATTGAGTTGTGCTTCTTCGCCTCGTGCCTCACCATGTTCTTTGACGGCGGCTACGTCATGATCTTCCTGGCCGCGCTGCTGTTCGGCCTTATGTATGTGTGGCGCCGCGGCACCGCCATCGAGCGCACGCAGACGATCCTGCTGCCCGTCTCCAAGTACATCGACCAGCTCAATCGCCTGCGCAATGACGAGACCTATCCCGTGCTCGCTGACAATCTGGTATTTCTCACCAACAGCCCCGACCCGCTCACGCTCGACCGCGACGTGCTCTATTCCATCCTGGACAAGCACCCCAAGCGCGCCAAGGCATATTGGTTCATCAACGTGCACGTTACCGACGAGCCCTATACGCACGAGTATTCCGTTGAGACCTTTGGCACAGACTTCCTGTTCCGCGTGCGCTTGGACCTGGGCTTTAAGGTCAATCAGCGCATCAACGCCTACCTGCGCCAGATCGTTGGCGACCTGATGGCCTCGGGAGAGCTGCCGCCGCAGCACCACACCTACTCCATCTACGAGACACGTGGCAACGTGGGCGACTTCCGTTTTTGCATGCTGCGCAAGATGCTTGCCCCCGAAACGGACATCAACCGCAACGACCATCGCGTCATGGCCATCAAGTACGCCGTCCGCCGCGCCTGCGGAAGCCCGGCGCGTTGGTACGGTCTTGAGAACTCGGCCATCATTATCGAGTACGTGCCCCTCTTTGCCCGTATGCGTCCGGCAGTCAAACTCGTACGCACCCAGGTGCCGCTCGAAGTTCAGATCGAGGAAGCTGAGGAAATGGATGTCGATATCTTCTCGGACGACCTGGTCAACGGCAACGAAGCCGGCAAGAACATGAACGTCGATCCCACCGAGCTGCTCGAGAGCGTCGCCGATACGCCCGAACAGCAACAGCTCGACGGCCTCGAGAACGAACAACTCAACGACGCCAACTTCTAGCGACGTCATAAATCAACGACAGCGGCCCTGCACCTCACGAGAGACGCAGGGCCGCTTTGCATTGCAGTAAAGCTAACGGCTACGAACGACGCGGCTCGCGAACCACGAGCCTATCGGGGCTTGCGCCCTCGGCATCCATCAGGCTCACGTAGCGAATCGACGGATCCCCATACATCGCGTAGTAATAATTGCCCGTGCGCGCGCTAAAGCATCCGGTGTAGATAGTCTTCTCGAACTTGCCATCGCCCATCCTGGACGCTCCCTCGATCATCACAACGCCCTCGAGCGAGCGGAACATGCGAACGACGTTTTCGGTCTCGCTCTCCTTTTGCGGGTAATTGGCATTGAGGTACGCCGCCTTTACAAAACGGCTCGGCGAATAGCAATCGCCCGGAATGCCGCGCATGCCGGCACCCGCGCCATAGGGCTTGAGCTCGGCGCCACGCCATGTCGCCGTCTGCGGAAAATCGCTTGTGGCGGTGATATAGGTGCGGAGGTTTTCCATGTGCCACGGGAAGGTCGGCTGGTTGGCAAGGGTGTCGACCGGATCGTCGTATACATGCAGGCCGTCAGCCATCATCTCGACCACGATACTGCGCTGGCTGTCGCCGATAATCCAATGGAGCAGCGACACGCCCAGCCCCTCTCCGGCAGATTTGGCGACAATCACCGTGTCGCGCAGCGCGGCCTCGACCTCATCGACCGTCGAGAACGTCGCTGCCACCCACAGGGGAAACTCATAGGCCGCGATATTGGTCTTTCCATCAACCGGCCCCTCGGCATACTCGGCATAACCCGGGAAATTGAGGCCCGCCACGGCGAGGCCCGCATCGTTGCCGCAATCGAAGAACATAGGGTAGTTCTTGTAATCGATGCACATACCGATCACCGCGTGTGCCGCTGTCGCGTCGTCGATAAACGAATACGGAATGTGAAATCCGCGCGGCATCACGCGAACCTGTTGGCCGTAGTCAAAGCTCCAGTCGAGGTTGCGGCCCAGATACATGTGGCCAGAATTATCGGTAAATCGAATACTCGTACACATAGCGCCTCCTAGCTTTACGTTCTTGCTAATTTCATTGTCTCCAAACAAAGGGGCGCTAAACAAAAAAGCCCGGACATGACAACAATGTCACGCCCGGACCAAAGCACCGGTTCAATCCCCGATCAAATCGTCCTAGACGAGTTTACCGAGACAGTGATCAATCATGTGTTGAACCATCTGCGCCTCAAAGCCGACGAAGTCCTGCTTGCGCTCGCGCATCTTGCCGTCGACGATCTGGTCAAAGGCAACCTTGCACTTGATATAGCGCGTGGACTTGGTGACCTCCTCGTGCGTCAGGCAGCTCTCCTCCATCTTGCTGGCGCCCAGGCCAAACACCAGACGGGGGTTGTAAAGCACGTGGGGCTCACCGGCGTCGTCCAGATAGACGCAGACCTTCTTGGTGACGCCGATCTGGTTGGCAGCAAGGCAGCCGGCATCATCGAGTGACTTGATGGTATCGATCAGGTCCTGAGCAACCGACTCGTCCTCGACGGTCGCAACCTCGCAACGCTGAGACAGAATAGCCTCGTCGTGGCAGAGCTCTTTAATCATACGTTCCTCCATAGGGGTCGTTGTAACCGCTTAAGTATACGGTACCCACACATTTTCATGCGAAAAATACCGTCCGTCTGCTACAAAGCGCCGAACATCAACATGCGAGGAACAACAGCGTCGTAAAGGGGCTATAGTAGTTGAGTTCGTGTCAATCGGCCTAAACTCGGGGCCGAACAAGGAAAGGGTATGCATGGACGAACTTTTTCACGTCAGTGAGCGCAAGTCCACAATCGGGACCGAACTCCGCGCTGGACTGACAACATTCCTGGCGATGGCCTACATCATCGCCGTCAACCCCGCGGTGCTCTCGGGCGCTGGCATCGATGCGGGAGCGCTCGCCTGCGCCACCTGCCTGGGCGCCGGCATCATGACCATCTGCATGGGCATCTTCGCCAACCGCCCGCTCGCCTGCGCGTCGGGCTTAGGCGTCAACGCGATGATCGCCGGAATCACCACCACCGTCTGCGGCGGTGACTGGCACGTGGCCATGAGCGTCATCTTCCTCGAGGGTATCGTCATCTTGCTGCTCGTGCTTTGTGGCCTGCGCGAGGCCATCATGGACGCCATCCCGGTTGTCCTGCGTCACGCCATCTCGGTGGGTCTGGGCCTGTTCATCGCCATGATTGGCCTATGCGATGCCGGCATTATCACCGCTGGCGCCGGTACGCTCGTCGGCCTGGGCGACATCGCCTCCCCCACCTTTATCGTCGGCATCATCTCCATCGTCGTGACGGTTGCCCTGGCTTCCCGCAACGTGCCGGGCTCGCTGCTCATCGGCATCATCGTCGCCGTCATCGCCGGTATCCCCCTAGGTGTGACCCAGGCTCCGACCGGTATCATCGCCCCGCTCGACTTCTCGAGCATCGGTGGCCCCATCGCCGACGCCGGCGGCGTGCCCGCCATCGTCAAGGTCCTTACCGACCCCACGCTCCTCGTCATCTCGTTCTCGCTGCTCATGAGTGACTTCTTCGACACCATGGGCACCGCGATGGCCGTGGCCAAGCAGGGCGAGTTCCTCACCGACGACGGCAACGTCGAGAATATCAAGGAGATCCTGATCGTCGACTCCGCCGCCGCTGCTGTGGGCGGTTTCATGGGCGTCTCCTCCATCACCACCTTCGTCGAGTCCACTTCCGGCGCCGCCGACGGTGGCCGCACGGGCCTCACCTCCGTCACCACCGGCGTGCTGTTCATTCTCGCCGCGTTCTTCTCCCCCATCGTCACCATCGTTTCCAGCGCCGCCACCTGCGGTGCTCTGGTCTACGTCGGCTACCTCATGATGAGCGAGGCCTCCGAGATCGACTGGTCCGACGTGTCGCAGGGTTTCCCGGCGTTCATGATTGTCGCCGGCGTGCCCTTCACCTACTCCATCTCTGCCGGCATTGGCCTGGGCTTTATCGCCTACGTGATCGTCGCGCTCTTTAAGGGCGAGGCCTCCAAGATCAAGCCGCTCATGTGGATCGCAGCCCTTGCTTTCCTCGTCTACTTCTTCGTAGCGTAACGGCAAAGCTGCCAAAGCAGAACACCAAAGCGCGGAGTCGCATCGAGCGGCTCCGCGCTTTTCTTTTAAAGCCAGGCAACGCACGGACGCGCGATGTTTTGCTTCCCAAGTTTTGGACATTTTGCCCTCCAAACGGCACTACCGCCGGCTACATCCTGCAGATATGCTGGGCTTAATCGCATAGGCCCTATGAGGATGGGAGTAACCATGGCCGCCTTGTTCACGACCCCCAAGCGCAATGACAAAACCTCTGGAGCCCATTTTGTCGAGCCCGACGTGCGCCGTCGCACGCTGCTCGCACACGGAAGCTGGCGCCGCGTGACACGCCGCATCGTCTGCGGCCTGGCCTGCGCGCTTACGGTGAGCTCGCTGCTCATGCCGAGCGTCTCGCTCGCGGCCGAGTGGGTGGACGTCGGCGGCACTCAGTACAACACTGCAGCAGGCGACGAGGCCGGCACCTGGGCCTGGGACGGCGCCGACGACATGAAGCTCAACGGCTATGACGGCGGCGCGATCAATGCTGCAGGCAAGCTCAACATTGCGTACGAGGGCAAGAACACCGTGAAAACCGAGCCCGATTACACCGGAGCCGCCATCAAAGCGCAGGATGGCAATAGCCAGAAAGCAGAGTTGAACATAACGAGCTCGAATAGCACGGATGAGCTCAATGTGACAGCCGAGGCCGATGCAATTAAATCCACAGGCGACCTCTCCATTTCTGGCCCAGGCACCGTGAACACCACAAGCACTACTTCCGACGGAATTGAGGCAAAGGGCGATCTCTCTATCGCGGGCTCGGGCACCGTGAATGCAACGGGCGGTACCGAAGGCATCCAATCCAAGGGCAAGACCACCATCGATTCCTCTGGCACAGTGATCGCTAAAGGAAACGAAAGTTACGGCATCTCCGCGGGCAGTGACCTCATCATCAAAGGTGGTGGCAAGGTAGAAGCAAGCTCGATAGAAGAAGCGGCGATTTGGGCTGAAGACGGCATCAACATCTCGGGCGGCAGCCAGGTTAAGGCAAACTCCGAGGAGGATCTTGCCGTCGACACTGAGGGCAGTCTCGCGGTCACGAACGCCTCCCTTGACGCAAGCGGTGTTGAATATGGTGTCTATGCCTACAAGGGCGTTACGCTCGATCACGCGACCGTGACGGTCCGTACAAGCGCGAGCGGCGGCCAGGCCATCGCCCTCATCACTGACGGGGACGACATCGTCATCAAGAATGGTTCCATCGTGGACGCGTTCGCGGAAGGCAAATTCTCGGTTGCAATCTCTACCAGAAACCACCAGCCAAACGTCGCTGGCGGCCACATCTACATCAGCGACTCCGTTGTTAAGGCTATAGCCCGCTATGTCGAGACCGGTGGCGATGGCCCCGATCACTACAGCAACGACCAAAGCGGCGCGGTCATCCCTGAGCCTAGGGGTCTGAACATCGGTATCTTCGCCCAGACCTACGAGGGCATCACGCCCGCGAGTATCTCGATCGTCCGCAGCAAGCTCACGGCTGAGGGAGACACGGCGGCAATCTTCGCTCTTGCCATAAGCGAAGATGGCAAGGCGATCGGCACCATCAAGATCGAAGGCGCTCCCATCCAGGCGCCCGCAGGCGGCAAGATCATTAACTATCGCTACGAAGAAGAGTACGGCTCCAGCATCTCCTACGAGGCGGGTCAAACCATCGGCACGGGCGACGCCACGGTCGACTCCCCCTACGACGAAGCTGTCGCCAAGAGCACGGTCATCGTTCCTCCCGAGGAGACCAAACCCGAGGAGAAGCCCGGCGAGACCAAGCCCGAGGGTTCCAGGTCCGAGGGCACGAAGACGACCAAGACCGTTGCAGTTGCAGCCACGGGAGCCAAGACCACCGGCAAGCTCGCGGCAACCGGCGACGCCTCGAGCGCAGCCATCGTGGCAGCCGCCCTTGCAGGAACCCCCCGTGGCAGCCCCCCGTGCGGGAACAGCCGCCATCGCCGCGGGCGCCGTGGTGAGCCGCAAGCGCTCGTAAACACTTTTTCGCACGGGACGGGTGGATCGCGGCCCTTGCCTTCCTCGTCTACTTCTTCGTAGCGTAAGGGCAAGGCTGCAAAAGCTGAACAATAAAGCGCGGAGTCGCCATGCGGCCCCGCGCTTTTCTTTTAGCGCCGGTCCCTGCGCCGGCGTGCGGCCTATTTCTCCCCCATTTTGGCCATTTTGCCCTCCAAACGGCACTACCGCCGGCAACATCCAGCAGATACGCTGAATCTAGTCGTATAGGCCCTATGAGAACGGGAGCAACCATGGCAGCCTTGTTCACGACCCCCAAACGCAATGACACTACCGCCGGAACCCATGTTGCCGAACCCGACGTTCGCCGTCGCATAGGACTCGCGCACGGCAGCTGGCGCCGCGTGACGCGCCGCATCGTCGCGGGCGCCGTGTGCGCGCTCACGGTGAGCTCGCTGCTCATGCCGAGCGTCTCGCTCGCAGCGGAATGGGTCAAGGTCGGCGGCAACAAATACAACACCGCGGCGAGCGACGAGGCCGGTACCTGGTCGTGGGACGGCGCCGACGACTTGAAGCTCAACAACTATAACGGCGGCGAGATCCAGGCCGCAGGCAAGCTCAACGTGAATTACTCGGGAACCAACATCGTCACTGCCGAATGGATCGAAAGCATCAACGTTTCTCATGGCACTAACGAGAATGCCGAGCTCAATATCCAAGGCGACGAGGGCGGCACGCTCAGTGTGACATCTACTGAGGACGCTATCCTCTCCACGGGTAATATCAACATCGACGGAGCCGGATCCGTCAACGCCACGAGCACTGGGTTTGATGCCATCAATGCCGGAGGTGATCTCGCTATCAAAGGTTCGGGCAACGTCAACGCCACGGGTGCATCGGATGGCATCAGGGCAAACGGCAATATCACGATTGACGACAGCGGAGCCGTCACCGCCAGGGCTACCAAGGACAAGGGTATTGGAGCCGACAAGAACCTCACCATCAAGGGTGGCGGGACGGTCGAGGCAAGCTCAGCCGATGGTGAGGCCCTTTGGAGCGGCGGCAATATCAACATCTCGGACGGCAGCCAGGTCAAGGCAAGCTCCGAGAAAGACGCTGCCGTCGAGGCCAAGGGCAGCCTCGCAGCCACAAACGCCTCCCTCAACGTAAACGGTGTTGAATATGGCGTCTATGCCCACAAGGGCATCACCCTCGATCATGCAAACGTGACGGTCCGTGCAAGTAAAGGCAGATACGGTGGCGCCAACGCCCTCTTCACCTACCAGGACGACATCGTCGTCAAGAACGGCTCCACCGTGGACGCGTTTGCGGAAGGCGAGGGTTCGGGTGCATTCTCCACCCGAAACGATCGACCTCATGGCAC
>OBYW01000638.1_pt1 | contig 12122 bp, 9 predicted proteins | sample 1476841 | NCBI WGS metagenome assembly OBYW01 (sample SAMEA2580222, study PRJEB22360) | human gut metagenome | biome: human gut; feature: human-associated habitat; material: faeces | place: Denmark | collected 2008/2010
GGTAAACCCTTTCGGTAACAGCTGCAGGAAGGCGCCCATCGACGGCATCGGATAGCCGCCGGTAACCGGGTTAACGTAGCGCATTTTATAGCCGTCCCACTCGTCGGCATCGCCCATACGCGTCAGGTCGTGCAGCGCTTCGCGGCTGCGGTCGTAGCGATAGTTAAAGATGGGCGAAGAGTTACCGACCTGATGGCGCAGCGGCAGCATATTGGCGGCGTAGCGCGGCAGGTAGTCTCCCTCTTTGCGGGTCACCGGCTGCTGATCTTCCGGGTAATCCTCAGCGAAGCCGCAGCCCAGATAGTTCACCAGCGGCAGGTCGAGGCCGTCGAGCCAGACCACCGGCTCATTGCCGGGATTGCCGTGATCGTGCCAGCGCCACTGCGGCGTCAGAATAAAGTCGCCGGCGCGCATGGCGGTGCGTTCGCCGTCGACGGCGGTAAATGCCCCTTCACCTTCAACCACAAAGCGCAGCGCCGACTGGTTATGACGGTGGCTCGGCGCCACTTCGCCGGGCATGATCAGCTGTAAACCGGCGTACAGCGAGGAGGTAATCGATGACTGTCCGCGCAGCGCCGGGTTCTCCAGCACCAGCACGCGGCGTATCGCCTCTTTCGCGCCAATCAGCTCGCCGCTTTTCAGCAGCAGCGGACGAATCTCCTGATAGTTCCAGTAGGCCGGTGCACAGGTAGGATTCGGCGTTTTCGGCACCAGATGGTGCAGCGATTCCCAAAGCGGCGTCAGGTTTTGGCCGGAAATATGCTGATAGTACTGCTGACGGTCTTTATTGATTTCCATTGAAGATTGAGTCATGAGCGTTCTCCTTATTTATTCACGATGCCAGCAGAAGGCAACGCGGCAGGTACAGATGTTGGGTTGCGGACGGCAAGCGTCAGCAGGACAAGCATCACGGCGCTAACGACGGCCGGTACTGCGATAACAAAAAACAGGGTGTCAAAAGAGAAATTCATCGCCATCATCACGCCGCCGGAGAGCGAACCAACAATGGCTCCGCAGCGGCCAATCGCGTTTGACCAGCTCACCCCAGTCGCGCGGCTTTGGGTGGGATACAGCGTAGCGGTTAGCGCATTCAGCCCTACCTGCGAGCCGCTGATGCCAATCCCGGTGCCGAAAATCGCCAGCGCCATCAGCCACAGGCCGTTCTCGCTCAGGCCAATCATGACGATACAGACCGCCCCCAGGCCGTAGCTCAGCGCCAGCACCCGATACGGGTTGTAGCGATCCATCAGCGCGCCGAGCAGCAGCGCGCCAAAGGTACCGCCAATCTGGAAGGCGGCGGTGACCCACGAAGCGTGCTGTAAATCAATCCCGCGGTGGTTAAGCAGCGTCGGCATCCAGCTGGAGAGCAGATAGATAATCAGCAGGCTCATAAAGAACACCACCCATAGCATTAAGGTGATGGCCAGCTGGCGACCGGTGAACAGCTGGCTGATGCTGCCCTTCGCCCCTGCGGCAGGCTCATCAAGCCAGAAATGGGTATCGGTATAGCGTTCGCCGGTTATGGCACTAACGTTTTTGGCAATCACCGCCTGCGGGAGCTGGCGACGGATCTGCCAGCGCGGAGATTCGGGAAGCAGCGGTATCAGCGCCACCGCCAGCAGCAGCGGCAAAACGCCGCCCAGCACCAGAATACCGTGCCAGCCAATCAGCGGGACCAGCTGCGCGCTGACCACGCCGCCGAAGGCCGAGCCGAGGGTGAATCCACAAAACATCAGGGTCACCAGCGCCCCGCGCCGCCGGGCGGGCAGATATTCCGAGGTCATGGTAATGGTATTAGGCATCGCGCCGCCGAGGCCGAGACCGGTCAGAAAACGCAGGAACACCAGCATCTGTAGATCGGGGGCAAACGCGGAAAGCAGGCTGAACAGGCCGAACAGCGCGACGCAGAACTCAATCACCCGTTTGCGGCCAAAGCGGTCGGAGAGCGGACCGCAGAGCAGCGCCCCGGCGGTCAGGCCCAGCAGCCCTGCGCCAAATAGCGGCGCGAGGTCACCGGCGGTTAATTGCCAGTGGCTGCGGATATCCGGCGCAATAAAACCAATCGCGGCGGTATCGAAGCCATCAAGCATCACCACCAGGAAACAGCAGATAATCACGCGCCACTGCCGGGCGCCGACCGGCGCAGCGTTGAGTAGTTTTTGTAGTTCAAGTCGTTGAGTCATGATTATGCCTCAGAGCAGGTAGGGGTAGATGTTGTATTTATTTCTTTTATGTTGCGAGTTTGTAACTGTGGCAATGAAATGTACAATGGTATTTCGGGCATAGACATAACCTGGAGGTTATCGCTGATGGCAGACTGGACGCAGAAACTGAAGCTGCACCATTTACAGATGCTGGTGGCGCTGGGGGAGCAAGGCAATCTCACGCAGGTGGCGAAAATGATGAACATTACTCAGCCCGCGCTCTCCAAATGGCTCAGCCAGTTTGAAGACGAAGTCGGCATGGTTTTGTTCGAACGCCACAGCAAAGGTCTGCGCCCGACCGAAGGCGGAAAGCTGCTGCTTCAGCACGCCCAGCGGCTGATTAACGATATGTCGCGTTCGCAGTATGAAATCGAGCGTTTTAAACAGGGAGGACAGGTGGGCAGCCTGATGATCGGCTGTTCGCCGGTGGCGACCGACTGCGTCTCACAGGCGATCCTCGAACTGCTGAAAGAGATGCCGACCCTGCACCTGAATATTGAAGAGAAAGTGATGACGCCGCTGCTTAACGACCTGCTCGCCGGGGTGGTGGATGTCGTCGTCGGGCGCGTCGGCGGGCGGGCGCTGGAGCTGCCGCTGAGCTACCGGGTGCTCTACACCGAACCGGTCTGCTTTGTCGCCCGCCCCGATCACCCGCTGGCCCAGAAATCGCGATTAAGCTGGGCCGACCTCTCTCCGTGGCGCTGGATCGTCTGGCCCACCGGCACGCCAATTCGCCTGAGCATCGACAACGCGCTGGTGGATAACGGCGTGATGCTGCCGGAAAACACCATTGAGTCCGCCTCGATGAACGTCACCAGCAATCTGCTGCAGAGCAGCGATATGGTCTCGATTCTCTCACTGCGCCTGGCACAGCGCTACGCGGCCCAGCACCAGCTGGCGATTCTTAATTTGCCGCGCATTGAACAAAAAGGTAGCGTTGGGGTGTTCTGGCGAAAAAGTGAAGCGCCGTCGCTGGCGCTGAGCCGATTTCTCCATTGCCTGTCCCTGCAATCTTCACTCTGACCGTCGCCCGGTCCGGTGTTCACGGTCTCTATCGCAGGTATGCGCAGAATTCATGATGTGATCGGTAGCACATTTTTGGCTTTAATTGTATGATGAATGCGGTTCATCAAGGGTTATTACCATGAGTAAATCACTGATTATTATCTGGCAGTATCTGCGCGCTTTCGTGCTCATCTACGCCTGCCTGTATGCGGGCATTTTTCTCTCTTCGCTCCTGCCGATCGCGATTCCCGGCAGCATTATTGGCATGTTGATTCTGTTTTTTCTGCTGGCGCTGCAAATCTTGCCTGCACAGTGGGTCAACCCCGGCTGCAATATCCTGATTCGCTATATGGCGCTGCTGTTTGTGCCTATCGGCGTCGGCGTCATGCAGTACTGGGATTTACTGCGCGCGCAGTTTGGCCCGGTGGTGGTCTCCTGCGCGATAAGCACGCTGGTGGTCTTTTTAGTGGTCAGCTGGAGTTCACACCTGGTTCACGGTGAGCGCAAAGTGGTTGGGCAAAAAGGAAGTGAAAAATGATCCATGAAATCTGGTGGTCGCTGCCGTTAACCCTGGCCGTCTTTTTCCTTGCCCGCAGGCTGGCGGCGCGGTTTAAATTTCCGCTTCTCAACCCGCTGCTGGTCGCGATGGTGGTGCTGATACCTTTTCTGCTGATTACCGGCATCTCCTACGAGCGCTATTTCCTCGGCAGCAAAATTCTTAACGACCTGCTGCAGCCGGCGGTGGTGGCGTTGGCCTTTCCTTTGTATGAGCAGCTGCACCAAATCCGCGCCCGCTGGAAGTCAATCATCACCATCTGCTTTATCGGCAGCGTGGTGGCGATGGTCACCGGCACTACCGTTGCCCTGATGATGGGCGCAACCCCGCAGATTGCCGCCTCTATTTTGCCGAAATCGGTAACGACGCCGATCGCCATGGCGGTGAGCAGCAGCATTGGCGGGATCCCGGCGATCAGCGCGGTCTGCGTTATTTTCGTCGGCATTCTCGGCGCGGTCTTTGGCCACACCCTGCTGAATGTGATGCGCATCCGCACCAAGGCCTCGCGCGGGCTGTCGATGGGTACCGCATCCCACGCCCTGGGGACCGCCCGCTGCGCTGAGCTCGACTATCAGGAAGGGGCGTTCAGCTCGCTGGCGCTGGTGCTTTGCGGGATTATTACCTCGCTGGTCGCGCCGTTTTTGTTTCCGCTCATTTTAGCAGTGGTTGGTTAAATGTGATTTAAGTCACATTTTTAAATGCAACACGAATTAGTTGCAATGACAATGAGATGTTTATCACATATACAGGTTGTAACCACCCGTACACTAGATTTCCATTACATTGTTATGAGGCAACGCCATGCACCCACGTTTTCAAGCTGTTCTTCCCCAACTGGCGGCGGACCTGCAAGCGGCCATCGCCCCGATGCTGGCCGACCCGCATTTCCCGGCCCTGCTGAATGCAGACCAGGTGGCAGCGCTGCAAAGCGCGACGGGGCTGGATGAAGACGCGCTGGCCTTTGCTTTGTTGCCGCTGGCGGCGGCCTGCGCGCGGGCCGATCTGTCGCATTTTAACGTCGGCGCGATTGCCCGCGGCATCAGCGGTACCTGGTACTTCGGCGGCAATATGGAATTTCTCGGCGCCACCATGCAGCAAACCGTGCACGCCGAACAAAGCGCCATCAGCCACGCCTGGCTGCGCGGCGAAAAATCCCTGCGGGCGATTACCGTGAACTACACCCCCTGCGGCCACTGTCGTCAGTTTATGAACGAACTGAACAGCGGCCTGTCGCTGCGCATCCACCTCCCCGGGCGCGAAGCGCATTCGCTGCAGCACTATTTGCCGGACGCTTTCGGCCCGAAAGATCTGGACATAAAAACCCTGCTGATGGATGAGCAGGACCACGGCTTCCCGCTCAGCGGCGACGCGCTGGCTCAGGCGGCGATTCAGGCGGCCAACCGTTGCCATATGCCTTACAGCAACTCACCATCCGGCGTTGCGCTGGAGCTGAAAGACGGTACCCTTTTCACCGGTAGCTATGCCGAAAACGCCGCCTTTAACCCGACGCTGCCCCCGCTGCAGGGTGCGCTGAATCTGCTGAGCCTCAACGGATACGATTACCCGGATATCCAGCGCGCGATCCTGGCCGAGAAGGCCGATGCGGCGCTTATCCAGTGGGACGCCACCGCGGCGACGCTGAAGGCGCTGGGCTGCCATAATATCGATCGCGTACTGTTAGGTTAGTCACATTCTGCGGGCCAAACGGCCCGCGCTGTTGAAAATCCCCGCAATTAAACGACGGTTTCTTGCGCTTGCCCGACGGGTAAAGTAGCCTGAAGCTTCCTTCGTCCACTATTGAGCCAGGTTCATGTTAAAGCGTGTGTTATACAGCCTGTTAGTCCTGTTCGGCTTGCTGCTGTTAACCGTGTTGGGACTCGACCGCTGGATGAGCTGGAAAACCTCTCCCTATATTTACGATGAGCTACAGGACCTGCCCTACCGCCAGGTCGGCGTCGTGCTCGGTACCGCCAAGTACTACCGTACCGGGGTTATCAACCAATATTATCGTTACCGGATTCAGGGCGCGCTGAACGCCTACAATAGCGGCAAGGTGAACTACCTGCTGCTCAGCGGCGATAACGCGCTGCAAAGCTATAACGAGCCGATGACCATGCGCCGCGATTTAATTAAAGCCGGCGTCGATCCGGCGGATATTGTGCTGGACTATGCGGGTTTCCGTACGCTCGATTCGATTGTCCGCACCCGTAAAGTCTTCGATACTAACGACTTTATTATTATTACCCAACGCTTCCACTGCGAGCGCGCGCTGTTTATTGCCCTGCATATGGGGATTCAGGCGCAGTGCTACGCGGTGCCGTCGCCGAAGGATATGTGGAGCGTTCGCCTGCGCGAGTTCGGCGCCCGCTTCGGCGCGCTGGCGGATCTCTATATTTTTAAACGCGAACCGCGCTTTTTAGGCCCGCTGATCCCGATTCCCGCGCTGCAGGAAGTTCCCGACGGCGCGCAGTCCTATCCGGCGGTCACGCCGCAGCAGCTGCTGGAGCTGCAGAAAAAAGAGAAGTAAAGCCTCCATAAAGTGAGCGTGATAACTGGCGTCTTATCGAGCGGGAATACTTTTCCGATTACGCGAGTGAGTATCGGGATACTGAGGATAGATACCCTGAATAATTCGAGTGGCAGGAAGGCGGCAAATTATCATCCAGAAAATGCAAAAGGCAGACGCCTGAACTGACGCCTGCCTTCATTCACTAATCGTTACTTCTTCCGCGCATACTTCAGCGAATCCAGCGCCACGGCGAAGATGATAATCGCCCCTTTGATAATGTACTGCCAGTACGGGTTCACGCCGATATAGGTCAGACCGTAGTTGATGACGGTGAAGATTATCACCCCGGTCACCACGCCAAATACGGTACCGACCCCGCCGCTGAACGATACGCCGCCGACCACGCAGGCGGCAATCGCATCCAGTTCATACATAAAGCCAAGGTTGTTGGTCGCCGAACCGATACGTCCGGCTTCCAGCAGCCCGCCGAACGCGTAGAACACGCCGGAGAGCGCATAAATCATCAGCAGGTTCAGGGCGACGTTGACGCCGGAGACCTTCGCCGCTTCCGGGTTACCGCCGATAGCAAAAATGTTTTTACCAAAGCGGGTCTTGTTCCACAGGATCCATACGAAGAACACGGCAATCAGCGCATAGAAGGTGATATACGACAGGCGGAATGAGCCCAGCGCCACAAACCCCTGGGCAAACTGCGAGAAGTGGCTATCGAAGCCGGAAATCGGCGACGCGCCAACAAAGTCGTAATACAGGGAGTTGATACCGTAAACGATGATCATCGTGCCGAGGGTGGTGATAAACGGCGTCACGTTCAGGTAAGCGATGATAATACCGTTGATAAGACCAATGACCGCGCCGATCGCACACACCAGCAGGATAACCAGCGGGATCGGCATCGTGGCCATCTCCGGGAACACCTTATTGGCATTGTCCACCGCCTGCAGCATCGTGGCGGCGATAACCGCCGCCAGGCCGACCTGGCGTCCGGCTGATAGGTCGGTTCCCTGGGTGACAATAAGTCCGGCCACGCCGAGAGCGATAATAATACGCACCGAAGACTGGGTCAGAATATTACTTAAGTTCAGCAAACTTAAGAAAGTCGGATCCTGGAAAATAATAATGGCCAGCAATACTAAAAGAACCACGTAAATCCCACCTTCTTTCAAATAGGTGAGAAAACTCTTTTTATTTAACGCACTCATGAGGAGCCCCTGATCTTAAAGGTGCAACGACGCAAGACGGAGAATTTCGTTTTGCGTGGTGGTTTTAGTCTCAACAATTCCGGCAACAAGACCATTGCTCATTACCAGAATACGGTCAGTAATACCCAGCAGCTCCGGCATCTCGGAGGAAATAATAATGATTCCTTTGTCTTTTTTTGCCAGCTCGGCGATCAGCTGGTAAATTTCGAACTTCGCCCCAACGTCAATGCCGCGCGTGGGTTCATCGAGCATCAGAATTTCCGGCTGGGTCAATAACCAGCGACCGATAATCACTTTTTGTTGGTTACCACCGGACAACGAACCAATTTGCGTGTGCTGCCCCGGGGTTTTCACGCGCATCGAATCAATCACCCATTGGGTATCGCTTTTCATGCGTGAATTATCCAGCAATCCGACCTTATTCTTGTATTTCTTAATATTGGAGATCAGCGAGTTAAAACCGATATCCAGGTAGGCATAAATTCCCGTCGAACGGCGCTCTTCGGTCACCAGCGCAAAGCCATGGTTGATGGCTTCATTGGCATTATGGTTATTAATCTTCTTACCGTGCAGCTTGATCGTCCCGCCGGCCTTCTCGCGAATACCAAATAACGTCTCCACGATATCGGTACGTTTCGCGCCAACCAGTCCGGCAATCCCCAGGATTTCGCCTTTGTGCAGATCGAAAGAGACATCGCGAATCGATGGCTGGCGCAGTGAGGTTAAATTGCGCACCTCAAGAATTACCTCACCCGGCTTATTCTCCTTGTTCGGGAAGCGCTGATTGAGGGAGCGGCCCACCATCATCGCGATGATCTTATCCATATCCAGCCCTTCCAGCGGCTGGGTGGCAATCCACTGGCCGTCGCGCAGGATGGTAATTTCATCGCACAGCTGGAAGATCTCTTCCATTTTGTGGGAAATATAGACTATGCCGCAGCCGCGCTCTTTCAGCTTGCGGATAATTTTAAACAGATGGTTGACCTCTTTTTCGGTTAACGAAGAAGTCGGCTCATCCATAATCACAATTTTGGCGTTATAGGAAAATGCCTTCGCAATTTCAATCATCTGCATTTGCGATACCGATAGCGTTCCGACGCGAGCGCGCGGGTCGATATCAATATCCAGCTCATCGAAAATCGCTTTGGTATCACGATACATTTTGTCCTGATCGACAAACATGCCTTTGGTGGGATAACGCCCCAGCCACATGTTGTCCATTACCGAACGTTGCAATACCAGGTTTAATTCCTGATGAACCATTGAAATACCGTTTTCCAGGGCTTCTTTTGCCGAATGGAAATCGATCTCTTGTCCCTGAAAAAGAATACTGCCGGAATCTTTTTGATAGATTCCAAATAGGCATTTTAATAATGTAGATTTGCCCGCGCCGTTCTCCCCCATTAACGCGTGAATAGAGTGGGGACGAACCTTGAGGTTCACATTATCGAGAGCCTTGACGCCAGGAAACGATTTGTTGATGTTGCTCATTTCCAACAAATATTCGCCTGACCGTTCGCTATTATTGCTGACCATAGTTATACCTGGCTGCGTGCGTGCATACCCCAGCCGACGCATTAACGACGAGCCGGGACGGGTTCTGTATCAGGAATAATCGGGCGTACAAGCGCGTACGCCCGCAGCTTATTAAGCGATTACTTACCGATAAATTCGCTCAGATTATCTTTATCAACGCCAACGTACGGTACGCGGACAATCTTATTATCAATTTTCCATTGAGTACCGGCAGCCGGTTCTTTACCATCGGCCAGGTTTTTCGCCAGATCGAAGGTGGCTTTCGCCTGATTGTTGGCATCGTTCAGTACGGTACCCGCCATGGCGCCGGATTTCACCAGCGCCAGCGCTTCAGGCAGCGCATCGACGCCGAATACCGGAATGCTGCTCTTATTGTGCGCTTTCAGCGCTTCTACCGCGCCCATGGCCATCGCATCGTTGTTAGCGATGACGACTTCAATTTTGTTAGCATTCGGGCCAGACAGCCAGGCATCCATCTTATCTTTCGCCTGAGCGGTATCCCACATGGCGGTATCTAACGCCAGCTGCTGAGTTTTGAAGCCTTTATCGTTCAGCTCTTTAATAACGTAGGTGGTACGCGCTTCCGCATCCGGATGGCCCGGCTCGCCCTTCAGCAGGACAAACTGAATCTGGCCGTCTTTATTCAGATCCCAGTTCGGGTTCGCTTTCCAGTGCTTGGCAATCAGGTCACCCTGAATCACGCCGGACTCTTTTGAGTCGGTACCGACGTAGTACGCTTTATCGTAGCTATCCAGCGCCTTGCGGGAAGGTTCTTTGTTAAAGAACACCACCGGCACGTTCTGGCCACGCGCTTTATCGATGACCGTCCCCGCCGCCGCCGGGTCAACCAGGTTAATCGCCAGCGCCTTCACCCCTTTTGCCAGCAGGACGTCAATCTGATCGTTCTGCTTGGACTGGTCGTTTTGCGAGTCATTCATCAGCAGCTGAACATCCGGCGCTGATTTGCCATCTTTTTCAATTGCCTTACGTACCACCGACATAAAGTTGTCGTCGTATTTATAAATGGTCACGCCGATACGGGTATCTGCTGCGTGAGCCGCGGCGCCAAATAACATGCTAGCCATTACAGCAGACAGGGTTAACACCTTCTTATTCATGGAATCTCCGGTTTTATTATGCAGGGTCTTTGGTGTGAAAATGGCTGGCGAGCGTTACATTTATGTTACTGCACAGCGACATTCACGACTGTAATTCTGTCTTCCGTGTAGGGTAACGCTCCTGAAAAACGGCTTTATTAATCGTTTAACCGCCGATTACTGCTGTAAAAGTGATTAATCACCGTGACATAGTATGTTCAGACTTGTAAACGCAGCAATCATAGTCAGCTTAATGTTAACAAACTGTGAAATCACTCACATATTGAAAGCGGTTACATCAGGCAGATAATTAGTTAGTGATCGGCCCCACAATTTGCCTCTGCGCCACCGAATGTCGGCGCACCAGCGTCGGCATAAAGCAGTGGCTGGCGTCACGATCCAGCTTTCCCGCCGCGCCCTGTAGCGCCAGCTCTGTCGCCAGTTTCGCCATCGACATAATCGGATAACGGACCGTCGTCAGCTGCGGGTCGGTGTAACGGGAAATGGGGATATCATCAAAACCGATCAGTGAAAGATGCTGCGGTACGGCAATGCCGTTATCTTTAAGCGTCGTGAGCGCGCCGGCCGCCATACTGTCGTTGTAGGCGAAAACCGCGCTCAGACCAAGGTTGCGCCCCAGCAGTTCGACCATCGCCGCCTCACCGCCCTGCATATCCGGCGACCCGGATCCCACCCAGCTTTCGGGAGCGACAATGCCGTGTTCATGTAACGCCCTTAACCACCCTTCTCGCCGTAAATCATCATCTTCAATGCCGTGATTGGAAGAGAGGTAGCCGATGCGCTGGTGACCATGATTGAGCAGCATGCGGGTCGCCATCAGCGCGCCGCTGACGTTATCCAGCCCAACGCAGCGGTGGGCGTATCCCGGCACGATGCGGTTAATCAGCACCATTCCCGGCATATGCTCCATAAAATCCCCCAGCTCCGCGTCGCTCAGCGCTTTAGAGTGGACGATCAGCGCTGAACAGCGCTGGCGAATCAGCACCTCAATGGCGTTACGCTCTTTTTCCGCTTCATGATAGCTATTGCCGATAAGCACATATTTCTGATGCTGCTGGGCGACGGTATCAACCGCTTTGACCAGCGCGCCAAAAAAGGCGTCCGACACGTCCATCACGACCACGCCGATGGTATCGCTGACCTGCCTCGCCAGCGCCTGCGCGTTGGCGTTCGGCCGATAGCCCAACAGCGTTACCGCCTTCATTACCGCTTCTCGCGTATCCGGGCTCACCAGCGCGCTGTTATTCAGCACGCGCGAAACCGTCGCGACGGAAACACCCGCCTGGCGGGCGACATCACGAATGGTGATCATACTCACCGACCTGTAGAGCATTGCAGTACGTCACACTCACCTCCTGTGTTCAGCAAGGAGGCTATTCTGGCAGCGACGTGCCGTACGCTACGTGAGTGAAGTCACAGGGATGGAAACGGTTACATCCATTTTGTTAATGATTGTGATCCAGATCGTTATCTGGATGTATCTTTTAATGATGTCCCCGACGCACGCAGGGTGAATTGACGCCATAGCCACTCAACGGGCCCCTGGCGGAAATGACGTAGCCAAAACCACGAGAAGAGAATATTAACCGCCCATACGGCCGGTACGAAGGCTAACAGCTGTAAGCGGTCATACTTCATAAACAGGCCGAAGCGGTAGAACAGGGTAGTGCAAATCAGGGTCTGCAGCAGATAGTTGGTTAGCGCCATGCGCCCGACGCAGGCAATCGCCCCCACCAGACGACTCTGACACAGCTGCGGCCAGAAGCCCCAGGCCAGCGCCGCGTAGCCGATGGTTTGCAGCGGCGCGCCCAGCTCCCGCGGCGCCTGTAGCAAAAATGCGCACCAGCGGTAGTCCCAGCCAAGATGCCACTGGGCAATAATCGAGGGCAAGTTGACCACCATTCCGGCCGCAATCAGCAGCCCGCCGGTACGCCGATAGTGGCGAAGGCTGAACTGCCCTTTGAGCCAGCCGCT
>OBYW01000648.1_pt1 | contig 11850 bp, 9 predicted proteins | sample 1476841 | NCBI WGS metagenome assembly OBYW01 (sample SAMEA2580222, study PRJEB22360) | human gut metagenome | biome: human gut; feature: human-associated habitat; material: faeces | place: Denmark | collected 2008/2010
TTTTAATCAGCGAGTCAGCTTGGGAAGAAATGACCTGCTTATTCGCACCTTCCCTAGTTAAGTTCGCCATTTTTAATTATTACGCAAATGACCGCTGATGGCTGTTCATTAAATACTGGATTTCAATCATGGGGATAACTGAGATCAATATCAGTGGCTTCTGGCTATCTGCCAGCGGCGTATTTATTGCTCAGTATATCAGGCAGCATCCGTACCATGAAAACGCTGATAAATAAATTTTATTTCTCAGCGCATTACTCAATAAGGAGATAGTGAATGCCTGTAAAATTTAAGACTAAAGCAATACTCTCAGGACTTCTTGCGATGAGCATGGTTGCCTGCGTTAATGCCAAACCTTTGACTATCGGTATGTCGTTCCAGGAATTGAATAACGAATATTTCGTCACCATGAAAGAGTCGCTTGAGCAGTCGGCAAAAGATATTAACGCCACCGTCTATACCGCGGATGCGGCGCATGATGTCTCCAAGCAGATTAGCGACGTTGAGGATATGCTGCAAAAGAAAATAGATATTTTGCTGATTAACCCGGCTGATAGCGTCGGTGCGGAAACCGCCGTGCTGGCCGCTAAAAAAGCCGGCGTGGTGGTGGTGGCGATAGATGCTCAGGCTAATGGCCCGATAGATTCTTTTGTCGGCTCAAAAAACTATGATGCGGGCTTTATTGCCGGGGAACACTTAGCCAAAGCGCTGGGTGATAAAGGCAACGTAGCGATTCTCGACGGGATTCCGGTGGTACCTATTCTGGAGCGCGTGCGCGGCTTTGAAGATGCGATGAAAAAGCATCCCAATATTAAAGTGATTACCAAACTGAATGGTAAACAAGAGCGCGATACCTCCATGAGCGTGACGGAAAATATGCTGCAGTCCAACCCGACGCTCAACGGTATTTTTAGCGTGAATGATGTTGGCTCACTCGGCGCTCTGGCGGCGATTCAGGCATCAGGGCGCGATGTGAAGCTGGTGAGCGTTGATGGTTCTCCGGAAGCGGTCGCTGAAATTGCTAAAGGTAATACGCCGTTTATTGCCACCGCCGCTCAGTTCCCGCGCGATCAGCTGCGTATTGGTTTAGGTATTGCCCTGGCCAAACATTGGGGGGCGAATATTCCTAAAGAGATCCCTGTAGATGTGAAGCTTATCGATAAAACCAACGCCAAAGATTTCCACTGGTAATCGCATTATTACGCCACAGCGGCTCTCGCTTATTCAGGTGAGCCGTGCCGGATTCTTCTTAAAGTATGGCTCGCTATTTTATCGAGCCATTATGGAGCGATGTTTATGCCCAGCTTACTGGAAGTCAAAAACGTCAGTAAAAGCTTCCCCGGGGTCAAGGCGCTGGATAATGTCAATATCACCCTTGGCCGAGGGGAGGTGCATGCTTTATTAGGTGAAAACGGCGCGGGTAAATCGACGTTAATGAAAATCCTGTGCGGAATATATCAACCTGACGCCGGTAATATTTTTATTGACGGTAAGCAGCAGCATTTTCATAACTATCGTGACGCGATTGCCTGCGGCGTAGGGATTATCTTTCAGGAGTTTTCTCTTATTCCCTATCTGAACGCTTATGAGAATATTTTCCTTAATCGCGAAAAGGTAAATCGTTTTGGCCTGCTAGATCGTAAAGCGATGCGCCGCGAGGCGTTACGCATTTTTAAAGATCTTGGCGTGACCCTCGATCCCGATGAGCAAATTTGCCATCTCAGCGTCGCCGAACAGCAGTTCGTGGAAATTGCCAAAGCGCTGTCGCTGGATGCGCGAATTCTCATTCTGGATGAGCCCACCGCGACCTTAACCCCGAGCGAGGCGGAGCATCTTTTCCGCGTGATGCGCGATTTAAAGGCCAAAGGCGTCGGGATGTTCTTTATCTCACACCACCTTGAGGAGATATATGAGATCTGCGACAGCCTGAGCATTCTCCGCGACGGCAAATATATCGGGTCGGCAAAGGTCGACAATATCGACATCGCCGAGATGATCCAGATGATGGTCGGCCGTGAGGTGGAGAATATCTATCCCGAGCGGCGGACGCTGGCGCATGATGAGATACTGCTGGAGGCCGAAATTCAGCTTACCGAGAATAGCCAGCTCAATCGGCTGACGCTGCGCAAAGGGGAGATCCTGGGCCTCGCCGGGCTGGTGGGATCGGGGCGTTCCGAAGCGATCCTGGCCCTGACCGGCGCGGATAAATGCTTCAAAAAGCGCGTCCGCCTGGCCGGAAAAGAGGTGACGATAAAATCCACCGACCGGGCTCTGCGTCTGGGCATTGGTCTGTTGCCGGAAAGCCGCAAAACGCAGGGGCTGGTGCTGCCTTTTTCGGTCAAAGATAATATCTGGCTTAACAAGCACGCCTGCCAGTTCTCGCTTATCCGCGATAACGAAGAGCGCCTGACCGCCGAGCGTTTAATTAATCACGTTGGCGTGAAAACGCCGGATGCCGGGACCGCGGTGGGCACGTTGAGCGGCGGTAACCAGCAGAAAGTCGTTATTTCCCGTTGGTTAAATCATGATGTCAATATTCTTATTTTTGACGAACCGACTCGCGGTATTGATGTCGGAGCGAAATCAGAAATCTATCAGATTATGCGCGACCTCACCGCCCAGGGTATTTCAATAATTATGATTTCATCTGAGCTACCAGAGGTGATTGGCGTTAGCGACCGGGTAATGGTTTTTCGCGACGGTAATATCGTTGCCGAACTCGAGAACGACCAAATCAATTCCACTGTGATTATGCTGCACGCTGCCGGTAATATTATTTAGGGAGTATTAAATGAGTAATGAAAACGTGTCATTAGCGCCCGCCGCATCTCCTGATAAAAATAAAAAGATGCTCCATGGTTTATTAAAAATGCCCGCGTTCCTGCCGTTTGTTGGTCTGGTACTCCTGTTCTCCTGTATGGCTATTTTTAATGACTACTTTTTAACGGTCGATAACTTATCGACCGTCGCTCGTCAGGTCTCGATTAATGCCATCATTGCCATCGGGATGACCTTTGCCATTCTGACCGGCGGAATCGACCTCTCCGTCGGCGCGGTCATGGCCCTGGCCGGTACCCTGATGGCGGGATTAATGAAGTACTATGGTTTAGATCCGTGGTTAGCCATTCTTATCGGTCTGTGCTCCGGCGTCGCCTTTGGCGCGCTGAACGGCTTTTTAACCGCCTACGGTAAAATGCCGCCGATTATCGTGACCCTCGGGGCAATGATTATTGCGAAGGGGCTGGCGCTGATCTATACCGGCGGCTACCCCATCTCCGGCTTACCGGATTCATTCGCTTTTTGGGGCCGTGAATATCTGTTCGGTATTCAGGTGCCTATTATTCTGATGGTGGTTTTATATCTCATCTTTTATATCGTCCTGAATCATATGCCGTTTGGTCGCTATGTTTATTCCCTCGGCGGTAATGAAGAAGCGGCGCGCCTGAGCGGCCTGCGGGTGAAATATTATAAATTGCTGGTTTACGTGATCAGCGGTTTTACCGCCAGTTTTGCCGGTCTTATTTTCACCTCGCGGGTGATGAGCGGCCAGCCGAATGCCGGCGTCGGATTTGAACTGGATGCCATTGCCGCCGTGGTGCTCGGCGGGGCATCCATTGCCGGCGGCCGCGGAATGATTATCGGCACCCTGATTGGCGCCATGATGCTCGGCGTACTGAATAATGGTTTAAACCTTCTGGGGATCTCTCCTTACGTTCAGTACGTGGTGAAAGGGCTTATTATTTGGGGCGCCACCTTTATTAGCTCAGCCAGACGTTAACTTATTTTAAATATGAGGCGAAGGGATATGAATTTTATCGGAGTTGATATCGGTGGTACGGTCACCAAAGCCGGTATATATAATGAGTTAGGGCAAGAGATTCACGTGGCGTCGCAATATGCGCAGGTATTATCCGAACAGCCGGGCTTTACCGAGCGGAACATGCATGAGCTATGGGATACCGTTTGCAGCGTGATAAAAAAAGCGCTGTATGAAAGCCAGGTGCCGCCGTTAAGCATCGGCGGGATCGGTTTCTCCTCGCACGGCAAAGGGCTCTACGCGATTGACAAAAAAGGCGAGCCGGTGCGCAACGGGATTATCTCATCCGATACCCGGGCGCTGGCGTTTGTCAAAAAATGGTATCGCGAAGGTATAGACAAGCTGGCATACCCAAAAGGATTGCAGCAGCTGTGGACCGGACATCCGGTGTCGCTACTGGCGTGGCTGAAAGCGCATGAACCGGCCAATTACGACAGGATCGACGCCGTTTTAATGGTGCACGACTACGTACGTTTCCGCCTGACCGGCGAGGCGACGGCGGAGATCACTAATATTTCCGGCAGCAATTTTTATAACCAGTTTACCTCCCGCTATGACCGCGACATGATGGCGCTGTTTGGCATTGAGGAAGTGGCGGATAAAACCGCGCCGGTGGTGAACTCGACGGACTGCGTGGGCCACATTACCCTGCAGGCCTCGCTGGATTGCGGTTTGTGCCCGGGGACGCCGGTTTTCGGCGGCTTTTTCGACGTGGTGGCCTCCGCCGTCTCCTCGGGGATTGACCGGGCGGATACCCTGAGCGCGGTGGCCGGCACCTGGAGTATCGCCACCTCGGTGACGGATAGCATTATTGCCAGCGACTTTCCCTACATCTGGGGGAAATACTGCATTCCGGGTAAATACTTCGTTCACGAGGGCAGCCCCACTTCGGCGAGCAATCTCTCCTGGTTTGTGAAGCAGTTTTTCCCTGACGATGACCGCTGCTACGACCATTTCGAAAGCTGGATTGCGCAAGATACCGACAGCAACCTCATTTTTTTACCCTATTTGTTCGGTTCCAATCTGGCGATGGATCTGCCCGGCGCGCTGGTGGGCCTCGCGGGGCATCATACGAAAAAGGATATTATTGCGGCCATCTATCGCGGCATCGTTTTTTCTCACCTGGTGCATCAGGACCGCATTATTGAACTCAATCGGGATATTCAAAAAATTCGCTTTACCGGCGGACCGAGCCAGTCGAGAGGCTGGACGCAGATGTACGCCGATGCGGCCAATCTTCCGCTGGAAGTGGTGGATATCGAACAGGCCGGCTGTCGAGCCGCCGCGCTGTGCGCCGCGGCCGGCAGCGGCGCCTACGCTAACTTCAGCGAAGCGATTGCCGCCACGCAGCCCGAGGTGGTCTGCTATCAACCCGACAGCAATCGGCATCAGCAGCTGCGTGAAGGCTACGCCCGTTACTTAGCGGTCGCGCAAAGCCTCTCCAGGGCGACGGGAGCGGCGCAATGAAACCCAGACTTGGCATCTACGAAAAAGCGCTCCCCGCGGCGCTGGACTGGCCGAAACGCTTTGAAATGGCGGCGGGCCTGGCGTTTGATTTTATTGAAATCTCCGTTGACGAAAGCCCCGAGCGCCAGGCCAGGCTGCGCTGGAACCGGGGGCAGCGGCTGGCGTTCGTGGCCGACAAAATTAACAGCGGCATTGATGTGCCGAGCATGTGCCTCTCCGCGCACCGCAGCCATCCCTTTGGTAGCGTCAATCGCGATACCCGGCTCAAGGCGCGGGAACTGATGCTTGATGCGCTGGATTTTGCCAGCCACGTCGGCATTCGCAACATCCAGCTGGCAGGCTATGACGTCTATTACGAATCCTCTTCGGCGCAGACCCGGGAATACTTTATCGAGGGCATCAACTGGGCGGTGGCCGAAGCGGCGAAAGCGCAGGTGATGCTGTCGATGGAGATTATGGATACCGCCTTTATGAGCAATATCTCCCGCTGGCTGGATCTCGAACGGAAGGTTTGCAGCCCGTGGTTTTGCGTCTACCCGGACGTTGGCAACTTAAGCGCCTGGCAAAACGACGTTCCTGAAGAGTTGAGGAAGGGCATTCATAAAATCACCGCCATTCATTTGAAGGATACCCAGCCCGTTTCGCACGCTTCGCTGGGGCAGTTCCGCGATGTGCCATTCGGGACCGGCTGCGTCGATTTTACCGAGATATTTCGTACGCTCTCGGCGCTGAACTATCGCGGCGCCTGGCTGATTGAGATGTGGGCCAAAAATGACGGGCTGGACAGCGAGAGAATCGCCGACGCTAAAGCGTGGCTAACGGATAAATACCAGCAGGCGTTTCGCCCGCCTCAGTATGAAGGCATTGTGAATTCAGGAGTGAAGTATGTTGGATAACCTCAAGCAGGCGGTTCTTGACGCCAATCTGGCGCTGCCGAAATTTCATCTTGTGACCTTTACCTGGGGCAACGTCAGCGGCATCGATCGCGACGCCGGACTGGTGGTGATCAAACCCTCCGGCGTGGAATACGCCGTGATGACGGCCGAGGATATGGTGGTGGTGGAGCTGGCGACCGGCAGGGTGGTGGAGGGGCGCTATAAGCCCTCGTCGGATACGCCGACCCATCTGGAGCTGTATAAGGCGTTTAGCGGCGTGGGCGGAATTGTGCACACCCATTCGCGCCACGCGACGATTTGGGCGCAGTCGGGCAGGCCGCTGCTGGCGATGGGCACCACCCACGCCGACTATTTTTATGGGCCGATCCCCTGTACCCGCCCGCTCAGCGATGATGAAATCCGCGGTGATTATGAAACCAATACCGGTCACGTGATTATTGAAACGCTGGGCGCGCAGCATACCGATCCGCTCAGCGTACCCGCCGCGCTGGTCCACGGCCACGGCCCGTTTGCATGGGGAAAAGATCCGGCGAACGCAGTGCATAATGCGGTGGTGCTGGAGGAGATTGCCTATATGAATATGTGGACCCGTCAGCTGAGCATTGACGAACAGCCGGTCTCTGCGACGCTGCTGGATAAACACTATTTGCGTAAACACGGGGCAGGGGCCTACTACGGACAATAATCGCCTGCCTTCCCCGGATTGCGGCGTAAACGCCTTATCCGGGCTACCGGCCCGCAGCCGACGGTGAACCCGTAGCCCGGTCAGCGCAGCGCCACCGGGATGAAACAGCGTTGATTTATGAGGCCTGGCACATTTCCCGGAGGCGGCGCTTGACGCGCCTGTCCGGGCTACCGCCTGGCAGACGATGGCGGACCCGTAGCCCGGCTAAGCGAAGCGCGAGCCGGGGACAACGGCTAGGGCATAAACCGATAGCCGATCCCCGTTTCGGTCAGCAAATGCTGCGGACGCGCCGGATCGGCCTCCAGCTTTTGCCGCAGGTGCCCCATATAAATGCGCAAATAGTGGCTGTGCTCCACCGCATTCGGCCCCCAGACCTGATTGAGCAGCTGCCGCTGGGTCAGCACCCTGCCGGGATTATTGAGCAGTACCGCCAGCAGGCGAAATTCAATCGGCGTCAGGTGGATCTCCTGATCGCCGCGTACGATGCGGCGGGCGGGGATATCAACGTCAATATCTGCAAAACGCACCCGCGGTTCGTCGGCCTGGGCGCCGGCATGGCGGCGCATCGCCACCCTCAGCCGCGCCTGCAGCTCGCCAATACCAAAGGGTTTACTGAGATAGTCATCGGCACCAGCGTCAAGCGCGGCGATTTTGTCCTGTTCCTCGGTGCGCGCCGACAGCACGATAATCGGCATCTGGCTCCACTGGCGAACCTCGCGAATAAACGCGTTGCCGTCACCATCGGGTAGTCCAAGATCGAGAATGGTTAAATCCGGCTTGCGGGTCGCGGCTTCGATCAGCCCGCGCTGCAGAGTCTCCGCTTCAAATACGCGCATGCCGTCGGCTTCCAGCGCGGTGCGCAGAAAGCGGCGGATAGCATTTTCGTCTTCAACGATCAGAACGTTAATCACATTTCCTCGGCTAACTCTTCCAGTTCAGGGGGCGTTTCCCTCGGCAGTGTAACACGGAAGCAGGCGCCGCCCTGCGGGCGCGTCGCGGCGCTAATGGTCCCGCCGTGCACCTCAACGATCGCCTGGCAAATGGCCAGCCCCAGCCCGACGCCGGGGATCGCCGACTCTTTATTGCCGCGAGCGAATTTATCAAAGATAGCCTGTTCTTGCCCGGCGGGAATACCCGGTCCGTTATCCCATACCTCAAGCACTAAAGTGTGCGGATCGACGTCCGCGGTAATGCCGATTTGCGCCTGTGCTCCCGCGTATTTCACCGCATTTTCCAGAAGATTAATCAGTACCCGCTCAAAAAGCGGACCGTCGACGTGAACCAGCAGTAGCGGGTCCGGCAGCGCAAGCTGAATATGCCGCCCGCCGAGCCCCGGCTCCAGCATACGCAGCGCGCTGCCGACGACCTCTTCCAGGGTTAGCCACTCTTTATGCAAATTAAAGCCGCCGGACTGGATACGCGCCATATCCAGCAGATTATTCACCAGGCGGGTGGTATTGAGCACGTGCTGGCGTATCTCGTTGGCCTGCGGCGCGTGCTTCGAACCTTCGCTGGCGAGATCGAGCGTCAGGATCTCCGCCTGGCCAAATAGCACCGTAAGCGGAGTCCGTAGATCGTGGGACAGCGCCGCCAGCAGCGAGTTGCGCAGGCTTTCCCGTTCGCTGTTCAGCCGGGCCTGCTCTTCGCTGGCGGTGAGCGCCAGCCGTTCCAGAGCGCTGGCGACCAGCAGGGTGAAGGTTTCCAGCAGGCGCTGCTGTTCGGGGATCATCAGCTGGCGCAGGTTGGCCGGCTCCACGACCAGCAGTCCCCAGGTGCGGGTGGCGCTTTTCAGCGGCAGGATCTGGTAGGGCACTCCGGGAAGCGTATCGGTGCCCGCACCGGCGGGTTGTCCTTTATCAAAGCTCCAGCGGGCAATCGCGTCATCCCAGGTGATTGCCGCCGCGGGCTTTGTCAGCGGCGTGAGTCTTAATGTTTCATCGGGCAGCAGCAGCTGGCTGCGCGCCTGAAACGTTGAGGCGATAAACCGCTCGCTGGTGGCGGCGATATCTTCACGACTGCGGCCCACCGCCAGCGCTTTTGACATTTCGTACAGATGCCGGGTGCGCTGTTCACGATAGCGCGCCACCCGCGCCTGGTAGCGTACGCCGGCGGTGAGGTTGCCGATAAGCAGCCCGACGGTCAACATCACGCCAAAGGTCAGCAGATACTGCACGTCAGAAACCGCCAGCGTGCCGCGCGGCGCGACAAAAAACAGGTCGAAGCTGACCACGTTAATCACCGTCGCCAGTACCGACGGCCAGCGGCCGTACAGAAGGGCGATAATCACCACGCCGAGCAGGTACAGCATCACCAGGTTGGCGGCCTCAAAGGCCATCAGCCACTGCATGGCGACGACGGTAATAACCGCGCACAGGGCGATGGCGACGACGCACCCCTGGAGCTGTAAACGCCATTTTTCCATCGCCGTCCGGCTATCGCTGGCGCGCGCCGGCAGGGAGGCGGCCTTTTCATCCAGCGCGATCACCACCAGGTCGAGATCCGGCGCGTGACGGGCCAGGCGATCGGCGAAGCCGCTGCGATCCCACCAGCGCCTTTTCTGCTGGCGGCCAATCACTATCTTGCCGAGATTATGTTCGCGGGCGTAGTGGAGGACGGCCTTCTCTTCCGAAGGATCGGCGAGGGTGGCGGTTTCCGCGCCCAGCTCCTGCGCCAGCCTGAGCGCGGCGAGAATCGCCCGCCGTTTCGCCTCCGGCAGGCGGTGCAGAGAGGGGGTTTCAACATACACCGCATGCCAGACGCTCCCCAGCCGGGCCGCCAGCCGGGCGGCGGCGCGGACCAGCTTTTCGCTGCCGGTGTTATGGCCGATGCACAGCAAAATGGCGTCGCGGGTATGCCAGACTTTTTCCTGGCCCTGACGGTCGCGCCAGGCGCGCATCTGCTCATCGACCCGATCGGCGGTACGGCGCAGCGCCAGCTCGCGCAGGGCGATGAGGTTGCCCTTGCGAAAGAAGTTCTCGATGGCCCGCTCGGCCTGGCCGCCGATATAGACTTTTCCCTCATTGAGCCGCTGACGCAGATCGTCGGGGGGCAGGTCCACCAGTACCACATCGTCGGCGGCGTCGAAAAACGGATCCGGGACGGTTTCGCGAACCTGCACGCCGGTGATGCCGCTGACGACATCGTTCAGGCTCTCGAGGTGCTGGACGTTAACGGTGGTAAATACGTCAATGCCGGCTTCCAGCAGCTCTTCGACGTCCTGCCAGCGTTTAGGATGACGCGAGCCGGGCGCGTTGCTGTGCGCCAGCTCATCGACCAGAATCAGCGCCGGGCGACGGGCCAGCGCGCCGTCAAGGTCAAACTCCTTTACGTAGCGCCCGCGGTGGGAAAGGCGGCGCTGGGGCAGGGTACTGAGCCCCTCAAGCATTGCCGCCGTCTCTTTGCGTCCGTGGGTTTCCGCCACGCCAATCAGAATATCCAGCCCCTGGGCGCGCAGCCGCTGCGCTTCCGCCAGCATCGCCCAGGTTTTACCGACCCCGGCGCAGGCGCCAAAAAATATCTTTAGCCTACCGCGATGCGGGGCGGCGGCGTGTTGCAGCAGGCGGTCAGGGTCCGGACGCAGCGGCTCGTCACTCATTTTTACTTATCCTTCAGGGCATCCAGCGACATATTCAGCTGCAGTATATTTACCACAGGTTGGCCGAGAAAACTGAGCAACGGTTTTTGCGTTGCCTCGTTCACAAGCTGCGTGACCTGCTCCACGCTAAGCTGGCGCGCTTTGGCGACGCGCGGCGCCTGCCACAGAGCGGCGATATTTTTTGCGGGCGCCAGCCTGTAACCCGGCCCGCTCGCCGAGGCGGTCACCAGCTCCACCGGAACCGTTGCGCTGGCGTCCGGATTGGCGGCGCGCAGGGCCTGCACCCGTTCGCTGATGGCTTTGTCCAGCGCCGGATTGCTGGCGGCGAGGTTGCTGCCGCCGGACGCCAGCGGGTTATCCGGCATCTCCGCCGTCGCGGAAGGGCGGCCCTGGAAATAGCCCGGCGCGGTAAAGTTCTGCCCGATAAGGCGGGAACCGCGCACTTCCCCGTCAATTCGCACCAGCGAGCCGTTGGCCTGCTGCGGGAACCACCACTGTCCCAGCGCGGTGGTTAACAGCGGATAGACGCCGCCGGTGAGCAGCGTTAACAGAATAAACAGCACAACAGCAGGACGAATGAATGACATGATTTTTTCCTCACAGCAGCCCGGTCAGGGTCAATAACAGGTCGATCGCTTTGATACCGATAAAGGGCACCAGCAGTCCGCCCAGGCCGTAGACCCACAGGTTGCGGCGCAGCATCGCCGAGGCCGTCAGCGGCTTATAGCTCACGCCCTTCAGCGCCAGCGGGATCAGGAAGATGATAATCAGCGCATTAAAAATCACCGCGCTCAGGATCGCTGAAGAAGGCGAGTGCAGATGCATCACGTTAAGCATCGCCAGCGGCGGATAGACGGCGGCAAAGGCGGCCGGAATGATGGCAAAGTACTTCGCCACGTCGTTGGCAATACTGAAAGTGGTTAACGAACCGCGGGTCATCAGCATCTGTTTACCGATATGTACGACCTCGATCAGTTTGGTGGGGTTAGAGTCGAGATCCACCATATTGCCCGCCTCTTTCGCCGCCTGGGTACCGGAGTTCATCGCGACCGCCACGTCGGCCTGCGCCAGCGCCGGGGCGTCGTTGGTACCGTCGCCGGTCATCGCCACCAGCCGTCCTTCCGCTTGATACTGGCGGATCAACGCCAGCTTGGCCTCCGGCGTCGCTTCGGCGAGAAAGTCGTCCACGCCCGCTTCCGCGGCGATAGCGGCGGCGGTCAGGCGGTTATCGCCGGTGATCATCACCGTCTTAATCCCCATTTTACGCAGCTGGGCAAAACGCTCTTTGATGCCGCCTTTGACGATATCTTTCAGCGAGATAATCCCCAACACGCGTTCGCCTTCGGCGACCACCAGCGGCGTGGCGCCCAGACCCGCCCCCTCTTCAACC
>OBYW01000649.1_pt1 | contig 11845 bp, 6 predicted proteins | sample 1476841 | NCBI WGS metagenome assembly OBYW01 (sample SAMEA2580222, study PRJEB22360) | human gut metagenome | biome: human gut; feature: human-associated habitat; material: faeces | place: Denmark | collected 2008/2010
CGGGCCCGCTCTCGTCATGCGGTTAGTTGCGCTTGAGGTGGACGACCGTTTCGCAGTGGAAGGTTTGCGGGAACAGGTCGACCGGCGTGATCTTGACGGGGGAGAAGGTGCCCTCCTCGACAAAGCGCTTGAGGTCGCGGGCCAGAGTCGCCGGGTCGCAGCTCACGTAGGCGACATCGCGAGCGCTCGTGCTAGCGATGAGGTCGATTGCCTCGGGGGCGAGGCCTGCGCGCGGCGGGTCGACCACCAAGATGTCGGCGTCCTGATCGGGGAACTCGCGCACCGCGTCGCCGCCGATAACGTCGACGTTGTCGAGCTTGTTGATCTCGAGGTTACGACGAAGGTCGCGCACGGCCGGACCGTAAGCCTCGACGGCGGCGACAAAATCGCAGCGGCGGGCGAGCGGCAGGGTAAAGGTGCCGGCACCACAGTACAGGTCCACGGCCAGCTCGTCTTCCTGAGGATCGAGCGCGTCCATGACGAGCTCGATCAAAATCTCGGCGCCCTTGGTATTGACCTGGAAAAACGACGGGGCAGATAAGCGCATCTGGCCTTCGGCGATATTCTCGGTCCACGAGCCCTCGCCGGCGAGCATCTCGACTTTGGAGACACGGCGGGCTTTCTTTTCGCCCTTGCTCATCACACGCACCACGCTCGTGGGATGAGCGGCGTCCGCCAGCACGCGGGAGACCTGCGAGCGCGGGAAGGAACCCGTGGGCGTCCAGAGTGCGACCTCGAGCGCCTTGGTGCGACGCGAGGCACGAATGCCCACGCGCTCAAGGCCCAGATCGTGGCTGCCGCTCAGATAGTTGAGCGCGCCGACGACCGATTTGAGTGCCTTAGGGAAGCGTTTGTCGAACAACGGACACGAATCGACGGTCACGATTTTGCTGGGATCGACGCCGTGCATGCCAAGGCGTACGCGACCGTTGACGACGGTCGGTTCGAGCTCGATTTTATTGCGGTAGCCCCAGTCGTCCTTGGTATGGCGGATGGGCTGCACCAGCTCATCGACCTGCTCAGGAGCGAACTTGCCGATGCGCTCGAGCGTGGAACGCAGGTTTTGCTCCTTGGCGGCGAGCTGTGTCGTGCGTGAGAGATTGCCCCACGAGCAGCCGCCGCAGATGCCCACGAAGGGGCAGGGAGACTGAATGCGATCGGGGCTTGGCTCCAGAATCTCGGTGGTGCGGGCGCGCATGAACGACTTGCCGTCCTGTACGACCTCGGCCTCGACGGTGTCGCCTGCCACGGCGCCCTGCACAAAGACGGCCTTGCCGTTGTCGGCGTGCGCCAGTCCATCGGCGCCGTAGGTCATCGATTCTATAGTGAGCTTCATATCCCTGCCTGTCATTCGCGTTGTTGTCCGCACCATGGTAGCAGGGAAAAGCGCCCCGCATCCGAGGCTTTCCTCAAATGCGGGGCGCTTCTACAAACTGCTTCTACAAACGACTATTTCGTCTTGCCGGTAATGAGCGTCTTAAGACCCAGGCCGATCAGACCCAGGCCCATGCGCACGCGACCGGGGCGATGGCGCTCGATGGCCTTGGTCTTGCCGGTGGGCCTATCGCGACGGGCGCTCGTCTCGGGTGCGGGTTTGGTGACCTGCGGCTCGGGCCGAGGTGCAGGTGCAGGCTCAGGTTCAATGACGGTTGCCTGGACCTTCTGAACCTCGGGCGCTTTCTCCACGGCGGGCTCTGCGGCAGCCTCGGGCTCATTCACCGGGGGAGCGGCAACCGTTTCCGGTTTGGCAACTGCCCTATGTTCAACCTCGGCCTGAATAGCCTCCTCGGCCACGCGTTCCTTCTCCTGTGCACGCTGCTGCGCGGCGGCCTCGGCGTTGCGGTAGGCACGCTCCAGCAGGGCTTCCTGCGAGTTGAAGGGTTTCTCACCCTCTGCACGCTCCACGGGGACCCAGGTACCGTCGCTCGTGAGGCTGCGGGCCTTCACGTTGTCGCGCAGCTGCATGCCCATGTACTCGTGCACCAGGGCGCGACAGGTGGGGTCGAGCACGGGGAAGGCGATCTCCACGCGGTGCTCGGTGTTGCGCGTCATCATGTCGGCCGAGCTCAGATAGATCATGTCCGAGTCCACGCCAAAGGCGTAAACGCGCGCATGCTCCAAAAAGCGTCCGACGATAGAACGGACATGCACATTCTCGGTCTTGCCCGGAACGCCCGGCTTGAGGCACGAGATGCCGCGGATGATCATGTCCACGCGGACTCCTGCGCACGATGCCTCAGCGATCTTGTCGATGACCTCGCGGTCGGTAAGCGAGTTGAGCTTAAAGAACACACGGGCGGGCTCGCCAACGAGGGCGCGCTGAATCTCGCGATCCAGGCCACGCATGATGAGCGGCTTCAAGCCGACCGGCGCCACGCCCAGGAAGCGGTAGTCGCCGCGCAGGTTGCCCAACGACAGGTTGCGGAAGAACAGGTTGGCGTCCTCGCCGATGCCGGGATGTGCGGTCATGAGCATAAAGTCGCTGTAGAGCTTGGCCGTCTTCTCGTTAAAATTGCCGGTGCCCAACAGCGTCAGACGGGTAAGCGCCATGCCCTCGCGATAGGTGAGCTGGCAGATCTTGGAGTGGCACTTAAAGCCCTCGGAGCCGTAGATGACGGTGCAGCCTGCCTCTTCCAGACGCTCGGCCCACTCGATGTTGTTCTGCTCGTCGAAGCGGGCGCGGAGCTCCATGAGCACCGTGACCTCTTTGCCGTTCTCGGCGGCATCGATCAGCGACTCGCACAGGCGGCTCTGCTTGGCCACACGGTAGAGCGTGATGCGCAGTGAGATGCACTCGGGGTCGTAGGCGGCCTCGTGCACCAGGTCCAGGAACGGGTTCATGGCCTCGTACGGGTAAAAGAGCAGCTTGTCGTGCTGAAGTACCTGCTCGCGGATGGAGCGGGTCATATCGATGGTGGGGTTGGGCTGCGGCTTAAACGGCGTAAAGAGCAGCTCGTTGCGCAAGTGCTCGGGAATCTTGCCCTCAATGCCGAAGACATAGCCCAGGTTGAGCGGGATATCGCAGGTAAAGACCGAGCGACGCGAGAGCTCGAGCGCCTTGCGGATAGTCTTGAGCGTTGCCTTTTCGAGTGAGCCCGAGACGGCGAGCACTACCGGCTGCAGGCGCAGGCGCTTCTTGAGGATGCGCTTCATATGCTGGCGGTAGTCCTCTTCCTCCTCGACGCCCTCGCCGTCCGGATCGATGTCGGCGTTGCGGGTGACGCGGATGAGTGCGCGGTCGAGCGGCTTATAGGAGCCAAAGCAGCTGTCCAGGCAGGCGAGGATGACGTCCTCGAGCAGAATGTAGGAGTAGGTGCCGGTGGGCGAGGGGATCTCGACCACGCGGTTCATCGAGGCAGGAATCTCGATCAGGCCCAGCAGACTTTCCTCGTCGGTGACGCCGTCCAGGCCGCACGCCAGGTAGAGTGCGCCGTTGCGCAGGTTGGGGAAGGGGTGGCGCGGGCCGATCACCAGCGGTGAGATGACCGGCGACACGTAGGCCTGGAAGTAGCGGGTTACAAAGGTGCGCTCTTCGGGCGTAAGCGAATCGATCCGGGCGCGGTGAACGCCCAGAGTGTCGAGCTTGCCCTCGATGCTTTTAAAGATCGACTCCCAGCGGGTAAGGAGCCCGGGCAGCTCTGCCATGACGGCATCGACCTGTTCGGAGGCGGTCATATTGCTCTTGTTATCGACAGGCTGTTTTTTGAGTTCTGCCAGGTCGGACAGGCCGCCCACTCGTACCATAAGGAATTCGTCGAGGTTGGACTCGAAGATCGAGACGAATTTAAGGCGCTCGAACAGCGGCACGGACTCATCGAAGGCCTCGTCGAGCACGCGGTTGTCAAAGCGCAGCCAGCTGAGCTCTCTGTTCTGCGTGTACGAGAAGTCGCGCGGCGGCTTGCGCAGCTTAGCGGCGGCTTGCTTTTTTTCGATTTTGCTCGGCATATGCATCTGTCCGTTCAGTCCCCGCAGGGGACGGTAGCCTAACCCTATTCGCTATTGTCTCAATTTAGTCGACTTGTGGCACGGACGTATTGTGCGAACGGTATCTTAACCTACTTCTTACGCCGTCAAGGCATGCAACTAACTGCCCGACTCGTTTTGAAAACAATCTATATCCATACTCAATTGGTGAGGATGTATGAATAAGAATGATTGCAAGCTGAATATAATCGAATCCAAATTGAATCATGGACAGACGACATATATATGCAGAAAACAGTTTAAGCTATGCAATTCCTAAACATGAAATTATTTGTGCAATCTTGCTCAATTCTTTAGAAAAAAGAACGATTACCTTTGAAAACCTGCTTTAGAGAACTGAAGTGCATCATGGGGGAATCATATGCGATATACCGTTCATCGCACTTTGCTGACCGTTCGGGGGCGAGGTGGAATTGCGGGTGGTTTTTGGATATAACTAGAGCTGTCAGCAAGCAGCGTCCCATACGGAGGGGCGCTGATACATTCGGCCAGTAAGGCCCGAAAGAAAGGTAGGAGGCCATGACGAAAGGTCTGCACGTGCCTTCCGAGATCGGCAAGCTCAGGAAGGTCTGCCTGCACCGTCCCGGCGACGAGCTCCTCAACCTGCCGCCCGACGAGCTCGAGCGACTCCTGTTCGACGACGTCCCGTTCCTGGAGGTCGCACAGCAGGAGCACGACACCTTCGCCCAGATCCTGAGGGACCAGGGCGTGGAGGTCCTCTACCTCGAGAACCTCGTCGCCGAGGTGTTCGACCAGGTCCCCGGCGCCCGCGCCGAGTTCACCGACCAGTACATCGCCGAGGCAGGCATCCGCGGCCAGCACATGCCGCAGATCGTCCGCGAGAAGCTGGACTCCATCGAGGACAACCTCGAGTTCGTCAAGAAGACCATGGCCGGCATGACCAAGGCCGAGATCGACCTGCCCCTCACGGCGTCCACGACCCTCGACTCCCTGGTCAACTCCGAGTCCGAGTCCGACCTGATCATCGACCCGATGCCCAACCTCTACTTCACCCGCGACCCGTTCGCGGTCGTCGGCGAGGGCGTCAACCTCAACCGCATGTACTCGGTCACCCGCAACCGCGAGACCCTGTACGGCAAGTACGTCTTCAAGTACCACCCCGACTACAAGGACGTCTCCCTGTACTTCCGCCGCGACTGCCAGTTCCACACCGAGGGCGGCGACGTGCTGAACATCAACGAGAAGACCCTCGCCGTCGGCATCTCCCAGCGCACCCAGGCCGCCGCTATCGACGTCATGGCCCAGAACATCTTCTGGAACTCCGACTCCAAGGTCGAGCGCATCCTGGCCTTCGACATCCCGGTCTCGCGCGCCTTCATGCACCTCGACACGGTCTTCACCCAGATCGACGTCGATAAGTTCACGATCCACCCCGCCATCATGGGCACCCTGCGCGTCTACGAGCTGACCGCCGGCAAGAACCCGGGCGACGTGAACATCCGCCTGATCGAGGACACCCTCGAGCACGTCCTGGAGGACGCCACCGGCGTCGACCAGGTCAAGCTGATCCCCTGCGGCGGCGGCGACCCGATCGCGGCCTCCCGCGAGCAGTGGAACGACGGCTCCAACACCCTGTGCGTCGAGCCCGGCAAGATCTGCGTCTACGCCCGCAACACCGTCACCAACGACGTGCTGTACAAGGAGGGCCTGGACCTTCTCGTCGTGCCCTCCGCCGAGCTCTCCCGCGGCCGCGGCGGCCCGCGCTGCATGAGCATGCCCTTCTGGCGCGAGGACCTCTAAGGTCTTCAAGGACCCGTACAGGTCTTAATACATACATCTAGCTGCCATTAGATGTCTCTCATTGGGGCGGTGCGGGTATTCGCACCGCCCCAATCTTGTATGTGGAACGTCAACACGATTGGATGACTGCTTTTGTAAGGAGCCAAGCCATGGATATCAAGACAATCGGCGTTGAGGAGTGGCTCAACGTTTGGGAGAAGAGTGCCACGTGGGATATCGCCCAGTCGACGATCTCCTCGCTTACTATGGGCGAGCTGCGCGCGCTCGACGAGCAGGATGGCGCCACGTTCTACGAGCGCCTGGACCGCGAGAAGATGAACTACGGCTGGATCGAGGGTTCGCCGGAGTTTAAGGCCGAGGTTGCCAAGCTGTATCGTCACGAGGTCAATCCCGACCACATTCTGCAGACCAATGGCTGCACGGGCGCCAACCTCAACGCCATCATGGCTGTAGTCGAGCCCGGCGACCACGTTATCGCCGAGTGGCCTACCTATGCGCCGCTCTATGAGATCCCGCGTACGCTGGGTGCCGAGGTCGAGTACTGGGAGCTTCGCGAGGAACTCGGCTGGAAGCCCGATATCGAGGAGCTCAAGCGTCTGGTTCGCCCCACCACCAAGCTCATCTGCATCAACAACGCATCGAATCCCATCGGTACCGTGCTTGATGCCGATACGCTCGGCCAGATTGCCGAGATCGCCCGCTCGGTGGGCGCCTATGTGCTTTGCGACGAGGTGTACTTGCCGCTGGAGAACACCGAGGACTTTTTGTCGATGGCCGATGTGTACGAGAAGGCCATCGTCACCAACTCGGTGTCCAAGACCTATTCGACGCCTGCGGTCCGCGTGGGCTGGGTTGTGGCAGACGAAGAGGTATCTAACCGCATTCGCACGTACCGCGACTACACCATGATTTGCGGCGGCGTGTTCAACGACGCCCTGGCGACCTATGTGCTCGAGCACAAGGACAAGATCCTCGAGCGCAACCGTAAGATCGTGTTTGGAAACCGCGATATCGCGCAGGCTTGGATCGACACGCAGCACCGCGTTTCCTGGACGGCCCCGCAGGGTGTGTCCACCTCGTTTATCCAGCTGGACATTCCCGAGGATGACGAGGAGTTCTGCAAGCGCCTGCTGTCCGAGAGGGGAGTGCTGCTGGTGCCCGGCAGCCGCTTTGAGCTTCCCTGCGGCGCACGCCTGGGCTACTGCGCGAGCGAGGACGTTCTGCGCGAGGGTCTGAGGCTTTTGGACGAGGCACTGGCGGAGTTCGATTGCTAGGATTCCGACGGCTCTCAAAGCCGCTCAAATCTGTCTACGATTATCGATAACTGACCCGTTTCCCAAGAGGGGAGCGGGTCTGTTTTTCTATACCGAGAAGTCAAGTTGTTACAAATGAGGCCGTAAGGCGAGCCGGTATCCGATGGGCCTTATACTGAGCTTCCGGTGAACGGTATCAAGCGTCTGGTAAACGGTAATTTGTTACCAGAAATGAATAGGACAAACTTTTTTCTGAATAAAAATGAAAATGGTTGAGACGCGGTATGAATCGCTAATTCTATTCATAGCTTTATTGGAAATATGCAATTTGAGGGTGGTTTAATAAAGTTTAGTTCCATTTGCTATCTGGATTGAAAATGCGTTTAAGCACGTAAATAAACTTTATTAAATCAAAGTGTGCCATGCGTGAAGTATATGTGTATGCCGTTCACCCCTCATATAAACCCGTTCGGGGGCGAGGTGGAAGTATGGACTGATTTTGGATATAAATATGTCGTCAGCAATAACGCCTCACACGGAGGGGCGCTAACGAATCGGCCCTGACAAGGGCCCGAAAGAAAGGTAGGAGGCCATGACGAAAGGTCTGCACGTGCCTTCCGAGATCGGCAAGCTCAGGAAGGTCTGCCTGCACCGTCCCGGCGACGAGCTCCTCAACCTGCCGCCCGACGAGCTCGAGCGACTCCTGTTCGACGACGTCCCGTTCCTGGAGGTCGCACAGCAGGAGCACGACACCTTCGCCCAGATCCTGAGGGACCAGGGCGTGGAGGTCCTCTACCTCGAGAACCTCGTCGCCGAGGTGTTCGACCAGGTCCCCGGCGCCCGCGCCGAGTTCACCGACCAGTACATCGCCGAGGCAGGCATCCGCGGCCAGCACATGCCGCAGATCGTCCGCGAGAAGCTGGACTCCATCGAGGACAACCTCGAGTTCGTCAAGAAGACCATGGCCGGCATGACCAAGGCCGAGATCGACCTGCCCCTCACGGCGTCCACGACCCTCGACTCCCTGGTCAACTCCGAGTCCGAGTCCGACCTGATCATCGACCCGATGCCCAACCTCTACTTCACCCGCGACCCGTTCGCGGTCGTCGGCGAGGGCGTCAACCTCAACCGCATGTACTCGGTCACCCGCAACCGCGAGACCCTGTACGGCAAGTACGTCTTCAAGTACCACCCCGACTACAAGGACGTCTCCCTGTACTTCCGCCGCGACTGCCAGTTCCACACCGAGGGCGGCGACGTGCTGAACATCAACGAGAAGACCCTCGCCGTCGGCATCTCCCAGCGCACCCAGGCCGCCGCTATCGACGTCATGGCCCAGAACATCTTCTGGAACTCCGACTCCAAGGTCGAGCGCATCCTGGCCTTCGACATCCCGGTCTCGCGCGCCTTCATGCACCTCGACACGGTCTTCACCCAGATCGACGTCGATAAGTTCACGATCCACCCCGCCATCATGGGCACCCTGCGCGTCTACGAGCTGACCGCCGGCAAGAACCCGGGCGACGTGAACATCCGCCTGATCGAGGACACCCTCGAGCACGTCCTGGAGGACGCCACCGGCGTCGACCAGGTCAAGCTGATCCCCTGCGGCGGCGGCGACCCGATCGCGGCCTCCCGCGAGCAGTGGAACGACGGCTCCAACACCCTGTGCGTCGAGCCCGGCAAGATCTGCGTCTACGCCCGCAACACCGTCACCAACGACGTGCTGTACAAGGAGGGCCTGGACCTTCTCGTCGTGCCCTCCGCCGAGCTCTCCCGCGGCCGCGGCGGCCCGCGCTGCATGAGCATGCCCTTCTGGCGCGAGGACCTCTAAGTCTTTCCGTTTCCGGTGCGGTCCCCCTACAACCGCACCGGTTTCGCCCGTCAAACGGGCAACACTAATACTTACGTAATTCATTTTTTCGAAAGGATACGAACCATGGGTGTTAACCTCTCCGGCCGTAGCTTCCTCAAGCTCCTCGACCTCTCCACCGAGGAGATCGAGTACTTGCTCAAGCTTTCCAAGAACTTCAAGGACATGAAGCGCGCTGGCGTTCCGCACCGCTATCTCGAGGGCAAGAACATCGTCCTGCTCTTCCAGAAGACCTCCACTCGTACCCGCTGCGCCTTCGAGGTCGGCGGCATGGATCTGGGCATGGGCGTCACCTACCTCGATCCCGGTTCGTCGCAGATGGGCAAGAAGGAGTCCATCGAGGACACCGCCCGCGTTCTCGGCCGCATGTATGACGGCATCGAGTTCCGTGGCTTTGCACAGGACGACGTCGAGGAGCTCGCTGCCAAGTCCGGCGTGCCCGTGTGGAACGGCCTGACCACCGAGTGGCACCCCACCCAGATGCTCGCCGACATCCTGACCGTCCAGGAGAACTTCAACTACGACATCAAGGGCAAGACCCTCGTCTTCATGGGCGACTGCAAGAACAATGTCGCTCGCTCCCTCATGGTTGTCTGCTCCAAGCTCGGCATGAACTTCGTGGCCTGCGGCCCCGAGGAGTGCATGCCCGCTGACGACGTCATCGAGGCCTGCAAGCCCATCGCCGAGGCTAACGGCTGCACCATCAAGCTGACCACTGACGTCAAGGACGGCGTCACCGGTGCCGACGTTATCTACACCGATGTGTGGGTCTCCATGGGCGAGCCCGACGAGGTCTGGGCCGAGCGCATCGCTCAGCTCACCCCGTATCGCGTTACCTCCGAGGTCATGGCTATGGCCAACCCGGGTGCCATCTTCCTGCACTGCCTGCCTAGCTTCCACGACACCAACACCACGATTGGCGCCGAGAAGTGCGAGCAGTTCGGCATCACCGAGCAGGAGGTCACCGACGAGGTCTTCGAGAGCCCCGCTTCCAAGGTCTTCGACGAGGCCGAGAACCGCATGCACACCATCAAGGCTGTCATGTACGCCACGCTCAAGTAAGAGCATCTAGCATTTCGCTCGGGGTGTATTGCTGCACACCCCGAGCGGCTTTGTCTGGTAAATATCTCGCGTCGGGCGGTGGGCACGGCACGGAAGATCCGCTTCGCGCGAGAAAGTTAAATGATTTATGAAGGGGGGATGAGAACCATGACTGAGACCGCTAAGAAAAAGCGCGGTATGCCTTCATCGTTCACCATTCTTCTAGCTCTGCTGGCAATTGTTGCAGTGATTACCGTTATCGTCTCCGGCACGTCCGGCGGCGCGGTTACTGCCGCCCGTCTGAGCGATTTCTGCACCGCCCCGATTAAGGGCTTCGCTGACGCTCTGCCCGTCTGCCTCTTCGTTATGATCCTGGGCGGCTTCCTCGGCATGATGACCGAGACCGGCGCTCTGGACAACGGTATCGCCGTCCTGGTGCAGAAGCTTAAGGGTAACGAGATCATGCTCATTCCCGTGCTGATGCTCATCTTCTCCCTCGGTGGTACCACCTATGGTATGTGCGAGGAGACCGTTCCCTTTTACGCCCTGCTCGCCGCTACCATGATGGCCGCTGGCTTCGACCCCATGGTCGGCGCCGCTACCGTCCTGCTCGGCGCTGGCTGCGGCTGCCTGGGCTCCCCGGGTAACCCCTTCGCCGTCGGCGCTGCCGTCGACGCTCTGACCGGCGTTGGCATTGAGGTCAACCAGTCCATCATCATCGGCCTTGGTGCCGTCCTGTGGATTGTCACTACCGCTATGTCCATTGTCTTCGTGATGAACTATGCCAAGAAGGTCAAGGCTGACAAGGGTTCCACCATCCTGTCGATGCAGGAGCTTAAGGACGCCGAAGAGGCTCACGGCAAGGCTGCTTCCGAGGTCCACAAGGAGGTCAAGCTCACTGGTCGTCAGAAGGGTGTTCTGATCGCCTTCGCCTTCACCTTCGTCGTCATGATCGTCGGCTTCATCCCGCTGGCCGACCTCAACGAGGGCGTCGCCAACTTCTTCGACGCTGGCGCTGTCTACGACGCCGACGGTAACGCCGTCGTCCAGGGCTGGTCTGCCCTGATCACCGGCCTGCCCATTGGCCAGTGGTACTTCGACGAGGCTTCCACCTGGTTCTTCCTCATGGCCGTCCTGATCGGTATCATCGGCGGCCTGTCCGAGAAGCAGATCGTTAACACCTTCATCACCGGCGCTGCCGACATGATGTCCGTTGTTCTCGTCATCGCCCTCGCCCGTGGTATCTCCGTCCTCATGGCTAACACCGGCCTCGACGTCTTCGTCCTCGACGCTGCCGCCAATGCCCTGGCTGGCCTGTCCGGCGTGATCTTCGCTCCCATGAGCTTCCTGGTCTACTTCGGCCTGTCCTTCCTGATCCCCTCGACCTCTGGTATGGCCACCGTCTCCATGCCCATCATGGGACCGCTGGCTGTTAAGCTCGGCTTCTCGCCCGAGGTCATGGTCATGATCTTCTCCGCTGCTATCGGTGTCGTGAACCTGTTCACCCCGACCTCCGGTGCCATCATGGGCGGTCTCGCCCTGGCCAAGATCGAGTGGACGACCTGGCTCAAGTTTGCCCTTAAGCTCATCGTCGCGCTCTCCGTCGTCTGCGCCATCATCCTGACCGTCGCCTGCGTGTTGCTCTAAGTACCCAACGGGTACCCCACGGAAACCTTGACGATCCTGTAGAGGATCACCTGGTCATCGTCTGTCCGGTGGGGGCAACCCACCGGTAGACTCCTACCTTTAGCCCCCTCCCGTTCCGTGCGCGGGAGGGGGCGCTCTCATGTTGCGCGGTTCTACGAACCGCGCAACCAGTCGACGCTGCGCGCCGCCCAGGGCGACAATTTGTCATTCAAAAGGCAAGGCATGACCAGAAGGTCTATGCCTTGCCTTTTTCATGCCAACTTGTTCGCTCTGGACGTCGCTCGCT
>OBYW01000652.1_pt1 | contig 11743 bp, 12 predicted proteins | sample 1476841 | NCBI WGS metagenome assembly OBYW01 (sample SAMEA2580222, study PRJEB22360) | human gut metagenome | biome: human gut; feature: human-associated habitat; material: faeces | place: Denmark | collected 2008/2010
TTATCGGCACACAAACCAAAAAAAAAGATTGGATGGGGCGGCCGCCACACCATAGCCGGCAAACATAGCCAAGGCAGAGACCGCGGCCTGCAGCCATTCCCGGGCTATCAGCAATTGCGCCAGCACGATTACCACGATGACGATGGTGGCTAGCTGGGTAAGTACGGTTGAGGGAAAATCAGCCAACCAATTAATGGCTGTTGCTGCGGTATGGGCGTCGGATTCGACGCCGCGGGTCATGCCGCCAAGGTATACGGCAAACACCATGACCACCGCTGCCATGAGCAACGACAGCCCGGCGCGGGTCAGATCGCCAAAATCGCGGGTGCGGCGTGGGGCGATGTCGTCGATATAGGGTCCAGAGCCTTTGCCGGAGCTATTCATGGAAGAGTCCGACTGTTCGACGGGATAATCGGCCGACCGGCCGTCGCCAGAGGCAATCGGCCGGTCGGAGGTGAAGGAAGATGCCTCGCTCGGGCGATCTTCCGTAGTGGACTGATCCTGTTCAGTGGTCATGAAATAGCTACCTGACGCCTGTCCTTGTTCGGTTCAGTTCGATGGTGTTGGAGTGTGCGGGGTGAGCCGGGCTCAGCGATCGAAGGCGACAAGCTGGCTGGCCACACCGGTGTAGGTGGCGGGGGTCAGAGCCTTCAAACGAGCGGCGGTTTCCGAGTCGAAGGACTGCTGGTCGATGAACTGTTCGACCTGCTCCTTGTTGATGGTGTGACCGCGCATGAGCTCCTTGACTTTCTCGTACGGCTTGTCCATGCCCGGCAGACCCTTGAGCTCGCAAGCGCGCATAGCGGTCTGAATCGGCTCGCCAAGCACTTCCCAGTTGTTGTCAAGCTCACGCTCGATGACGTGGGTGTTCGGGTGGATGGATTCGAGGCCGCCCATAAGGTTGGTCAGGGCAAGCAGCGAGTAGCCGAGTGCGGAACCGATGTTGCGCTGGGTGGTCGAATCGGTCAGATCGCGCTGCCAACGGGATTCCACCAGCGTGGCTGAGAGGGTGTCGAGCAGCGAGCAGGAGATCTCGAAGTTGGCTTCGGCGTTCTCGAAACGGATCGGGTTGACCTTGTGCGGCATGGTGGAGGAGCCGGTGGCGCCCTTGACCGGCACCTGGGCGAACACGCCACGGGAGATGTACATCCACACGTCCACGCACAGGTTGTGCATGATGCGGTTGGCGTGGGAGACGGTGGAGTAGAGCTCGGCCTGCCAGTCGTGGCTTTCGATCTGCGTGGTCAGAGGGTTCCAGGTCAGTCCCATGCGGTTGGTGACGAACTCGCGGGAGACGGCGACCCAGTCGACATCCGGGCAGGCGGCCAGATGAGCACCGAACGTGCCGGTCGCACCATTGATCTTGCCCAGGTATTCCTGATTTTCGAGGTGCTTGAGCTGGCGGTTCAGACGGTAGACGTAGACGGCGAGCTCCTTGCCGAGCGTAGTCGGCGTTGCCGGTTGGCCGTGGGTGAGGGAGAGCAGCGGCATGTCCTTGAACTCTTCGGCCTTGCTGGCAAGGTGATCGATGATGCGCTCGAACTCAGGGGTCCACACGTTCTCCATGGCGTTCTTGACGCAACGGGCGATGGAGAGGTTGTTGATGTCTTCGGACGTGCAGGCGAAGTGCACGAGGGTCTTCAGCTCATCGTTGATGTTGGTCAGCTCGGTCGGAGCCTTGTCGATCTGGTCGTCGATGTAGTACTCCACAGCCTTCACATCGTGGTGGGTGATGGCCTCGTGAGCGGCGTGCTGCTTGATGCCCTCAGCGCCGAAATCCTCGGGAATGGCACGCAGGAAGGTCTGCTCGGCTTCGGTGAACGGTTTGACGCCGTCAACGATCGGCTGGTTGCCGTTGCCCTCGAAGCCGTTGGCCAGAAGAATCATCCATTCGACTTCGACACGCATACGTTCACGGTTGAGGGCGGGTTCGCTCATGTATTCAACGAGCGGAGCGGTGGTCTTGTGGTAGCGGCCGTCAAGCGGGGTCAATGCGATTGCGGGGGAAATATCGGTAAGCTTCATAACCTCCAAGGGTACTTCCAGCCGTGAACCGAGCGGCTATACTGTGGTGTGGCGTTCCCGCCCGAGCCGCGCAGGTCAAGGAACGCCCCCGATCCGATTACTGTGTGCGGCCCTTAAGGCAAGGAGATTACCATGCCCGAAACCGTCAATATCCATACTCTTCCCAAACGTCCAGTCGCCGTATCGTCGCTGAAATGGCAGCCGTTGGACATTGCGGTCGGCGCTACGCTGGGCGCGGCCTGCGGCGTAATCTTCTGGGGCTTCAACTTTGCCTACATGCCGATCTCCTCGGTGTTCGGTGCGATTCTTCCCGGCTTTGCCAGCATCGTGCACGCCGTCTGGTACTTCTCCGGCACCCTGGCTGTGCTGATTCTGCATAAGCCCGGTGCGGCATTGTACGTGAACCTTATCGGCACACTGGTCGAGACGGTGATCGGCAGCCAGTTCGATTTGGGCTTCGTCATCATTTCGGCGTTGCTGCAGGGCGTGTTTGCCGAGCTTCCATTTGCCGCGACGCATTACCGCATGTTCAATCTGCCGATCTCCATCGCATCCGGCGCTTTGGTCGCCTTGGAATACGGCACTTATCTCATGCTGTTCCGCTATGTGGGTGTGTCGTTCGTGAGCCCGCGCGGCATCGTGCACATGATTTCGGAAATCACCGGCGGCGTGCTGATCAGCGGCGTGATGGCCTGGTATCTGATGCTCGCCATCGCCAAAACCGGCGTGCTCGACCGTCTCGCCTCCGGCCGCGCGCTCATCGAGCGTCGCGCCTGACTGGGGGATTACTCCGCATGGAGGGCTTACCGTCCTCCATGGCCTGATGCCTGTGCCCGAGACATGCGACCTTGGTAATAGCGGGTCTCCTTGAGCTCCCCGTCGATAACGTGCTGGAAGTGCGCTTCGTGGCGTTGCACGGCGGGGGAGCCAAGGTCGGAAGCATTCCGGTAAGCGGCCTGATGGTACTTGAGCCAGTGGCTGATCTCACGGCCATCGGTGGGCTCGCCGGAAACCTGTGCCGCATCATATGGGGTATGGCCTGCGATGGATACGCTTCCCGGTGTGCAGAAGCCATCTGCATCAACAGTGCTTGGCGTAGGAGCCGGTGCAGGCGTGACATGACCGCTCACCGTCAGCCAATGGGCCTTGGCCGGATTGGCGGCACCATCCAACGCGGCTACCAGTTCGTCATCGATTTCCACGCTGGTTACCCAAGTTCGTTCCGGAATCGGATGGTTCGCTATCGGCGAGCCTGCGGTCACCACATGTTGGATGTTGTATTGATCCGCCCAATCCGAGGCGATGGCCGCCGCGGCGATTCCTCCTTGCGAATGACCGATAAGGGCCACCGGTTCATCCGATTTGATGCCAGCCTGCCGCATTGCTTCGGCAACCATCCGCGCGCTGTCCGCCTTCCTGCGGCGCAAGGCGTATGCGCTCATCAGCTCTATGTTCTGTTCCCAACCAAACGGGGAATCGTCTTGCCCGTCGGTTCCGGGAATCGTAACGAGCCAGGCATTCGTCCCATCGGAGCGTTTGTATCGTTGAATCGCGATGGTGCCGTATTCCAAACCGCTGTCGAGCGATATTTTTCCGAGCCGTTCCTCCGCCAGTCGCCTCAGGTTCTCCATTGATTCGGCCACCGAGCTGCTTGCCTGAACGACTTCGGCGTCGGTGTGCACCTCCTGCACAGTGAGCTGGTTCCCCTGGAAGAGATCTTTGAGCGGCCCTGAGAATACTGCGATGGTGCCGGCGCCTTTATTGACCTCATTGGTGCTTAATATGCCCTGTCCCGGCCTCACGAAGCCGAGCATCGCACCAAAACCGCTTAATACTCCCTCCTGGAACGGATAGGTGGCCGTAGACATCCACACAGGGTTCGGTTTGCCATCAATGGCCCATCCGGCCAGAAAACCACCGGCGGCTACGGCTCCCAAGCCGAGCAGCGCGTATTGAGGGTACCGCTGGGTGGCGGACTGCAACGTTTCGCTGAACACCCGTCTAGCAACCAGCTCGGCATCGGAATACAGCGAATGCGCGCGAATCAGCAGCTGTGCGGTGCTGGCAAGATCTTGACTGAACTGCCGGCACATCGCCGCATGTTCAGTGCACCGTGCTCCCACAGACGCATATGGCAGCGAGGTGTGAGCGTAGGCTATCGAAGGGTTCCCTGGTGATAGTGCGGGGCACATCGGCGCGCTGGAACGGTGTGCCTGTAATTGCAAGGCTCCCGCATCCCACGAAGCAGCACACGCTTCGAGTGCGGCGGCTTCGCTCTCCAGTGATTTGGCGATAGCCGCATATTCCTTGCGTGTGGCTGGCGCGTAGCCGGCTCCACCGTAAATGCTGGCTTCCACCTGCCAGTAATGGTTTCCGTTCGTCATGCCGACCCCCAAACCAATCGGTGGGTAGCCTCCATGTCGTCAGCCAACAGTGCGGCTTTGGACCGAAATTCGTCCAGGCGGGAGCGGAATTCCTCAGACGCCGGTCCGGCCCACGCGATGTCTTTCGAGCAGACGATAGCGGCCGCAGTGCGATCTATCGTTGCGATGGTGGAGGCTCGTTGCGTCGCAACGAGGTCACGGCTGCGTTGCACTGCCGCATGGCAGGGGCAGACTCCGTAATTGAACGGTGCCGCCGAATTGCCGGCGACACCTGCTGGTGTTGGATTGATACCGGGTATGTTCATATACCCAGCTAAAAGGATTGGAGACGCCCATGTCCAGCCGAAACGACTTATGTGGTTCCAGCTTGCCGAAAGCAGTCAGTTATCCACAATCACCATGAATGATATGGATGGCGCACCCATCACCCATTACCACGGTTTGGAAGCGCCGCTGCCCGCGTTCTGTTCCGCTTTCTGATTGGAAGTATCGGTATTCGCCTGCGTGTCGGTGGACTGCTGGTTGGCCTTCATCAGCTCCTCCACCTGCTTTTTCTGCTCATCGGTCAGATTCCCGCTCTTGGTGGCGTTGCCGTTCGATGTGCTTGAGCTTTGTGCATCGGTGCTGTTCTGGGCATCCGTACCGTTGCGCTGTGCCTCGACCCGTTGCAAGGTGATCTTCGTCAGCTGTGCGGAGGCTGCGGCATTGGCATCGATGGCATCTTTGATCTGCGGCAGCAGCACCGCGCGCATGCTGTTGGCCTCGGCGAATTGGGCATCGGTCTGCTGTTGTTGGGCGTTGAGCGTATCCATGTCGGTGGACTCGTCCTGAGCGGCCTTGATATTGGCCTTCAGCGATGCGGTGGCTCGGTTGAACGTAACGGTGGCAGACAGGTTAGCCCCGGCCACACCGGCAATCAGTACCAGCACCGCAGCGGCGATGGCCAATGCGATGCGCGCGCCAAAGGGGAGCCGGGCGTTTCGAGAAGTCTTGCCTGTGCTCATAGCAGTCTCCTTGATGTGGCGATCCACGCGCCGAATTCCCACGCCAACAGCACTGCCAGTGCGATTGCCAGCGGCCAGACCACTGCAGTGGTGCGAGTGCGTTTTTTGGTGGTGACAGTGGTTCGCCATTGCTTTGAGGCCTTGGCGGACACCTGATCAGCCAAGGCCGATGAAGCATTCACGGGCACGTAGGTGCCGCTGATTTCGTCGGCGATGTCCTTGAGGTTCTGCGCGTCCATTTTGGAGATGCCGGCTTCACCGGTATCCGGATCGGTGACCCACTGGTCGGCGGCATTCGCGTCGGCGGCGCTCACGCCATCAGCGATGACCGGAATCTTCCCGCCTTCCGTCGAGCCCACGCCGACGGTGAATCCGTCATTGAGATATTGGCGCAGCGAGGAGAAGGTGCGGCGGGTGACGTTGGAGGTCTGCTCTCCATCAGTGATGAGATACAGCACGATTGCATCGTCCGGGTGGGCTTCACGGATTGATTTGGCGGTGAGCAGCAACTGGTCGATAGGCGCATCAAGGCTGGATCCGGCGGAGACGGAGGTGGCCTCGACAGCCAGAGTGTCCGCCCAATTGTTGATGGCCGGAGTATCTGGCGTAAGCGGTACGTCCAAGGTGCCCGAGGCACCGAATCGCAGGGCAGCGAAACTGGCGTTCGGATAGGCTGACGTGATGTCGTGCACAGCCTTTCGCGCGGCGTCGATACGCGTAATGGCTTCGGTGGAGCCGTATGTGGCATCTTCCACCGCCATCGAGCCGGTGGTATCGACGGCCACAATCACATCAGTGGCATTGATGGCTCGGGATGTGGTCGGTGTCACCACGCTGGGGGTCAGCAGCATTATTGCCGCAATCACGAGCATCAATGTGCGGCGAATGGTGGCGCCAATGGTCTCGTCGCTGGAGGCTTTGCGACGGCGGCGAACGAAAAGCACGATTTCGACCACGGCCAGTACCAATGCGATGGCTGCCAAAGCGCCGCCAACAGGCCATCCCAAGGCGGGGGAGAAGGTGAATCCGTTCATCGTCTCAGCCTCCAGGTGCATGCAATCCAGATAATAAGAATCACGGCCAGCGCCAGCACCCACAGTCCGGGGGCGTCCGTCATGGATGCCTTCGACTGGTTGTCGGACTCGGTGTCTCTGCGCGACTGAATATCACGTACCAATTCATTGACGGACGCGCCATCCGATTGGGTGAGGAACACACCGCCATGAGCTTCGATAGCGGATTTCATGTCGGCGGTGGTCTGATCGGACTCGCTGGTTTTCGGGCCGGAGTACAGGCCATCGACGGTAATCATGGTCTGCTCGGTCAGGTCCAGCGCCTCGGTGAGGGAATACGTTTCCTGCCCGGAGACGATATTGTCGGTGGCCAGCACGATGGAAGCCGCGCGTTGGCGCTTGGCGTTCGTTTCATTGGCGGCACCATAGGCGAAGCCGGGCAACATGGCCGCGCAGGAGACCACGCCATCGCCGATAAGCGAGGTGGCGTCCTTACGGTTCTGCGTGCCTTCCAGCCAGTCCGCGATTTTCTGATATTGGGCGTCTGACATCTTGTCGATGTCGTCCTGTGTCTGCACGCCCTTGAGCGCCTTGCTGGCTGCGGTCAGCTGCTCGGTGACCAGTTCGTAGTCGTCAGTAAGGGGGAACACCGTACGTGACGTGGAATTGAAGATGCTCATGCCGATGCGCTCACCCTCAAAATGCTTCACCAATTCCAGATAGGTGTCGATGACTTCGCGGTCGTAGGGCAGTGTGGAACCGGAGACATCCAGGCACAGCACGATGTCGCGGCTGGAGGCGCGTTCATCGCTGGAATCGACTTGGGAGGGGCGTGCCACCAACGCGATGGCCAGCACCAGCGCGATCACCAAGAGAACGACTGCCAGTCGTCCCAATGCCCGCCATTGGCGGAACAGACGTGACGCATGCTCGGTGTTGAGATCATCGTCCAGCGAAAATACTGCCTCGTCCGCGGGCTTGACTCGACGGGAGAATGCGACGAACAACAGGATGATCGCTGCGGCGATCAGAACGCCGGCAAGAGCGGCCCAAGGCCATTGCCATGACAACATCATGATCGCCACCTTTCCACCAGATTCGAGACCCAGCCGGCAGCTTCCTTCACGGTAACGCTCTTGGCCAGCGTGTTCAACGAAGGATCGGCAAATTCAGGTGGGTACAGGGCTTCGATGGTGTGGCGCAACGTATCCAGACCTTGACGATTCGCCGGTGTGCGCGGCAGGTGCATCAAATCGGCGAGTGTGCTGGCCTCCAGTCGTTTGCCGCTGGAAGCACCTGCGAAATCACGGGCGATAAGAGCCAGCTCCACAAACGCGTCTTCACGATTGAGCGTTCCGGATTCATAACGGCTCAGTACGTCGTTGATGCGGGCATGCCATGTGGCCTTTGGTCCCGCCTCATTATGTGCGCCCCTTGGCTGCGTGGCTTTTGCGGAGTTTCGCCTTGGGCGGGACATCACTATGACCGTAATCACCAATACCACGGCCAATACCAGGCACACCGCCACGAGGGCGGTTAATGGTCCCGCCAAAGTCAAAGCGTCAACCGTCTGCAGATCGCTGGGGTCAACGGCGAGAATAACGGTATTGCTCATCGGCTACCTGCCAACATCAGGTCGGGGGCGGAACCAAGCTGGTTGCGCGTGGTCCTTGCCAGTGCGCGGGAGACCAATGTGACAAAGCGATCGAACATGGCCTCGCTGGAAGTGGCACGAATCATGTGAGAGCCAGCACGGGTCAGTTCCTGCTCCAACGCTGCGGCCATGTATTCACGATGAGTGGAAACCTCATTGGCGCTTTTCCGGGACCGCAGGAATGCCGGCACACGGCGGCCGGTCGTGCCATCCAGAGGAGCACGATGACCGTGAGATACCGGCAAAAACGGGTTTAAGGTGGCCACATCGATTAGCACCACCGGATGCGTTCGGGCAATGCGACGGAATTGTATGATGTGTCGTTCGGCCATCGCATGCTCGTCGGTGGCCAACACGATGAGGGCTTCGTGGTCTTTGATGCGGCGTGCATATTCCAGCAATGCATCGATATTGCGCCCATGGTTCCAGTTGCGGCGCAATGCGGTATCCAACGTGCGTTCAAACTGCGCGAATCCACCATTGAATGGAATGCGCGTGATGCTTGACTCGTCGCCGAACACCAGAGAGATGTCATCGGCGCGTCGCATCGACAGCGCGGCGAACATGCGCAACGCATTGGCGGCCACCTCGTATGTCTGTTCTCCGGAAGGGCATATGCCGGTCATCTCACGGCCCACATCCATGAGCAGCCAGACACGGGAGGTAGACAGACGTTCGCGCTGCACCACCATAGGGCGACCCTGACGAGCACTGGTCTTCCAGTCGATCAGACGGGACTCGTCGCCCGGCTCATAGGCGCGCATATCCATCACGTCACCCCCGCCGCCACGGCGGCCGGATGCGTGTTCGCCCTCCAACACACCCAATGCCTTCCTTACGGTAGGCAGACTCATCTGGGTGCCAAGGGCCTCTATCTTCTTACGGACGGAAGCGGAACTCACGGAACGGGAACCGTTTCGACGATCTTGTCTACGATCTGATCGCTGACCACACCATCAGCCAATGCCTCGAAGGTGAGCATGATACGGTGGCGCAGCACTTCGTGGGCAAAGGCCTTGATGTCTTCCGGCACCACGTAGTCGCGGCCGCAGAGCAATGCCTTGGCCTGACCGATGCGAATCAAAGCGATGGTGGCACGCGGGGAGGCACCCAGACGAACCAGGGACGACAATCCCTTGATCGGCCTGGAACCGGCCCCTCGTGAGGTGGCGGTGATATCGACTGCATAACGCATGATGGCGTCGGAGACATGCGCGCGGCGTGCGGCCGTACGCAGGAAGTCCACGTCGGCAACGGTGATGCGCTCGCCGGTGATGCTGTCCGGTCCGATCATGTCGGAACCGCGGCGGGTGAGCATGGCCAGCATGCGCGCTTCCTGATCCGCAGTGGGATAGGTCATGACGGCCTTCATCATAAAGCGGTCCATCTGGGCTTCGGGCAGGTTGAACGTGCCTTCTTCCTCGATGGGGTTCTCGGTGGCGATGACCATGAACGGCTTGGGCAGGGCTATGCGCTGGCCACCAATAGTGGTCGTGCCTTCCGCCATCGCCTCAAGCATGGCGGATTGGGTCTTGGCGTTGGAGCGGTTGATTTCGTCCAACAGCACAAAATTGGCGTGAATGGGGCCGATCTGTGTGGTGAATTTCTGCGAGGCAAAATCGAATACCTGAGTGCCCACCAGATCGGAAGGCATAAGATCCGGCGTGCACTGTACGCGCTTGAACGAGCCGGATACGCATGTGGCAAGCGTCTGTGCCGCGGTGGTCTTAGCCAGGCCGGGCACGGATTCGATAAGAATATGGCCGCCCGCCACCAGCGTCACGATCAACGACTCACGAAGATTGTCTTGTCCGACCAGCGTTTGGGCAAAGCGTGCGCGGATGCTGTCTGCCAAGGCGCGTGCGCGCTTGGCATCATCGGCGCCGAGCGGCGCCGCCGCACTGGGCGTAGGAACGGCTGCTGGACGCGCGGCGGCCGGCTTCGGAGGCATGTTCGGTTGCGTAGGGAACAAAGTCATGCCCACCACTCTAACGACTCACGCTGACGGCGGAGGGGTTACAGACTCCAATCCACGGGCTCGGCACCCATGTTGATAAGGGCCTGATTAGCTCGAGAGAAAGGTTTGGAGCCGAAGAAACCTCGGGATGCGGAAAGCGGGCTCGGATGAGGTGACTTAATAATAAAGGCGTTGGTGAGCAGCGGTTCCAGACTCTGCGCGTTGCGTCCCCATAGAATAGCCACCAAGGGCTTCGGTTTGCCGTTGCCGTCCACGCGTGCGTTTAATGCTCGGATAGCGGCTTCGGTGACTTCTTCCCAGCCTTTGCCCTGATGGGAGTTGGGGCGTCCGACTCCCACGGTCAAGCACCTGTTCAGCAACATGACCCCGCGCTCGGTCCATGCTGTCAAGTCTCCGTTCGGGGGCATCGGCACGCCTAGATCGTCGACCAGTTCCTTATAGATATTAATCAGGCTCTTCGGCAGTGGTCGTACCTCCGGTGCCACGCAGAAGCTCAGTCCCACCGGATGCCCGGGAGTGGGGTAGGGGTCTTGGCCCACGATCAGTACCTTGATCGAATCAAACGGAATGGTAAAGGCCCTGAGAATATTGTGGCTGGCCGGCAGCCAGGGTCTGCCTGCGGCGTTCTCCTCCCGGAGAAAATCGCCCATGCGGTGGATGGTCGGCTCAACATCGGCCAGTGCGTTTGCCCATCCGGGCTCTACCAGTTCTCTCAATGGTTTGATCATGGTTCATTACTGTAGTCAAACGTGCATATACGGTGCATGGGGTTGTGGCGAGGTGGCTCATTTCCCGTGTGGCGGTTACACTCGTGGGTAGTTTGTGTATAAAGGAGGGCGGCTTTATGGCGCGCGACAAGGTGACCTACGAATCGTACGAGCAGGACGTCTTCGATAATCCCCCCAAGGGGCCGGTGGGCGTCCACCGCGGTTCCCGTTCGGTTATTTCGCGTATCGCACCGTTCGTCATCGTGATTCTCGTAGCGGCGCTGTGCGGTTTCGGTGCATGGGCCTGGGTTACCGGAGAGTACAAGAACATCCTGAATTTGAATACTTCCTCGCAGACCGCTCAGACTTCCGGTACAGAAAAGAAGGACTCGTCCGACGCCAAGTCCGATTCCGCCGACTCTTCTGATACCAAGTCCGAGAATACTGATTCCTCGAATACTCAATCCGATTCCGCCGCTACCGATAATGCCGATCAGAGCGCCCAGCAGGATCAGGCCGCAGCAACTGTGAACAAGGCCACCCAAGTGCGGGTGATTAATGCCACCGGTATCAGCGGATACGCGGGCCAGAAGGCCGATGTGTTGCAGACCGCTGGTTATACCAGCGTGGAAGCCGCGAATCCGACTGGGGCGGTGCCGACCTCCACCGTGGTGTGGTACCAGAATGAAGCGGACAAGGCCACCGCCGAAGATGTGGCTTCGACACTTGGCATCAGTGCCGTTGAACAGGTTCAGGGGCTTGCCGCTCCCATCACCGTCGTGCTGCTGAACTAGGCATTCACAGTACCTTTTTCTCCGTGGCCACCATCAGTAATGTGATGGTGGTCACTTTCATAGGAGAAATTTGAGCAAATAGTTACTGTTTCGGTTTGTATTGTTCTCTCGTCACGGTACAATCGTGCACTAGTCGCGAGGTAGGGGGAGCGCGATGCGGTTCTTTCTACGTTCCCTATAGGTT
>OBYW01000656.1_pt1 | contig 11690 bp, 12 predicted proteins | sample 1476841 | NCBI WGS metagenome assembly OBYW01 (sample SAMEA2580222, study PRJEB22360) | human gut metagenome | biome: human gut; feature: human-associated habitat; material: faeces | place: Denmark | collected 2008/2010
AGTGCACGGATGTTTTTTTGGGACTTCCCCCCCACGAGCGCCAACCGCGCGACGACCATCGAGATGGCGGCGCATGCTGCCGAGGAGCTGGCCATTCCCTATACCGTGGGCGGCGGCTTTCGCGACCTGGCGGGCATGCGCACCATGGTGGCTGCCGGTGCCGACAAGGTGTCGCTCAACTCGGCCGCCGTGCGCGATCCGTCGTTGATCAGCCAAGCCGCCGCGGCGTTTGGCAGCCAGGCCGTGGTCGTGGCGATTGATGCCAAACGCGTCGGCTTACCCGGCGCATCCGGAGCCGACAAGTGGGAGGTCTTCACGGCGGGCGGTCGCAACGCCACAGGTATCGATGCGGTGGCGTGGGCCGAGGAGGCGGCTCGTCGCGGCGCCGGTGAGATCTTGCTCACCAGCATGGATCGCGACGGCACCAAGGCTGGCTTCGACCTGGCACTCACCCGTGCCGTGGCGCGCGCGGTGCCGATCCCGGTGATTGCGAGCGGCGGCGTGGGTACGCTCGAGCATTTTGCCGAGGGTGTGATTGAGGGCGAGGCCGATGCCGTGCTGGCAGCCAGCGTCTTTCACTTTGGGACGTTCAGCATTCGCGAAGTCAAAGAGTATATGGCCTCTCAAGGTATTCCTGTGAGGCTGGACTTCTAATGCTGCGGCTTGCCCAGGCACCGCATCTTGCCGCTCAAACCGTCGCTCGCGTACCAAAGTACGCGTCGCTCCTCTTTCGCGGCAACCTGCGGTACCTGGACAACCCTCGCCGACCTGTGGGGTTTAAATTGGGGAGAGAAATGGAAGAGATAACCGAGCCTTCAAAGCTTAAATATGACGCCCGCGGGCTGATTCCTTGTGTGGTTCAGCAATATGACACCGGTGAGGTGCTTATGGTTGCTTGGATGAACGAGGAGTCGGTGGGGCTGACGCTCAAGACCGGGACCACGTGGTTTTGGAGTCGCAGCCGCCAGGAGCTCTGGAACAAGGGCGCGACGAGCGGCAATATGCAGGAGGTCAAGGAACTCTGGGCCGACTGCGATAGCGATACGCTGCTGGTCAAGGTTGACTCTCCGGGCCCGGCTTGCCACACCGGCAACCGTACCTGCTTCTTTAAGAAACTCGCGTAGGACAGGCGCTCGAGTAGGCGCTTGGCCAACCGGAAAGGATTGAATCATGGGTGTGCGCACCGCAAATGTTCAGGATGGAAATATCGGAGAGACGCTGACGGGTCTGGCCGAGGTGATTCATGGCCGTCGCGACGCGTCGCCGCAGGAGAGCTATACCGCTCGCCTGCTGACCGACGTCGAGGACGAGCTGCTCAAGAAGCTTGCCGAGGAGGCGAGCGAGGTCATCATGGCCTGCAAAGATAACGATCACGACCACATCCGCTACGAGGCCGGCGACCTGATTTACCATCTGCTCGTAACGCTCGAACGCTACGGTATCACCCTCGACGAACTGGCCGGCGAACTCAACGCCCGCCGCCACTAGTCATTGGGGACGTTCTTAAACGACTAGTCGTTTGGGACAGTCTTTGTTGGTGTAACGGAGTCATGGAAGTTGCGGTGAAATAGGGACTGTTTAAGTGCTTCATCAGGCAAAACAACCCCTATTTCACCGCAACTTATGAAGGGATGGCTAGGCGAGGGGCGTGGACTCCCATTCTCCGGTGGGGTGGGGGATATCGAAGGTTCGATAACCGCAGTCGTAGGCGTGGGCTTGAGCCTCGCGGATGTTCCTGCAAATATCGCAGGCGCGGTGCGCGTCCGAGCCAAAGGTGATGGGTACCTCGGCGTGGGCGAAGCAACGCAACAGCCCCGTCGAGGGGTAATAGTCGTCGAGGCCCTTGCGCGGTGCGGCGGTCGAGACCTCAATGCGACGACCCGTATCGTGGGCGCATTCGGCCATCTGCTGCCAAAACGGCGCGAGGTCAAAGTCGGGCGCAAAGCCTTCCTTCGAAAAGCGCATAACCAGGTCGGGGTGGGCCATCACATCAAAGTTGAGTGAGCTTTCGCAAGCACGGCACCAGTCGTCGACGTAGCGCTCCCACACGCCGCGTACGCCTAAGTTTTCCCAAACATGCAGGTTGGTGTCGTCGTCGATCCAACCGCAAAGGGAATCGGGCGTATCGGGGCGAGCGACGTCCTCTGTCCCTGCCGTGCCCGCGGCGCCTGCCGCAATATCTCCCGGGTTGCCAATCCAATGCACACTGCCCAGACGCACGACGGCGCCCTGGGACCAGCGCTCAACCAAAGGCTCGCAGCCCTCGTACCAATCGCATTCAAAGCCATAGATAAAGCTGAGATCCGGCGCGATCTGCGCGGCAAGCTTGTGAGCATCCTCAAAGGCCAGACGATGTGCCGGCAAGTCGCCCTCGACAACCTGCACTTCGCAGCTGGCGTCCATGCTGGCGGGCAGGGTGAGATGGTCGGTCGAGACCATGACGCGGCAGCCGGCGGCGGCAGCGGCGCGGACGTTGTCCTCAAATGAGGCATGGCCGTCCGAAAACGAGGTGTGGGTATGGCAATCGACCAGCGGGCACATAGGCATAGCGGCTCCTTTGCATTTGGCGAATCCGCTCCATTGTAATGGCGCAGCCTCGGCGCGTCGTACGCGCGGGGTGCCGAAATCGATCGGAAAGGCTGCGCGGCGCGGCCTCGCTTGCGCTTTCAAAACATGTACGTCAGCCTCCAAAACCGACAAAAAATGACATGTTTGGAGGCTGATGTGCATGTTTGGATAGGAGCGAGGGCGGCGACGGACGAAAGTCACGCCTGTGCCACGTCCGATGTGCTAGCGTTTGGATGAACAAAACGAGCCCGCGCGGAAAGGATCCGGACCGTATGCAATGCGATAGCACATCCCCGCTGTCCCGCGAGACCGATGCGCCCGAGACCATCGTCAAGCTGGAGTGCGACATCGACGACGCGTCGCCCGAGGTGCTCGCCTACGCCGCCGACCGCCTGCGCGAGGCCGGTGCGCGCGAGGTGCACTGGCTGCCCCTCTATTGCAAAAAAGGCCGCCCCAGCTGGCAGCTGCAAGTGATTTGCTCGCATGAGGATATCGAACGCCTGCAGACGATTATCTTTTTGGAAACCACGACCAACGGCATCCGTCGCCAGGTTATGGAGCGCGTTTGCCTGCCACGCCGCTTTGAGCAGGTGACGACGCCGTGGGGCGAGGTGTCCGTTAAAGTGGCAACCCTGCCCGACGGCAGCGAGCGTGCAGCGCCCGAGTACGAGGACTGCGCCCGTCTCGCCCGCGAGCGCAATGTGCCGCTCCAGCGCGTGATGCAGGCGGCACAAGCCGCGGCACTGCGATTTGAGTAACGCGGCCGGTGGCGATATCCTGCGCCCAGCCATATCAACCCCATTCGAAAGGATCTCCCCATGAAATACCTCATCGCCTCCGACATCCATGGCTCGGCATATTGGACCGAGCGCCTGGTCGCCGCCATCGAATCCGAGCAGCCCGACCGCATCGTCCTGCTGGGCGACCTGCTCTACCACGGTCCGCGCAACGACCTGCCGCGCGATTACGCCCCCAAGCGCGTGATCCCGCTGCTCAACGCTCTGGCCGACCGCATCATCGCGGTGCGCGGCAACTGCGACGCCGAGGTCGACCAGATGGTGCTCGACTTCCCCGTCATGGCCGACTACGCCACGCTGTTCGACGAGACCGGCCGCGAGCTGTTCCTGACGCACGGCCATGTCTTTGGCGCCGGCATGCACAACAGCGTCGACCACGCGCCCGCGCTGCCCGAGGGCTCCGCGCTCGTCTACGGCCATACGCACATCAAGGTCAACGAGGAAAGCGCCGCACACCCGGGCCTGTGGCTCTTCAACCCCGGCAGCGTGAGCATCCCCAAGGACGGCACGCACAGCTACGGCATCTACGAGGGCGGAGCGTTCCGCCACGTGATCCTGGAGGAGGACTAACCATGGCAGAGCACATGGCTCAGCAAAATGCCGAGGGCTCGCGCGATCTGTCCACGCTGGTCGACGCGTCGGCCGAGCTACAACATCTGGTGCAGACCGTCTGGCGCTTGCGTCAGCCCGACGGCTGCCCGTGGGACCGCGAGCAGACGCACCGCAGCATTGGCAAGAACATGATCGAGGAGGCCTACGAGGCGCTCGACTGCATCGAGGCGGACGACGCGGTTCACCTGCGCGAGGAGCTGGGCGACGTGCTCATGCAGGTGGCGCTGCACGCGCAGATCGCGGCGGACGCCGGCGAGTTTACGCTGGCCGACGTGGCACGCGATATCGACGCCAAGCTCATTCGCCGTCATCCGCACGTGTTTGGCGATGCGGATGCCGACAGCTCCGACGAGGTACTCAAGATTTGGGACGAGGTCAAGCTTGCCGAGAGGGCTGCCAAGGACAAGGCCGTGGCGGCAGGCGAGGCTGCGCCCGAGGGCCTGCTCGACGGCGTGCCCACGCATCTGCCGGCGCTGATGCAGGCGCAGAAGGTGTCGCGCAAGGCAGCTGCCGTGGGCTTTGAGTGGGAGACGGTCCAGGACGTGTGGGACGAGGTCGCCGAGGAACGTGCCGAGTTTGAGGCCGAGGCCCCTGGCTCGCCCGAGCGTGAGATGGAGTTTGGCGACCTGCTCTTTGCCTTGGTCAACGTCGCGCGCAAGGAGGGCATTGACGCCGAGAGCGCCCTTCGTGCCAGCACGGCAAAGTTCCGCCGTCGCTGGGCCGCGATGGAGCAGATGGCGGCCGATGCTCACGTGGATCTTGCCGAGCTTTCGACCCACGGCCTCAACGACCTGTGGGATGCCGCAAAGGCGGAGGAGTAAGACTGCGGGAACGACAGGCTGACACGCCTCATCGTTCCCGCTAAATTTTTCGAAAATCAAGTGTATCCCTCGGCTAACTTATGGCATAATGCAAAAAGTGCGACATGGCTAACTTGCGGAGGCGCACCGACGGTGCGCGGTCAGCCGGTCGCTTGCATCCACTACGTTTCCAAGTGAGAGGGAGACAACATGAGCGATATTTTGGACGTCTACGGTCGTGAGGTGCTCGACAGCCGCGGCAATCCCACCGTCGAGGTCGAGGTCGTGCTCGAGGACGGCAGCTTTGGCCGCGCAATGGTGCCTTCGGGTGCTTCGACCGGCGCCTTTGAGGCCTGCGAGCTGCGCGATGGCGACAAGGGCCGCTACCTGGGCAAGGGCGTTTCGCAGGCCGTCGAGCACGTTAACAACGAGTGCGCTAACGCCGTCGTGGGCCTCGACGCCTTCGACCAGCGCGCCGTCGATGCCGCGCTGATTGCCGCGGACGGTACGCCCAACAAGACCAAGCTCGGTGCCAACGCCATCCTGGGCGTGTCGCTGGCCGTTGCCCGCGCCGCTGCCGAGTCGGCGGGCCTGTCGCTGTACCAGTATCTGGGCGGCGTCAATGCCCACCTGCTGCCCACGCCCATGATGAACATCCTCAACGGCGGTGTGCATGCCGACAATAACGTCGACTTCCAGGAGTTCATGATCATGCCAGTGGGCGCCCCGAGCTTTGCCGAGGGCCTGCGTTGGTGCGCCGAGGTCTACCACACCCTCAAGGGCGTGCTGCACGAGGCCGGCCTGGGCGGCGGCGTGGGCGACGAGGGCGGCTTTGCCCCCAACCTTAAGACCAATGCCGAGCCGTTCGAGTACATCACCAAGGCCGTCGAGAAGGCTGGCTTTAAGCCCGGCGTCGACTTTATGTACGCCATGGACCCGGCCTCGACCGAGTTCTACAACGCTGAGACCGGTATGTACGAGCTCAAGGGCGAGGGCGTTGAGTACACGAGCGCCCAGATGGTCGATTACTGGGAGAAGCTCGTCGACACCTATCCCATCATCTCCATAGAGGACGGCATGGCCGAGGAGGACTGGGACGGCTGGGTCGAGCTTACCCGCCGCATTGGCAATAAGGTGCAGCTCGTAGGCGACGACCTGTTCGTCACCAACACCGAGCGCCTCAAGAAGGGCATCGAGCTTGGTGCCGCCAACGCGATCCTGGTCAAGGTCAACCAGATCGGTACGCTCACCGAGTCGCTCGAGGCCATCGAGACCGCCAAGGAGGCCGGCTACGCCTGCATCGTGAGTCACCGCTCCGGCGAGACCGAGGACTCCACGATCGCCGACCTGGTCGTGGGCGTCAACGCCGGCCAGATCAAGTCGGGCGCCCCGTGCCGCAGCGATCGCATCGCCAAGTACAACCAGCTCATCCGCATCGAGGACAAGCTCGAGGGCAGTGCGCGCTACGCCGGCAAGGCCGCGTTCTACAACATTCGCTAAACAAGTGGTGCGCGCGGGGAGCGGGGTTGACTCGGCTCCGTTCCACTTCTGATGGCCGCCATTGGGCGCTGGGCCATATGGCTCAGCGCCTTTTTTATGTCGAGCAAAGGCTGGCGAAGGCGGTGCGGGCGCTCGTGCTATAACTAGAATACTTAGCGCAAACAAACCTCAACCGCACAAGGCGCACATGGATCAGATTTACGACAACAGGTACTATTCCGCCGGTTCGCGTGAGCCGTTGCCTCGCCGTGCGCGCACGGTGCAGCTCGGTGGGTCCGCCTACGCCGGCGCCGACCGCTCCATACAGCGCCCGACAAGTACCTCGCGCCCCAATGCTCAAGTGAATACTTCGACAGATGGACCAGTGCGCCCGGCACGTTCGTCGCATGCTCAGCGCTCGTCGGCTCAAACGCACGATAGGTCGAGCAGGCCCTCGAACCGTCTTTCGGGCTCGGACTTCATGCACTACGCCAACGACAACGCGGTGGTCAAGGCGATCTACAACTTTACCCACGGTCCTCAGCGAGGGCTATTCATCGGCATCGTCGTTGCCCTGGTGCTCGTGAGCCTGTATTTCCCCGTGCGCGACCTGTACGTGGCAAAGCGTTCGAGCGATATCTTGGCCAAGCAGGTCGAGATTCGCCAGCAATACAATGATGAGCTGCAAAAAAGCGTCGACAAGCTGCTCTCGGAGGAGGGTATCAAGGACGCGGCATCCGAGGACCTGGGCCTGGTGATGCCCGGCGAGAAGAGGATTGAAGTGCAGGGCCTGGACGGCGATTCGGACTCGTCGTCGGCTGAAAAGAAGTCGTCGAACGCCAAGAAGGCCAGCGAGGTGGCCAAGGAGATCGAAGAAGTCGGCAAGGACGCGCCATGGTACATCCGGACGCTTGACATGCTGTTTGGATTTAACGGCGTCGAGGGCCAGACGGTCGTGTCCAACGGCAAATAGCGCCCGGAGGGGAGCCCGCAATGACAAATTGCAAACGATATAAGGTGGCCGCGATCGACCTGGGAACGGTGTCGTCGCGACTAGTGCTAGCGCAGGTCGAGGGCGGGGCGATCGTGGAATCGTCCAAGCATACCGAGATTACCGATCTGGGCGAGGGCGTGGACGCGACGGGCCGCTTTTGCGAGGCGGCGGTCGAGCGCGTGCTCGCCGCATGCCGCATGTTTGTGGACGAGGCGCGTGCCTTTGGGGCCGCGTGCGTCTGCGCCACGTGCACGAGTGCCGCGCGCGATGCGTCCAACGCCGCGCTGCTGCTGGACGGCCTGCGCGAGCTGGGTCTCGAGCCGCAGGTGATTCCAGGAGAAGTCGAGGCGCGCCTGACGTTTTTTGGCGTGGCGCACGACTTTGCCGGCGAGCGCATTATCGTCGCGGATTCGGGCGGTGGCTCCACGGAGCTCGCGACGGGCGTGTACGCGCCGGAGCGTGGGGTCTTTGCGCTGGAGGGCACGCGTTCGCTGGACATCGGTTGTCGCCGCGTGACGGAGCGGTTCTTCTCGGCGCTGCCGCCTGCGGACGGCGAGCTTGCTGCTGCTGCCAACTGGGCCGGCGAGCAGTTCGCTGTCTATTTTGAGGGCCTGCCCGTCGATTTTGAGCGTGCCGAGCGCTTGGTCGCGGTGGGCGGCACCGTTACCACGCTCGTGGCACTGGTTCACGAGCTGGAGCCGTACGACTCGAGCTTTGTGCACCTGCGCGAGCTTTCGATGGAACAGATTTCGGCTGCTATCGAGCACATGTCTGTGTTGGACGCGGACGGTATCGCCGCGCTACCGGGTGTGCAGCCCAAACGCGCGGGCGTGATCTTGGCTGGCGCCGTGGTAATCCGCGAGCTCATGCGTGCCGGCGGCTACAAGACGCTCACCGTAAGCGAGAATAGCCTACTCGCCGGCATGGCCGCCACCATCAACGAGACTCTCGACGGTGCAACCCCCACCATCGCCTGGACCCCAGAGCTCGGTACCCTCTAAATAAGTTGCGGTGGAATAGTTCCTAAATGGGCCGGTAAACGGCCAAAACAGGAACTATTCCACCGCAACTTAAAGCCCCACCGGCATCCAAAAGAAACGAGCCCGCATCCCTGGGGAACACGGGCTCGTAAACAATACGTGGTAGGGGCGGTGGGACTCGAACCCACAATCCTTGCGGCGAGAGATTTTAAGTCTCCTGCGTATGCCAATTCCGCCACGCCCCCGTGAGACTAGAAGTCTAGCACAAGCCGTCCGCTACGCGTTGACGGCCATCGAGTGCCGGCCCGACTTTTCCAAGTACTCGGCAAACTTGGCTTCGTCGCCCTTGTTCTTGTACTGCAGGGCCAATAGGTACTCCAAGCGGCAACCTTTAACCTTATCGTCGCCGGCCTCCTCGAGCATGCGCTCCAGCTCGGGAATGTCGTTGTGGCGCTTGAGGATCATCGTGTCGTACATCAGCTGGCATTCGTGCGCGACTGCCTCGGCCTGACCGCCCTCAAAGCCCTTGATCTCGTGCAGGAGCTCCTTGGATTTTTTGCGGTCCTCCTGGCCAACGTAGTAGTTAAAGGCCTTAATCACCAGGTCGACGCGCTGCATCTTGGGCAGATTGAGTCCCAGCAGCAAATCGAACATCTCGTCGGCGCGCTTGTGGTCCTCGCGCAGCAGATAGGAGTTCAGGCGCAGGTAGTCGCGGTTATAGCGCGGGTACAGCATGCTGGTGAGTTTGCCATCGAGCAAGCGATCGAACTCGTCCCACTGCTTGGCAGCCATAAGCTGCTGCAGGCGCTTAAACGTGGTGCGTTTTTTGACGCTAAAGAACACCGACACGGCGATACAGATGATGACGACGGCGGTCCAGAGGGTGCGAGAATCGGGCATATTGGGGTCCTTAGTCGCTCATAAAGCGAGCGGTATGACAACACGTACTAGATGTATTATACGCAGCGCGCAAGCAAACTGGCATAAAAGCTCATCGAGGCTGAGTGCCATCGCTCGCTGCGGTACACTTACCTAAAGTAAACCACGAAGGGAGACATTACCTATGAAGAAGATCGTTTTGGCTTGCGGTGCTGGCGCTGCTACTTCCACGCTCGTTGCCCAGAAGGTCGCTACCCTGCTCGACGCCAACGGTTACGCCGACAAGTACGAGATTGTGCAGTGCGCCATCTCCGAGGCCAAGGATTACTGCGACGAGGGCGCCGACCTGCTGATCGCCACCACCGTTGCCCCCGAGGGCCTCACCTGCCCGTACGTGAGCGGCGTGCCCTTCATGACCGGCATGAACCGCGTCGCTGCCGAGAAGGCCGTTCTCGACGTCATGGCACAGTAGGCGCTGACTGCATGAGTGAACAGAACGCCAATCCGGTAGAGCTCTTTGGTATGCGCGTTGCCCATGTGGGCATTAACGCTGCCGACCCGGCAGACGCCTTGGAGATTGCGGAGCTGTTCTCGACGATGATGGGCCTGCCCGTTATCGAGACCCCGGTTTCGTACTTTAACGATTCGCTGGTCGAGGTCATGAAGCAGAACGGTCGTGGCGCCAAGGGCCACATCGGCTTTGCCGTCAACGACATCGATGCGGCCGAGAGGTGGTTTGCAGAGCGCGGGCTCGAGGTCAACGAGGAGTCGCGCGCGCTGCTGCCCGACGGCGGCACCAAGCTCGTGTACTTTAAGCGCGAGTTCGCCGGCTTCGCCGTGCATCTGTGCTGCGAGTAGCGCACAAGCTGCTATAGCTAGCAAAAAATGGGGTAAGGCGCGTGGCCTTGCCCCATTTTTAATGCCGAGAGGGTGACTGACGGGCTGCCGTAAATCGAAGGTGAATGGCTTTCCGCGAAGCGAACGAGTGAAATCGAACCCCTGGAGCATCGACGCTTTGGAGACGCCGTTTCCTGCGGTTTTGGCGCCAAAAAGTGCGGATGCTTCGGGGGTCCAAAATAGGTCGTTCACTTCGCGGAAAAGCATTCACCTTCGATTCGTGAGAGGCGCCCCTACCGCGGCAGGCGAATCGTAAAGCGGCTGCCGACGCCCTCGACCGAGGTCACGCCGATGACGCCGCCGTGGCTATCGCCGATCCCCTTGGCGATGGCGAGCCCCAGACCCGAGCCCTGCGCGCCGGCATCGCGCGCGTTGTCGGCACGGTAGAACCGCTCGAACGCGTGAGCTGCGGATTCCTGGTTCATGCCGATACCCTCGTCCTCAACACTTATGTCGATCGTGCCCATGCCCGCATCGGGTGTTATGCCAAATGTGACGGTCGTTCCCGCACTCGAGTACTTGGCGGCGTTTTGCACGATCACGCGCAGAGCCTGCTTCACGAGCGCGACATCGACGGATGCGTCGCAGCGCGGGTCACTGGCAAACGCAGTATCAAAAGCCAGTCGATACGCGTGCGCGGCATCAATCATCTGCGATTCTTCGCATACCTCGCCGACCAGTGCAGCCAGGTTAGTATTCACGCGCCGCAGCACGGTGCGGCCGGCATCTCCGCGTGCCAAAAACAGCAGTTGTTCCACGAGCTCCTGCATATGCTCGCTTTCGGCCTTGAGCGAGGCGATGGACTCTGCCAGCACGTCTGGGTCGTCTTTGCCCCAGCGGTCGAGCATGTTTACGTAGCCCTGAATCACCGCGATGGGCGTGCGCAGTTCGTGACTCGCGTCGTTGACAAAGCGCATCTGCTGCAGCTTGGCCTCTTGCATCTGGCGCAGCAGGCGGTTGAGCGCGACCTCGATGCTCGCCAGGTCGGCGTCGCCGGTGGTGACGCTCGGCGAGTCGACGCTTGCGCGCTCGATGGCCTGCTCCAGCGTTTCCATCTTGCCGCCGGAGAGCTGCATACGGCCGAGCTCGTCCACGCGTAAGGCCAGGTCGTTGAGTGGTGCCATGGTACGGCGCACGCGGCGGGCGCCGCCGAGCATGTTGAGCACGCTGATGACCTGCCAACCCACAACGACAAGGTAGAGAGGCCATAGCGCGACGAGGTCCTGCGCGAGCGGGAAGGTCTTGCTGGTGTGCGCAAGCTCGACGGTATAGGCGAGCGTTGCCAGGTCCCAGCCGCGCGCGGGCGTCAGCGACATGCCGTGAACGGTGGCGCCGGGAATCCAGCCTGCGGTAAACGCGCCTTCGGGCAGCGTTTGGTTGTAGCCATAGACGAGGATCGCCGCCGCAATAACCACCAGTAGCAGGTCGAGCCAGACATAGCTCAACAGGCGGCGCCACATATAGCTCCAGTTGATGGCGCGGGCGATGGAGGTGACGCGCTTGGCCTCGACGTTACGCGCGGCAGACATAGCCCACCCCGCGCACGGTCTGGATGATGCGGGCACCGCCGGCGTCCTCGATCTTGGCGCGCAGGTGCGCGATGTGCACGTCGACGTTGTTGGTGTCTCCTACGTATTCGTAGCCCAGCGCCTCGTGCGCGATGCGCTCGCGCGTGAGCACGGTG
>OBYW01000659.1_pt1 | contig 11461 bp, 7 predicted proteins | sample 1476841 | NCBI WGS metagenome assembly OBYW01 (sample SAMEA2580222, study PRJEB22360) | human gut metagenome | biome: human gut; feature: human-associated habitat; material: faeces | place: Denmark | collected 2008/2010
AAACGCGTCCAGCTCGGCGGGCGTTACCTCTAAAGCCTCGGCCATTAACGATTCCTGCCGTGGCAGTACTTGAACTTCTTGCCGCTGCCGCAGGGGCAAGGGTCATTGCGGCCAACGTTGACGTACGGGTCGTCGCTCTCGTCCTTGCGGTAGGTGGTCACCTTGCCGCCGTTGTTGACAGCAGCCGGGCCTCCCTGGACGGCCGTACGAGCCTGCACCTGTGCCTGCTTGCGCAGCACCGAGTTGCCGTTGTCGCCATCGACATCGGCGGGGCCGGAGAAGCGCGCACCCTCGAGCGCGGGGCCCTCCTTGTGCTCCACGGCGTGCGGGGCGGCCTTGATCTCGATGCGCAGGACGGTGCGCAGGTAATCCTCGTACATGGTGTCGACGAGCATCTGGAACGCGCCATAAGCCTCAGTCTTGTACTCGACCAACGGGTCGCGCTGACCAAAGCCGCGCAGGCCGATGCCGGTCTTGAGGTAGTCCATCTCCTGCAGGTAGTTCATCCAGCGGGTATCGATGACGCGCAGCATGACCTGGGTGTTGAGCTCGCGCATGAGGTCCTCACCCAGACGCTCGGCCTTCATGTTGTAGCACTTCTCAACGTAGGCCAGGACATCGGCAGCCAGGGCCTCGTAATCCTCGTCGGGGAACTTGGGCGTATCGATATGCCCGGTCAGCTCCACGACCCACTTGCGCAGGCCCTCGAGATCGCGCTCGCCATCGTGGCTGTCCTTGGTGCAGAACTCCTGCACGCAGCGGCACACGGTGTCGTGCATGACCTCGGTGATGTGGTCGGTCAGGTCCTTGCCATCCAGAATCTTGTTACGCTCGGCGTAGATGACCTGGCGCTGCTTGTTCATGACGTCATCGTACTCGAGGACGCTCTTACGCATGGAGAAGTTGATGCTCTCGACCTTGTGCTGGGCGCTCTCGACGGCCTTGGAGATGATCTTGTGCTGGATGGGCATGTCATCGCCCATGTCGGCCGTGACCATCATCTTGGAGACACGATCCATCTTATCGCCGCCGAACAGGCGCATGAGGTCGTCCTCGAGCGACAGGTAGAACTGGGTCTCGCCCGGATCGCCCTGACGACCGGAGCGGCCGCGCAGCTGGTTGTCGATACGACGGGACTCATGGCGCTCGGTGCCGATGACGGTCAGGCCACCGGCGGCAAGCACGCGCTCGCGCTCGGCCTTGCAGGTCTCCTTGGCCTCGGCGTTAAACTGCTCGAGTTGCTCGGGCGTCACGTCCTCCATGGTCAGGCCCTCGTACTCAAGGCGCTCGCGCACCAGCTCGTCGGGGTTGCCGCCCAGCAGGATGTCGGTACCACGACCGGCCATGTTAGTAGCGATGGTCACGGCGCCGTAGCGTCCGGCCTGGGCAACGATATGAGCCTCGCGCTCGTGATGCTTAGCGTTGAGGACCTCGTGCGCGATGCCGCGCTTGGTAAGGGCGGCCGACAGCTTCTCGGAGCTTTCGATGGAGACGGTGCCCACCAGGACCGGCTGGCCCTTGGCGTGACGTCGCTCGACGTCGTCGGCAACGGCATTGTACTTGGCCTGAATGGTGCGGTACACCAGGTCCTCGTGGTCAACACGCTGCACGGGCTTGTTGGGGGGGATGACCTCGACGGGCAGTTTGTAAATCTCGCGGAACTCGGCGTCCTCGGTGAGTGCCGTACCGGTCATGCCGGAGAGCTTGTCATACAGGCGGAAGTAGTTCTGCAGGGTGATGGTGGCAAGGGTCTGGTTCTCCTCACGCACGAGCACGCCCTCTTTGGCCTCGATGGCCTGGTGCAGACCCTCGGAGTAGCGGCGGCCTTCCATGATGCGGCCGGTGAACTCGTCGACGATCTTGACCTCGCCGTTGGTGACCACGTACTGCTTGTCGCGGTGGAACATGTACTGGGCCTTCAGCGCCTGCTGCAGGTGGTTGACCAGCTGGCCGGAGAGATCGGCATAGATGTCATCGATACCCAGGCGGCGCTCAATCTTCTTAAGACCGCGCTCGGTGGCGGCGATGGTGTGCTTGGCCTCGTCCATGACGAAGTCGCCCGTGGGCTCCACGTCCTCGGTGGCGGTGAGCATGTCGTGCGAGACGTCCTCACCGCGCTCCAGGCCGCGCACGGCACGCGCGAAGTCCTTGTAGGTGCTGGCGGACTTGGTGCCGGCGCCCGAGATGATGAGCGGCGTTCTGGCCTCATCGATCAGGATGGAGTCGACCTCGTCGACGATGGCGTAATGGTGACCGCGCTGCACGCGCTGCTCGGGGCGGGTGACCATGTTGTCGCGCAGGTAATCGAAACCGAACTCGGAGTTGGTGCCGTAGGTGACGTCTGCCTGGTAGGCCGGACGCTTGAGCTCGAGCGGCATGTTGTTCTGGAGCAGACCGACGGTCATTCCCAGGTACTTGTAGATGCGGCCCATCCACTCGGAGTCGCGCTTTGCCAGGTAATCGTTGACGGTAACGACATGCACGCCCTTGCCGGCGATAGCGTTGAGGTAGCCGGCCAAGGTGGAGACGAGCGTCTTGCCTTCGCCGGTCTTCATCTCGGCAATATGACCCTCATGAAGCGCCATGGCGCCGATGAGCTGTACGTCAAAGTGACGCATGCCCGTAATGCGCTTGGAAGCCTCGCGCACGGTGGCAAAAGCCTCAGGAAGCATGTCGTCGAGCGACTCGCCGTTGGCGTAGCGCTCGCGGAACTTATCGGTCTGGGCGCGGAGCTCCTCCTCGGTCATCTTCTCAAACTGGGGCTCAAGACCGTTGATCTGATCGACGATCTTGTAGTAGCGCTTAAGGTCCTTATCTGATCCAAAGGACAGCAGCTTTGACATGAATCCCATGTGGTTTTCCTTTTTGGCCATCGCCCATGCCATGCAGCCTTGGGCGAGTTAAACACAGATAAATGTACTTTAGCCAAACAAGGCGCGGCCTATACGGTCGACCTCGACCGCCACGTAATAACTACGACCAACCTGCCAAAAAGGGACAGGTTTATTTTGGCAGGTTTTATCTGGGAAAACGCTGCCTCTCTGCCATTTGGTGCAAGCTAACCCGTCCCCTTCGCACCAATCTGGCGCAATGGGGACGGGTTAGCTTGCACCAATAAAAAGAAAAGGGCCGCGCACCCAAACGGATGCGCGGCCCTTTAGCCATGAATGCGAGCGATTCCGCGGCGAGCTATTTACTCAGCAGCCTCGGTGGTCTCGGCCTCGGCAGCGGCCTCCTCGACGGGAGCCTCTGCGGGAGCCTCGGCGGCCTGCTTGGCAGCCTCCTCGGCGAACTTAGCGGCACGCTTAGCCTTCTCGGCAGCCTTAGCCTCCTCAGCCTTCTTGAGCTGGGCGGCAGCGGCGCCACCGAACTTGTCGGCGAAGCGCTGGACGCGTCCACCGGTGTCGACGAACTTCTGCTGGCCGGTGTAGAACGGGTGGCACTCGTTGCAAAGCTCGACCTTCATCTCGGACACGGTAGCGTGCGTCTTGAAGGTGTTGCCGCAGGAGCACGTCACCGTGCACTCGACATACTGGGGATGGATACCCTGCTTCATGGTAGGACTCCTTATTAGTCAGGCGCTGGTTACCGATCAGCGCATAAGGCGTCTTGGTTTCCGACCAAGACAACAAACTTGGCTATGGTACCACGACGCCGAACGTCCCACAAAAGGTTCACGGTCTTTGTGCAATGCGGCGTGGCCAACCGCAGCGAGCACGCACTCCATCGAGCCTTCATCCATGTTGCAGACGTGTAACGCCGCAGCAAGCACACTCCTTTTGGCGCCAGACAGGTACAATGATGAACACTGTACCGTAGCGGAGCGCCCCGCGCGCGCCGCAATCACGCGAAAGGGTTTCCCATGGCCGAGATCTCGTCCTCCCGTATCGTCATCACCGTCCTTGGCAAGAACCGCCCCGGCATCGTCGCCGGCGTCACCCGTGTCCTAGGCGAGGCCAACGTCGACATCCGCGACATCACGCAGTCCATTATCGAGGACATCTTCACCATGACCATGCTGGCCGATACCGCCGAGTCCAAGCTCGACTTCGCCGAGCTGCAGAAGGCGCTGGCCGAGGCCGGCGAGCTTTCGGGCGTCAACGTGTCCATCCAGCGCGAGGACGTCTTCAACTTTATGTACCGCCTGTAGCGAACAAGCCGCTGGGGATAGCCTGACGCGCGCATGCCCATGCAAGTCACCCCGATGCGGCCCGGAGAGGAGCGCGCATGGCCTACGACGCCAAGAAAATCTATTACCGCTTCGACGACCACCTGAGCCGCCTGGTCTTGGATTACGAAGCGAGCCGCCAGATTTCGCCCGAAAGCGAAAATCTCTACTATGGCCTGCCGACTGACCCTTATGACGAGGGCCTATTTGTTGAGCACAATGTCAAGCGCGGCCTGCGCAATGCCGACGGCTCGGGCGTGGTCGCGGGCCTCACTCGCATCTCGGATGTGCACGGCTACAACAAGGTCGACGGAAAGGTCGTGCCCGATCAGGGCAAGCTCACGCTTCGCGGCTACAGCATCGAGGATCTGGTCAACAATGCCCAGGCCGAGAATCGCTACGGCTACGAGGAAGTCGCCTATCTGCTTATCACGGGTTCGCTGCCCAACAAGGAAGAGCTCGACGGCTTTTGCGAGCGCCTGGGCGCCTTTAGACATCTGAGCGACGAATACGTCAAAGAGTTCCCTATGACCACGGTGTCGTCGAGCATCATGAACGTGCTCCAGCGCGCCGTGCTGCTGCTCTACGCCTTCGATGCCGAACCAGACGTGATCACGCCCGAGCACGAAATCGACGTCGCCATTTCCATGCTCGCACGTCTCCCGCGCATCGCCGCCTTCGCCCACATGGCCTCGATCGCCAAGCTTCGCGGCTCCGAGGTTCACGTGCCGCACCCCACGCCCGGTCTCTCCACCGCCGAGACCATCCTACAGGTCCTGCGCGGCGGCATGGCGTTCACCCGCGATGAGGCGATGCTGCTCGACGTGATGCTCATGCTGCATGCCGAGCACGGCGGCGGCAACAACTCCACCTTCGCTTGCCGCGTGCTGTCCTCCTCGGCCACCGACCCGTATTCCGCCTACGCCGCGGCTATCGGCTCGCTCAAGGGCCCGCGCCACGGCGGTGCCAATGCCAAGGTCGTGTCTATGCACGAGGACATCCGCGCGCATGTTTCCAACTGGGAGGACGAGGACGAGGTCGCGGCCTACCTGGGCAAGATCCTCGACAAGCAGGCCTTCGACGGCACCGGCCTCATCTACGGCATGGGCCACGCCGTCTATACGCTCAGCGACCCTCGCGCCGAGGTCTGCCGCCGTTACGCGCGCTCGCTGGCAGCCAAGAAGGACTTGGGCGAAGAGTTCGCACTCATCGAGCGCATCGAGCGCCTGGCACCCCAGGTCATGCGCGACCACGGCATGACCAAGCCCATCTGCGCCAACATCGACCTATACACGGGCTTTATCTACAAGATGCTCGGCGTGCCCGAGACGCTCTTTACGCCGCTGTTCGCCGTCGCCCGCATGGCAGGCTGGTCGGCGCACCGCATGGAAGAGCTCTTCTGCGCGCACCGCATCATCCGGCCCGCCTACCGTCCGGTTATCGAGCCGCTTGAGTACAAGCCGCTCGCCGACCGATAGAACGCGGACCACTATAGATCTTGAGCGTGGCCAGGGTATCACCGCCCTCGGCCACGCTTTTTATGCCAGCAGAAAGGGCTGCATCGAATGATTGTTTTTTCCGATATGGATGGAACGCTGTTGACGAGCGATAAGCAGATGAGCGCTGCCACCTGGGCGATGCTCGACGAACTCGCTCGACGCGGGATTGAATTTGTGCCCTGCACCGGACGTCCGCTGTCGGGCGTCTTTGAGCCCATCCTCGCCCATCCCGCCGTGCACTATGCCGTCTGCGCCAATGGCGCCAGTATCTGGCAGCTCGACGACGATGTGCCCACCGACGCCTCGCGCGCCACGTGCATTTTGAGCCGTCCGCTCGATCGCGGCATCGCCCACCGCGTCCATAGCATTGCCGCCGGCCATGACGTCACCTTCGACATCTTCGCTGACGGGCAGTGCTTCCTCCCCCGCTCGCTCTACACGCGCCTGAACGAATTCTGCGGCGGCGACCCCCACATCGCGGCTTCGCTCAAGCGCACACGAACACCGATCGACTTGGATATCGACAGCAAGATCGACGAGGTCGAGACGCTCGAACGCATCGCCATGTACTGGCACGACCCGGCCGATCGCGACGCCATCGCGGCGGCGCTCGACACGCTCGAAGGCATCGAGGTCACGCGTTCGTACGCCATGAATATCGAGGTCATGGGCGAGGGCGCCACCAAGGGAACGGCCCTCACGTGGCTATGCGAGCATCTGGGCGAGTCTCTCGCCGACGCCTGGGCGTTCGGCGACAACATCAACGACATCCCCATGCTGCAGGCAGCAGGTCACGGTATGGCCATGATCAACGCCGAGCCCGAGGACCGCGAGGCCGCCGACGCCATCACCGAATACGACAACGACCACGACGGCGTCGCCCGCACCATCATGGCCGCCCTCGCCTAGTCATTGGGGACGTTCTTAAACGACTAGTCATTGGGGACGTTCTTCGCGGGACGCCGCAAGGACTGTCCCCGGCTGCCGGCAGAAAAGGAACGTCCCTAACTGCCGGATTAGGCGAGGCTCTCCAGAACACGGCGAAGTTCCTGCTGGACGGCGTGGTCGCGGTTGCGCCCCACCACGCGATCGGCAACGGCCTTGAGTGCAGGACGCGCGTTTTCCATCGCGCAGCCCGTGCCGACAAAGCGAATGATCTCGTAATCGTTCATCGAGTCGCCAAACGCCATAACCTCGTCGCGCCCAATGCCATAATGCTCCGCGAGCTGTGCAATACCCGAGGCCTTCGACACACCGGGCTGCATGGCATCAATCCACGCGTTGCCCGAAGGCGCAAAAGTAAAGAGCTGACCGAGTTCGCGCTGCAGCACGTACGCACTGTCCATAACGGCACCGTCGTCGCAAAAGATACTCGCTTTGATGATATTTACGCTGGGATCGGGCAGCTCCCAAATGCGCTCGGCATTGGGAAGGTCCTTATCGACCTCGCGCACGAACTTGCACTCGTCATCGAGCAAAAAGGACTTGGTTCGGTCGAAGAGCGCAAGATGCAGATTGGGAAACGTCGCGACGGCCTGGGCGAGCTTTCGAATCGCCAGGTGCGAATACACCTCGCGGTCTACCATTTTGCCGTCGGCGTAGACCTGGGCACCGTTAGCGGCGACAAAGTCCATCTTGTCGCGAACGGGCGCAAAGAACTCGCACAGGCGATCGTAGCGACGACCTGACGATGCGGCAAAATGCACACCATGCTCGTGTAGCGCCAGAATCAGTTCGTAGGTCTCGGGAGGCACCTGGCCGTTTTCGTCAAGCAGTGTGCCGTCCATATCGGATGCAATCAGTTTAAACATAGAAAAGCTCCCTTCGGGCTTGTTGGAATCGAACGTGTATCCGATTCCAACGTACCCAAAGGGAGCTCAGATAAGACTCCGCGGGCGCAAACGTTACAAGGACCTAGCAAATAGCTCACGCTCACCAGAAGCCCCACGGTCGCAGCGTCAAGCAACACGCCAAAGAGTGTCCCCAACGACTAGTCGTTTAAGAACGTCCCCAATGACTAGTCGTTTAAGAACGTCCCCGATGACTACCCGATGACTAGTCGGCGTAGGTGAAGGTGGTGACGTCGAACATGCCCTCGGGACGGATGCGGAGCGTCGGGATCACCGGCAGGGGCAGGAAGATGATGCCCATGATGGGATCGAGCGGCGGCTCAATGCCCATGGCGCGCGCCTTGACCATAAAGTCGTCGTGCTGTGCGGCGACATCCTCGGCCGTGCCCTCGCTCATCAGACCACCAAGTGCCAGCGGAATACGCGCCACGACCTCGCCGTTGCGCACCAGCACGTGGCCGCCCTGGCCCACGGCCTCGACGGCAGCCATCATATCGGCCGCGTTGTCGCCCACCACGCACACGTTGTGCGAGTCGTGGCCGATTGTGGAGGCGATGGCACCGCCCGTGATGGTAAAGCCGCGCACCCAGCCGCGACCGATGTGCTTGCCAACAAGACCCAGGCCCGCAGGTCCATCACCGTCGGCGCCCTCGGCTTGCAGCGACACGCCGCGGCCGTGGCGCTCGATCAGCATAATGCGGCGCAGGCCCTCGGCATTCTCGGGACGAACCATGCCCGTGATGGCCTTGCCCGGCACCACGTCGATCACGGCCTCGCCCGGCTTAAAGGCATAGTCGAACACGTCGAGCGATAGCTTCGGCAGCTTAACGGAAGCACGCAGCTCATCGGCAAGGGCCGCAACCTCGGCCATCTCGGGTGCGATCTCGCCCACAAAGGTGCCGTCCTGCGCCACCAGAGCACCGGCGGCATACACGCGATGCGGAGCCGTGGCAAACGTCAGGTCGTTGAGCACCAGCAGGTCGGCACGCTTGCCCGGGGCGATGGCGCCACGCAGCTCGTGCGGGTCGCGGCAACCGTGGTCCAGGCCAAACGCCTCGGCCGTGGAAAGGGACGCCATAGAGATGGCAACCACGGGGTCAATACCGGCCTCGATGGCCACGCGGCAGGCGTTGTCGATCATACCGGTCGAAAGTGCATCGGAGGGGGCGCGGTCATCGGTCGCGAAGCAGCAGCGACGGGCGCGGGCGGGGTTCTCCAGCAGCATCGGCGACAAGTTGGCCAGGTCATGGCTGCACGTACCCTCGCGCAGCATCACATACATGCCGCGGGACAGCTTATCGAGCGCCTCCTCGGGAATCGTCGACTCGTGGTCAGCGATAATGCCCGCCGCGGCATAGGCGTTGAGGTCCTTGCCGGCAACAAGTGGCGCATGGCCGTCGACCTGCTTGGACGGCGTCTGGTTAGCGGCATCGATGCGAGCGCAGGTCTCGGTATCGGCCATAAAGACACCCGGCAGGTTCATCATTTCGCCCAGACCAAAGACATCGCCCGGATGCTCGGCAAAAAACGCCTGCATGTCAGCGGCGGTAATCACAGCGCCCGCTTGCTCATCGGGCAGCGCGGGCACGCACGAGGGCATCATGTACTTGATGGAAATGGGCGCGCGACGGCCGTCCTCGATCATAAAGCGCAGGCCGTCCAGGCCGGAAACGTTGGCAATCTCGTGGCTGTCGGCAATGGCAGTGGTGGTGCCACGCGTCGCCGCCATACGCGCATACTCGGCTGGACGGATGTTCGAGGACTCGATATGCAGATGTCCGTCGATAAAGCCGGGGGCGATATAGCGACCCTGGCAGTCAATGACCTCGGTCGCCTCGTAGGTGCCGGCGGCATCGTCGCGGCCGTCGTAGAGCACGCCGACGATTACGCCATCCTTGACGGCAACGCTACCAGGCGCCACGCGCTGGCCATATACGTCGACAATCTGTGCATTGGTAAACAGCGTGTCGACGGGCACGCGACCCTCGGCGGCCTCGATCACAGACCTCATGACCTCAACGGACATACATACTCCTTTAACCGTAGAAAACGCTGCGGAGCGGACGAGCCTTCACCACAGCAAGCCAATAGCAATTGTATGCCCAAAAGAAGGTCCCGCTAACATCCCATCCGCTTAACGGCACCGCCAAATGATCCCTTGGGGACGGAGAAAAAAGTTGCGGTGGAATAGTTCCTGCCTGGGCGCCCGTATGGCATTTTTAGGAACTATTTCACCGCAACTCAAAAGGCCGCAGTCGGGAGTTCCGGCTGCGGCCCTATTGCACATGTTAGGTTGACCTACTTGCTAGACCAACTTAAAGCCCTTGCGCTTGCCTACGGAGAGGGTGTCACCCAGCTTGAGGGCGCTCGGGTCGATGTTGTAGCTCTTGGGAGCCACGGCCTTGCCGTTGATCTTGACGCCGCCGCCGTCGATGTCGCGACGGGCCTGGCCGGCGCTCGCCGAAAGGCCCAGGTCCTTAAGCAGACCTGCGAGGTAGATCTGGCCCTCGTCGTTGACGGTCAGCTCGACATGCTTCTCGGGGAAGTCGGCAAGCTGGCCCTCCTTGAACACGCGGTCGAACTCGGCCTGAGCCTCGTCACCGGCACCGGCGCCGTGATAGGTGTCGCACAGGTCGCGGCCCAGTGCGCGCTTGAGCTCATAGGGATCGGCGGAACCGTCGGCCAGGGCAGCGTCGATCTTGTCGACCTCGGCCGGGGTGAGCGAGCTGGCCAGACGATAGTACTTGCCGATCATCTCGTCGGGGATGGACATGGTCTTGCCGAACATGTCCTTGGGAGCATCGGTCAGGCCGATGTAGTTGCCGTAGGACTTGGACATCTTACGCACGCCATCGGTGCCCTCGAGCAGCGGCATGGTGAGCGCGATCTGGGGCTCCATGCCCATCTTCTCCATGAGCTCGCGACCGGCGAGCAGGTTGAAGAGCTGGTCGGTGCCGCCCATCTCCACGTCGGCCTTGATCTGAACGGAGTCGAAGGCCTGCATCACGGGGTACAGGAACTCGTGCAGGGCAATCGGCGTCTGGGACTGGTAGCGCTTGGTAAAGTCATCGCGCTCGAGGATGCGGGCGACGGTGAACTTGGAGCACACCTGCAGCAGGCCGGCCAGATCCATCGACAAGATCCAGTCACCGTTGTGCACGATGGTGGTCTTCTCGGGATCCAGGATCTTCATGGCCTGGCTCACGTAGGTCTCGGCATTGGCCTCGATCTGCTCCTGCGAAAGCTGCGGACGGGTGGAGTTCTTGCCCGAAGGATCGCCGATCAGTGCGGTGCCGTTACCGATGATGAGGGTGACCTTGTGGCCCAGGTCCTGGAACTGACGCATCTTGCGCAGGGGCACGGCATGGCCCAGGTGCAGGTCGGGGCTGGTGGGATCGACGCCGAGCTTGATGTTGAGGGGCTCGCCCTTCTCAAGCTTCTTGCGAAGGTCGGCCTCGGGGACGATCTGCGCTGCGCCCGAGGTGATGATACGCATTTGCTCGTCGACAGACAGCATTGGGTATCCTCCTTTTGCTATAGCACCCTCACCGGATACGGCGGTGCTCGAAGTTCATAAACCCACTAATAATAACCAAAACGGCGCGGCCGAACACCTACGACAGGAAAATCCTCGTCCTGCCGCACGCGTCGACAACGACCGGCAAACGCGTGCCGTCACGTTCGACCAAAAAGCGCGTCTGCTGACGACGCGAGCAGTCACGGCAACGGACCTGCCCCGTCGCATCCGTGGCGCAGACGCCCTCGGCGGTCAGCAAGCAGTGCTCGCACACCATGAGCTCGGGACTATCGGCGTCGACAGGCCCCAAGACACCGGGGCAAGCGGCAAGCTCGGCAACACGCTCCGCGTCGTCGGCGACAAGCTCGGCAGGCAAATACACACGGCCCCCGCCGAGCCCGCGTAGCCAGACAAGCGGGAGCCGACG
>OBYW01000662.1_pt1 | contig 11427 bp, 7 predicted proteins | sample 1476841 | NCBI WGS metagenome assembly OBYW01 (sample SAMEA2580222, study PRJEB22360) | human gut metagenome | biome: human gut; feature: human-associated habitat; material: faeces | place: Denmark | collected 2008/2010
ATGTCCACCTCGATGCGCGAGGCGACGATGGGCTCGCCGTCGGCTTGGATGGGGTAGTCGGGCTCCTTGAACGTGAGCTCGGCATGACGGCAACGACGCATGCGAACCGGCGGCAGCTTGGTATGGTGGCCGTCCTTGGCCGAAAGAAACATAGGCAGGGAAACCGCACGAGGGACGGGGCCGCAGGCGTAGCAGACGTCGAGCATGCCGTCGCGGGGGTCGGCATCGGGACAGATGCGATAGCCCGAGCCATAGGTGGGGCCCAGCTGAATCGCCATGATGATCGCCCTCACGCGCTCGGCGGGCGCGCCGTCAAAGCTCACCGTCATGGGGTAGTTGCGATAGCGCAGGCCAAACTGCTCAAGTCCCGAGAGGGTGTAGAGCGGAGCGCCCGTCAAGCCCGTCTTTTTGCGCAGCTCGGTGGTGCCAAGGCCGATGGCGGCATCGATGCCGACCGAAAGCGTCTGGTCGTAGTACTCAACGGCAGCCTCGCCGCTGCCGCTCGCAGGGCTCCACGAGCGAATGCGCCCGATATCCTGGTGCTGCAGCTCGCAGGTGAGCAGCGCGCCAAAATCTTTGCTGGAGAAATCGTCGATGCCGAGTGTTTGGGCAAAATCATTGCCTGAGCCCACGGGCAGGACGGCAAGCGCCGGTCGAACCGCCTCTTCTTGCGCCATCAAGCCATTGACGACCTCGTGGATCACGCCGTCGCCGCCGAGTGCGATAACCGTGCGGTAGCCCTGAGCCTGTGCGGCCAGTTCCTTGGCGTGTCCCATACGCTCGGTCAGCACCAGATCAAACTGGGATGCGCTCGCGGTCATGTCCAAAAAGCGCTGCAGGCGCTCGGCAACTTCGCGCGCCGCACCCGACTGGGCGGCGGGGTTGGCGATGATGAGCGTACGACCAAAATCCGTTGCGTGCATGGGGCGACTCCCGGCGTGTGACATGACAGTGCGGTCGCGCTCAGGTCGAATTGCCCCTGATTGTGGCTGCACGGCGATTATTACGTCTACTCTATCAGGTCGTTGTGGCGCTCGATAGCATCCGCTACCGTACCGCCCTCATCCACAATAAGCGAACGGCGCTTGGGTGAGATGATGCGTTGGGCGGGGTACACGCCGCGGTGCCCGCCGACGAGATAGCTGATAAACGCCACGATGACAAAGAAGCCGGCTGCCGTGCCGTGGAACAGGTCGATGGCCATCATGCAGGTGGTGATGGGCACGTTGAGGCCGGCGCAGAACACGCCGAGCATGCCCAGCGCCGCCAGAAAGCTGGGGTCGATCCCGACGAGGCAACCGATCCAGCCGCCGAGCGCCGCACCGATGCCAAACAGGGGCGTGACCTCGCCGCCTTGGAAGCCGGCGCCCAGGGTGAGCGCCGTCACCACGAGCTTGATGGCTGCGTCGGCAAGGGTTGTGTTACCGGCGAACCCGGCGCCCGAGAGCCAGGTGGCAAGGCCGGCATACTTCCAGGCGTCGAGCATCGCGTAGGCCGCGAGCACCACGAGCGCGCCCACGAGTGCGCGAGCAAGGTAGTTGGTGATAAAGCGACCGTACAGGCTCTTGACGGTTCGAACCGACCAGGCAAAGAGGCGTGCCGTCAAACCGAAGATAATGGCGCTGATAACAACGATGACAACCGTCCGTGGTGTCATGTTGGGAACGCTGGCGATAACATTCGCCTCGTACTCGGTTCCCAAGGCAAGCGACGTATAGTAGCCGGTAAACGAGGCGACGAGGCAGTAGATGCCCGCGGTGTAGTCGATTTTGCCGATAAAGCACATCTCCATGCCAAAGAACGCGCCGGCAAGGGGCGAACCGAATACGGCGCCAAAGGCGGATGAGATGCCGGCGAGCATGAGGTCGTGGTGGTCATGCTTTTTGAGGTGGGCGAGGCTCGAGATGTTGCTGGCGATGGTGCCGCCAATCTGCACCGCGGCGCCCTCGCGGCCGGCCGATCCGCCCGTTAGGTGCGTGAGCGTGGAGCAGACGAAAGTGAGGACGGCCATGCGCATATGGATGAGGCGTGTGCCCAGGGCGGAATCGATGACCAGGTTGTTGCCGCGCTTGGCGGCAAGGCCGTGGTTCTTGTACACCCATGCGGTAGCCACGCCCACGACGGGGAGCATGGCGTAGATCCACGCGTGGTGCTCGCGATAATCGGTCGCGATATTCAGCGAGGCCAAAAACGCCCAAGCGGCAACGCCCATGGCGAGAGAGACGATGACGACGAGTACGAGCAACTTGGCGCTCGCGAGTAGGTTGCGGACGTTGCGGCGCGTGTCGGCAGCCAAGAGATGCTCGGAGCGGGTGAGCTGTTGCCTGCCGGCCATGATAACGTCGTTCAGGGAGAAAAAGCCGCCGTCGTCGAGCGACTGAGAATGATCCTGCGCTTCGTTTGCGCTTTCGGGTTTGTCGGTAAAAGCCATACGTTCCTCTTTTAGGTTGCAACGCAAGCATTATAAAACGCGGTAAACGCGACGAGCCGGTGGGTTGGTTTCCATTCTGTTTCGCGGCCTGCAACCGACAGGTGTATTTGCGGGTTCAGGCCGAGTCGCGGCCATGCGTCGGGGGATTATACTGAGACAAGCATAAAGAATCGGCGCTCCTGTTGTGCGCCGTGGCATTAAGAGGTGCATATGGCAGAGAAACTCATTCCGTTGGAGGACGCGCAGTCGATTGTCCTGTCGCACGTTGCTCCGACCGATCTCGTCGAGATTCCCGTGTGGCAGGCGGCTGGTTTTCCCTTGGCCGAGGATGCTGTGGCCGATATCGACATTTCGCCGTTTGCCAACAGCGCCATGGATGGATATGCCGTGCGCTCGGCGGACTTGGTGCAGGCATCTGGCGAGGAGCCGGTGACGCTCGACGTTATTGGACACGAGGCCGCGGGCCATGTGTTTGAGGGCGCAATCGGTGCGGGCGAGGCGGTCCGCATCATGACGGGCGCGCCGGTGCCCGAGGGCGCCGATGCTGTGGTGAAATACGAGATTGTCGATGTGCTCGACGGTGACGGCAACGAGGGCTCGCACGTTCGCTTCTCGGCGCCTGCCAAGGTAGGGGAGAACGTTCGCTCTGCCGCCGAGGAGGCCCATGCCGGCGATGTTGTGATGCACGCCGGCGAGGTCGTGGCTCCGGCCGGCGCCGGCTTGCTGGCAAGCGCCGGATACGCGAGCGTGAAGGTGCACGCCGCCCCACGTGTGGGCATCATCTCGCTGGGCACGGAGCTGGTCGCGCCGGGTGAACTGCCGGCGCGCGGTCAGATTCGCGATTCCAACTCCTCGGCGTTGATGGCCGAGGCACTCGATGCGGGAGCCGAGCCCGTGTTCTACGGCATCGCGCCCGACGATGAGCAGGCGATTGCCGAGCTGGTGCATCGCGCCACGCGAGAGTGCGATTTTGTCATTACGAGCGGTGGTGCCTCGGCGGGCGACTACGACTACGTGACGACGCTCGTCCGGCGCGAGGGCGAGGTACTGTTCGATCGAATCTCGATGCGTCCCGGCAAGGCCATCACGTTTGGCTTGCTCGGGGGTAAGCCCTACCTGGGGCTTTCAGGCAATCCGGCCGCGGCGTATGTGGGCTTTGAGATGCTCGCGCGCCCGGCGATTCGCAAGATGCGCGGTTTTGCCGAGGGGGCGCGTCCCGTGCAGCAGGCGATATTGACGCACGGCGTGAAGAAGCGCCAGGACCGACGCTTCTTCGATCGCGCCACGGTTTTGCGCGACCCCGAGACCGGTGAGCTGTTGGTGACCGAGGCCAAGACGCAGAATTCGGCGCTGATCGGCACGATGCAGCGGGCCAACTGCCTGCTGCGTATTGACGAAGGACCGTGCGAGCTCAAGGCGGGAGATGTCGTGGACGTTGTTCGCGTCGACCTGCCTGAGGGAACGGTGCTATAGGAGGATCGCTATGGAGTTGAAGATTTCGATCGTGACGTGCTCGGACACGCGCGACCTTGCCCAGGATGAGGCCGGAGCCGCGCTCGAGGAGCTTATCGAAGCACAGGGCTGGACGGTCGCCTCACATGTGGTCGTGCGCGACGACGTCAGCGAGATTGGTGATGCCGTTGTGGAAGCCGCCGATGAGTGCCACGCCAACGTCGTGCTCACCTGCGGCGGCACGGGGCTTTCGATGCGCGATGTGACGCCCGAGGCGACGCGTGCCGTCTGCGACCGCGATGTGCCGGGTATTGCAGAGGCGATTCGCGCATACTCCATGACCAAGACGCGCCGCGCCATGCTCTCGCGCGCTATTTGCATGCAACGAGGTCATACGCTTGTCGTAAACTTTCCCGGTTCTACGAAGGCCGCCCGCGAAAGCTGGGAGGCCGTGAGTGACCAGCTGGAGCATGCGGCCCAGATGACGGCGGGCGGCGGACATACCAACTAAGCGGTTTACCTGCGGCGGGGCGACCTGAACGGCTGCTCCGCCTTTGTTTTCCGCCGAAGCGACGCCGAGGTGCACGGTAATTCAAAACTATATTCTCTGACGAGAATAATTTCTCACTATCATTATTCGCGCAGAAGTATAATCTGGTTGCAGATTAAAGCCCGCGGTGGGGTACCCGGGCACAAGGTCCGAAAGGGTTGAATATGTTCGATTTGGTTTCTCGCCGCGGATTCGTCTCGCTTTCTGCTGTCGCCGCTGCCGGCCTTGGTCTTGCCGGCTGCTCCGATACCAGCGCGTCCGAGCCGGCCGGGCGTCGACGAGGTTCTGCTAAGGCATCTTCCAAGAAAGCTGTCGAGCTGCAGGTCTTTGCCGCCAACTCGCTCGAGAAGGCCCTGCCCGAGGTTCAGAAGCTCTACACCGAGCAGACCGGCACCACGTTTGCCGACACGCAGTTTAAGGCGTCTGGCGACCTTGTCGAGCAGATGCGCGCCGGTGCCGCCGTCGACGTACTCATCACGGCCTCCAAGGGCACCATGGATGACGCTGAGACCGCCGAGCTCGTCGACGCCGATACGCGTGAGGACATGTTCGTCAACGATCTCGTGATTATTCGCGCCGAGGGCTCCGACACCAAGATCGAGGCCATCGCCGACGTCGCGAACCTGGACGGTAAGATTGCTATTGGCGACGCCAAGACCGTCCCCGCCGGCAAGTACGCCAACCAGGCGCTGGCTTCCGTGGGCCTTTATACCGGCACCGAGGGCGACGACGGCGAGTATGCTCCCGAGATCGCCGACAAGGTCGCGCTGGCCGACAAAGTCGGTACCGCCGCCGCCTATGTGTCCACGCGCGACTGCGTGGCTGGTTTTGTCTACAGCTCCGACATCTTCCGCTACGACGGCATCGAGGAGGCCTTTGTGTGTCCCGAGGACTCGCACAAACCCATCGTGTACCCGGGTGCCGTTGCCGAGAGCTCCGAGCACGCCGACGAGGCCAAGGCGTTCATCGACTTCTGTCTGACCAACAAGAAGGCCCAGAAGATTTGGGCTAAGTACGGCTTTGAGCTTTCCGCGTAGTGCGGCTTGGCGCGATAATTCCATCGTTTTGTGTTCACTCTGTCCTTGTATTCGCTTGGAGCTTTTCGTGCTTAATAGATTCCGCATGCTTGTCGCCTGTGCTTTGACCTTCGCGCTTTGCTGGGTGCCGGGATTTGCGTTTGCTGGGGACGCTGAGGACGGGGCCCAGGCTGCTGCGACCGCTCATGGGCTTTCCTATGGGATCGAGGGTTTTGAGCGGTTGGCCAAGGGGACCGCTCGTGCCATGGAGGGCCAGCCTGAGGGCTACCGGTTTCCCGTTGACGAGGACGTGGACCTTGTAGTGGCGCCTGCTGCCGATCGCGTTGTGGTGTGGATATCGCCCAAGGCGGTCGAGAAGTATGGATTGGATCCGCAGGACAACGAGTGCGTATCGGGTCTCAAGGCCCTCGTCTGTGAGCTCGACAGCGCAAACTGCATGGGAGGTGCGCAGCTAGGGGACGTGGATCTTCCTTGGTATGTCACGGCGGAAACAACGTTTGAATCCGGCGGGTATACCTATGGCTTTGACGAGCGCGGTGCGGATGGGGACCGCTATGTGGTGATTGCATCGGCCTCGGGTGATGCCAAGGGCGGCGTGCGTTGGCTTGATAGCGCTCACATGGTAGAGGCATCGTCTGTCGTGTTGCGGGATGAGCAGGGGCCCTTGACCTCTCTGGCCTCCTTTTTGGGCGGTATCGACTATCGCCCGTTTTGGGTGTCCATCAAAACGAGTGGCCTTGCCCTGGTGATTGCCTTTGCGCTGGGCCTGTTCGCCGCGTGGAAGACTATGGGTACCTCGAGCCGCGTGAAGGGCCTGCTCGACTCGGTCTTTACCATTCCTATGGTGCTGCCGCCCACGGTCTGCGGCTTTCTGCTCCTTATGCTGTTTGGTCGCTCGACCGGGGTGGGCCAGTGGCTGATTGCGCACGGCATCTCGATCGTCTTTACGTGGCCCGCGGCGGTGATCTCTGCCGTGGTGGTTTCGTTCCCGCTCGTCTATCGTACGGCACTCGGAGCCTTCGAGAGCCTCGACACGCAGATGCTCGATGCGGCGCGCACGCTGGGCTGGTCCGAGCGTCGCATCTTTACCAAGCTTATGATGCCGCTTGGCTGGCCCTCGATTGCCGCCGGCACGGTGCTCGCCTTTGCCCGCGCGATGGGCGAGTTTGGCTGCACGCTGTTCTTTGCGGGCAACTACGCCGGCATTACGCAGACCATTCCCATTGCGATTTACTTTGAGTGGATGGGCGGCAATACGTCGGTGGCCCTCTTTTGGGTCGTGGTCGTAATTGCGTTCAGCTTCTTGGTCATCCTATTCATTAACATGTACACGGCGCATTCGCAAAAGTATCGCGAGCGGGGCCTTTCCCATGCGGAGCGCAAGCAAGCCAAAGATCTCGCCGGACAGGGCGATTCGCTCGACCCAGCGGGCGGCAATGCCTTGCGTATCGATCGCGAGGCGCTGGCCGAGCTCATGCGCGATGATGCTGCGACGCAGGGAGGCCGATAGGCTATGTCGCTCGTTTTGGATATCAAAAAGCGCTATCCGGGGTTCACCCTCGACATCCAACTCGAAGCCGGCGAGGAGCGTGTGGCGCTGCTGGGCGCCTCGGGCTGCGGCAAGAGCTGCACGCTGCGCTGCATCGCCGGCGTGGAGACGCCCGACGAGGGCAAGATCGTCGTCAACGGCGTGACCTTTTTTGACTCGGCGGCGGGCATCAACCTGTCGCCCCAGGAGCGAAAATGCGCCCTGCTGTTCCAAAACTATCAGCTGTTCCCTAACATGACGGTGGCCGATAACGTATGCGCCGGTGTAAAGGATGCGGGCGACGCCACGGCGCGCAAGCAGCTTGCCGAGCGCTATCTGAGCATTTTCGGTCTAGCCGATTTTGCCGACCGCTATCCCGCGCGACTCTCGGGCGGTCAGCAGCAACGTGTGGCGCTTGCACGCATGGTGGCGGCGCATCCGGGCATCTTTATGTTCGACGAGCCCATGAGCGCACTCGATTCCTATCTTAAGAGCGCCCTCGAACAGAACATGCTCGACCTGTTCGATGTATGCAACCGCACCGTGCTCTACGTGAGCCACGACATCGACGAAGCGTGCCGCCTGTGCCGGCGCATCTGCGTGATGCACGACGGGCATGTGGAGGAGATCGGCTCCGTCGAGGACGTGGTCCGCCGTCCGCAGACGCTGGCGGCACTGCGCCTGACGGGCTGCAAGAACACAAGCCGGGCGCGCAAGATCGGCGACGAAGAAGTTGAGGCCCTCGACTGGGGCATGACCTTTAACGTGGGTCGCGAGGTTCCCGATAATGCAGCGTACCTGGGCATTCGCGCAAGCTACTTCCATGTTGACAATCGCGCGGAGCGGGGCCGCAACAGCTATGATTTGCACGTGGCCCGTGTGAGCGATTCGCGCTTTGAGCGGCTGGTGCTGCTGGACGTGCCGCGCGTCGATGCGCCCACACGTCTGCAGTGGAAGGTCAACAAGGTGAGTGTGCCTGTAGAGGAGTTGCCGCAGGCGGGGGAGACCTTGCGCATGCATTTTGATGCGAGCAGGATTCATTTGGTCTGTCGGTAATGCGGTGGGCGATGCGGTCGAGGAGGTAGTCCTCGACCGCTTTGTTTCCACCTTGCCGTTCGCCGATTTCTACATGACAAAATCTTATCAGTCTGATAACTATTTATCAGACAGCGAGATGCTCGCATCCCGAAGCTGTCGTACACGTGTCGGCGGTGTTCGTCTGGTTGATGACCGCTGATATAGTTTCCTTCAATAAGAAAAAAGGGGGGTGCGCCGGTGCTGCAGATGACATATTCGCGTCGCGTTGCCGCGCGCTCCCTGTATATGGCTCGGAGCCGCATATGAGCAGGTATGTTCACGGCTCCGGGAGAGACGACGCGCAACTAAATAATCGACTTCAAAGCGGGTTCCCTAAAATTCCGGGTTTGAGCACGGCTGGGTTTTCGCCACCCACCGTGCAGCAATACCGTAGCTATTCATTTTGGGTTCGAGAGGGGAACCGTCATGGCTGAAGAATTTGATTTCCATCCGATGTGGGAGAGCCTCGGCATGAATCTTGCCGACCACGACATGCTGCTGGGCGCCGTGGGCCAGATGTACGGCGATATGTTCCTGACGCAGAACAATCGCCCCAAGTCCACGTCCTACCTGGATTTTGTCGCCACCAACATCCACAGCGGCCGTATTAAGGAGATGCTCGACAAGAAGGAGGCCGGCGAGGCCACCAAGATCGTCGGTTCGTTCTGTGTGTACGTGCCCGAGGAGATCGTGCTTGCCTGCGATGGCATTCCCGTTGGTCTGTGCTCGGGTGCCGACTGGGCGACCGACAAGGTCGAGGAGCATCTGCCGCGCAACACCTGCCCGCTCATCAAGAGCTTTGCCGGCTTTAAGCTGGGCGAGGTCTGCCCCTACATTGAGTCGAGTGACCTGGTGGTAGGCGAGAACACCTGCGATGGCAAGAAGAAGGCCTACGAGTTCTTTGCCACGCAAAAGAACATGTACGTCATGGATATTCCCAACGTACACGACGAGTCGACGCTCGTGACCTGGAAGGCCGAGGTCAAGAAGCTCGCCGCCAAGATCGAGGAAGAGTGTGGCGTCAAGATTACGCCCGAGCGTCTGAAGGCCGCCATCCACGCCGTCAATGAGAAGCGTCGCGCCCTGCAGCGTCTGGCTGCGACCCGCGCTGCCGACCCGGCGCCTATCAGCGGTCTCGATAGCCTGCTGACCGTGCAGGCAGCCTTTATGGACGACACGCCGCGTCTGACCGGAGCCATTAACGATATGGCGGCTGAGTGCGAGCAGCGTGTTGAGACCGGCGAGGGCGTGGCGCCCAAGGGGACCAAGCGCATCCTGTACACCGGCACGCCCATGGCCGTGCCCAACTGGAAGCTGTTCAACCTCATCGAGAAGGCCGGCGGCGTTGTGGTAGGCGAGGAGTCCTGCACGGGCTCGCGCTACTACAAGGACCTGGTCGACGAGTCCGGCGAGACGGTCGACGAGATGCTCGACGCCATCGCCGAGCGCTACTTTAAGATCAACTGCGCTGTCTTTACGCCCAACGACCAGCGAATGAAGGACATTGTCCAGATGGCCAAGGACCTGCATGCCGACGGCATCGTCGACGTGGCCCTGCAGTTCTGCACGCTCTACGAGATGGAATCGTTTGCCGTGGAGAAGGCCGCCGAGGAGGCCGGCATTCCGTTTATGCACATCACGACCGACTACGCCGGCGAGGATGCAGGCCAACTGCAAACCAGGATTGAGGCTTTCTTGGAGACAATTTAGGGCTATCCGTCCCGGCGGCTTCCCCAGGCACCCGATCTTGCCGTTCAAACCGTCGCTTGCGTACAAAAATACGCGGCGCTCCTCTTTCACGGCAACCTGGGGCACCTGGGAAAGCCGTTTCCTTGGTTGGTTAAAAGGTTTGTTGAGGAGCTATATGTCGGAAAATATTGAGCAGCCGTTGCCCAGCACGTTTGAGGAGTTCAACGAGCAGCGCAAGGCGGCGTTTATTCGCGTCAAGGATTATAAGCAGGCGGGTAATCGTCTGGTCGGCTTTTTGTGCAGCTATACGCCGCTCGAGATTATCGATGCCGCGGGCGCTGCAAGCGTCGCTCTGTGTGGTACGTCCGACGAGGTGATTCCCGAGGCCGAGAAGGTGCTGCCGGCAAATCTCTGCCCGCTCATCAAGTCGACGTACGGTTTTGCCTACTCGCAAAAGTGCCCGTTTACGTACTTTAGCGACATGATCATCGGCGAGACCACCTGCGACGGCAAAAAGAAGATGTACGAGCTACTCAACGAGCTCAAGCGCACGCATATTCTGCATCTTCCGCAGGGTCGCGATCGCGCCTACGAGCGTGATGGCTGGTACGAGGAGTGCCGCCTGCTCAAGGAGGAGCTCGAGGGCTTCTACGGCATCACGATTACCGACGATGACCTGCGCGCTGCCGTCCGTCGTCGCAACCGCTTGCGTGCGGCCCAGCTCGACATGTTTGCGCTGCAGGCCAACCAGCCGGCGGCCATGAGCGGCGTCGACCTGATGAGCACCATGTTTGCCGGCACGTTTAGCTTTGATATCGAGGCCTATACGCAGCAGCTGGAGCAAAAGGTCGCCAAGCTGCGCGAGGCCTACGACGCGGGCGAGCGTCCGGTTGCGGCGGATGCCAAGCGCATTCTGATCACCGGCTGCCCGGTGGGCGGCGTGATCAACAAAATCGGCCGCACTATCGAGTCCAACGGCGGCGCGGTCGTGTGCATGGACGACTGCTCGGGCGAGCGCACGGCGGCCATGATGATCGACCCGGAGGCTCCCGACATCCTGCGCGCCATCGCCGACCGCTACCTGGATATCAACTGCTCGGTCATGACGCCCAACGATGGTCGTATGGAAAACACGCTGGCCATGTGCGAGAAGTATCACGTCGATGGCGTGGTAGAGAGCGTGTTACAGGCCTGCCACACCTTCAACGTTGAGAGCGCGCGCATGCAGGAGGCCGTCGAGGGTGCGGGTATTCCGTACATGAAGATCGAGACCGACTACAGCAACGGCGACATGGGCCAGATCGAGACGCGCATCGCCGCCTTCATCGAAACCCTCTAGCTTCCTCAGGCATCGGATCTTGCCCCTCAAACCGTCGCTTGCGTACCCAAAGTACGCTGCGCTCCTCTTTCGGGGCAATCTCCGGCACCTGAGAAACCTAGAGCTAAGGCGCCTGAACGCGCCGCTACCTTTGATGTTTAGATTGGGAGAGAGCCATGACAGGGATCGGGATCGATATCGGGTCTACGGCGGCTAAGGCCGCTGTGGTCGATGGGGATGGTTCGGTGGCGTGGACGTGCGTGCAGCCAACCGGGTTCTCCTCGGTCGATGCTTCCGAGCGGCTGCGCGGCGAGCTTGCCGCGGCTGGCGATGGGAGGCGGTCGG
>OBYW01000665.1_pt1 | contig 11406 bp, 8 predicted proteins | sample 1476841 | NCBI WGS metagenome assembly OBYW01 (sample SAMEA2580222, study PRJEB22360) | human gut metagenome | biome: human gut; feature: human-associated habitat; material: faeces | place: Denmark | collected 2008/2010
TGATTCATGGTCCTTTCTATAACTCAGGCAATCGCCGTGATCTTGACGATAGTCAACGGCTGACGGTGACCCTTGCGACGAGCAACGCCAGTCTTGTTCTTGTACTTCTGGATGTTGATCTTCGGGCCCTTGGCCTCGTCGTTCACAACCTCAGCCTTGACGGACACCTTGGCCAGATCGGCGGCAGCAAGGGTCACCTTGGCGCCATCGACCAGGAGAGCAACCGGAAACTCCACGGTATCGCCCTTCTTGGCGTCGAGACGGTTCACGAGGATGGTGTCGCCAACCTCGACCTTTTCCTGATGGCCACCGGCCTTCACAATCGCGTACATATTCGTTCCTTTTATGTTTTGGAAAGCTACCTTGCCCAACACGCACCGAGCCTGCGGTCAGACACCGAGTTTCGAATTTACACCTACACGCGGACTAAAGCAAATGGTTTTTATCTGCGTGTCAAGCACGACACACCCCGGCTTTTCGCAACCGAGGGCATGCCCGCATGAAACATTTGTCTAATGCTACTCCTCCTCGGTGTTGTTGGCGGCCACGGCAGCAGCTGCAATCTGGGCCAGTTTGGCCTTGACATCAGCGCTGGAGCCGGCCGGTTCCGGAGCTGGGGCAGTGCCTCGACCATGCTTGTTGGTCTTGACGAACGGATCACCGCCGCGCAATGCGTACGGGTCATCGTAGTCGGCGGAAACGGTCGGCTGATCGTGCAGGATAAAGCCACGACCCTTGCAAGTCGGGCATTCCTCGGAGAACGCCTCGACCAAGCCCTGACCGATGCGCTTACGGGTCATCTGCACCAGACCAAGCGAGGTGACCTCGGCCACCTGATGCTTGGTCCGGTCACGCGCCAGGCATTCGACTAGACGGCGCAGCACCAAGTCACGGTTAGCGGGCATGACCATATCCACATAGTCAATCATCACCATGCCGCCGATGTCGCGCAGTCGCAGCTGACGTGCAATTTCCTCAGAGGCCTCCAAATTGCAACGCGTCACCGTCTCCTCAAGGGACTTGCCCTTGCCGATGAAGCGGCCGGTGTTCACATCAATGGTGGTCATGGCTTCAGTGCGGTCGATGACGATCGAACCACCAGACGGCAGGTAGACCTGACGCTCCATGCCCTTTCTGAGTTGGGAGTCGATCTGCCACTTGTCGAACACGTCCTTGCCCTCATGCTCGGCCGGGTCCCACTTCTCCAGCTTATCCTTCAAGTCGGGGGCCATGGTGTCGAGATACTCCTCGATACGGTCGTAGACCTTGTCGCCTTCGACGATGAGCTTGCCGAAGTCATCGTTGAAGATGTCGCGCACCACACGGATAGCCACATCGGGCTCGCCCTGCAGGAGCTTCGGGCGCTTGCCATGCCAGAATTCCTCACGCTTGGCGTTGATGCGCTCCCACTGGCGAACCAAAGACTCAAGATCCTTGACGATGGCTTCCTCGGAGGCACCCTCGGCTGCGGTACGGATGATGACACCCATATCCTTCGGGGCGATCTTGGAGACGATGCCCTTGAGCCGGCTACGTTCGCGTTCGGAGAGCTTGCGGCTCACGCCGGTCATGCCGCCGGACGGCACGAGCACCAGGAAGCGGCCGGCGAGCGTGACCTGAGAAGTCAGGCGGGCTCCCTTGTGTCCGATCGGATCCTTGGTGACCTGCACGAGCACCGGGTCGCCGGACTTGAACGCCAACTCGATGCGGCGCGGCTGGCCTTCGAGACGCGCGGCGTCCCAGTTGACCTCACCGGCGTAGAGCACGCCGTTACGGGCCTGGCCGATGTCCACGAAAGCGGCTTCCATGCTGGGCAGCACGTTCTGTACACGGCCGAGGTAGATGTTGCCCACGGTCTGCACTTCCTGGATGTCGGAGACGTAATGCTCGACCAGGATGTTGTCTTCCACCACGGAAATCTGGGTGTGATGTTCCTTCTCGCGCACCACCATGAGGCGATCGACGTTCTCACGGCGTGCGAGGAAATCCTGCTCCATGAGCTGGCTCTGGCGGCTACGCTCACGACGATTGTCACGGCGTCGCTGTTTCTTGGCCTCAAGACGGGTGGAGCCTTCCACATCGGTGATCTCATCGATGTACTGCTGCTTGCGGGAGCGGCGAGTCAGCTGCTGATCGTCCTGCTCATCACCGCTCTCGGCATTCTTGCCTCCGCGGCGGCGACGGCGACGGCGGGTAACGGTCTGCTCCTCGTCATCATCACGGTCGCGCTCATCGCGATCATCGCGACGGCGACGGGAATCGTCACCATTGTTCTCGGAGGACTCGCTGTCGTTGTTGGAAGCACCGGACTCGTTGCGGGAGCCACGGCGACGGCGACGGCGGGAACGGGTGCGGGTGGAGTCGGACTCTTCGTCGTTCTCCTCTTCAGCAATCGGCGAGTACGTAATGTCATCCAGCTCGAGGTCTTCCTCAATCTGCTCGACTTCGGCGGCAGCACGGCGCTCCTGGGCGTTCAGGCGGCGAGAACGGCGAGAACGGCGAGAATCGGACTGGTCATCAGCGTCGAAATCATCCTGAGTCTCATTACGGCGACGATTATTGCGGCTGTCATCGCGGTCATCGTGATCATCGCGGTCATCATGATCGCCGTGATCGCTGCGGTTCGACCGGCGGGAACGAGACGGGCGTTCCTCGTAATCGGCCTCATCCTCACGGGCGCGGGAGCGACGAGAAGAGCGGGAACGCTGTTCGCCATCATCTTCCTCATCATCACGATCGTCATGTCGCATGTCCGGGAGCACCGGCTCTTGGAACAGCAGGGAAGTCATCGGCTTGCCCCGACGGGCGGATTCATGCCCTGCAGGCAGCGCATCAATCACATCCAGCACGCGCTCATCGGGGTTTTCTTCGCGCGCGTCTTCCGAAGAACGGCGGCTGCGAGTACGACGGGCCGAGCGGGGCTCGTCATCGCGGTCATCGCGGTCATTCGTAGTGGAACGACGGCGACGCACCGGACGATCGCCATCCTCATCGGAGTCGTCGACCGCAGTACGGCGGCGAGATGAACGCGGCGCATCATCATCTTCGAGATCGTCAATCACAGAGCGACGACGGCGAATCGGACGCTCATCGTCTTCCTCGAGATCATCGGACACCGCGCGACGACGGCGCACCGGGCGCGGCTCATCATCGTCATCAGCCACAGCACGACGCCGAGTCGGACGGTCCTCATAATCGGCATTATCGGCAGAGCGGCGGCTACGGGTGCGGCGCGCCGGACGCTTCTCGTCATCGGAGGCGTTATTGTCGGCAGTTCCTGTGGAAGCAGATGCATCGGCATCAGGCAAAGCGGGTGCCTCAAACAGCGGGGCGGCGTGTTCCTGGACTTGCAGCTCAAGGGATGCGCCGGCAGCACCGGTGCCACGCACTACACGACGGCCACCGCGACGGCGGCGAGTCGGCTGCGATGCTTCGGCGTTCGGCTCGGAAGCTCCCGAAGCCTGTGATTCAGTATTGGATACGGTTGAGTTATCGGTTTCGTCACCGACGAAACCTTCACGGTTCTCAGTGGGCACAATGCTCCTCGCGGCACGCTGCATCGCGACGCCATCCAGGCCTGTACGCTCGTCTCACACCATGCTCTCACCATGGCCGCGCAAATCCTTTGCGCCGCGTAAAGGCAACTTCGTCTCAAGTCTGTCCTGCGAACGGCGGACACCGGCGCTTACGTTGTCTCGTTCTCGAGAGCCGTAAGGGGATCAACGCCATTACACACGCTGATGGTTATGCAGAACCACCGTCTTTCAGTATGCCACACTTTTTGCACGGGCGCGCCCAGCGCTCTGGCACACCACGACCTATCTGGCTCCCCTTACACACGGATGAGCCCTATCTTGGCTCTCCTCTCTGAGGGGAGCTGGCTGCGAAGCAGACTGAGGGGAGCCTGGATTCAAGCCGAGCACTCCCCTCAGTCACCTACGGTGACGGCTCCCCTCAAAGAGGCTGAGCCGAAAAATCTCACACCAGCCAGTCTTCGAGGATTGCGGCCATAGCAGTCAAATCAGATTCGGGCACTTGCTCGTCGTGCTTATGCGCCAGTAACGGGTCTCCGGCACCGAGGTTGACGGCCGGAATCCCGAGCTGAGAGAAACGTGCCACATCGGTCCAGCCAAGCTTGGCCAGCGGATCGCGACCAGTGCGCTCCTTGACCAGACGAACCAGTTCCTGCGCAAGCGGCGCGCTCAGGCCGGGGCGTGCAGAAGGACTCTCATCCTTCATCTCGATGCCATAGCCCTCAAACACGCCACCGGTGGCCACATGTTCGCCGTTACCAAGTTCAGCACCTGTATCCGCACCTATCATCAGCGCCTTGGCCTCAGCCAGGTTCTTGTCCGGAGCGAAACGGTAGTTGACATGCACACGGCATTCGTCGGGAATCACATTCGTGCCCTTGCCGCCGGAAATCAATGTGGCGTTGAGACCCTCACGGTAGTCGAGCCCATCCACATTCACAGTCGCGGTTTCATAAGCATTGAGTCGGTTCAGAATATCAGCGGCCTTGTGGATGGCGTTCTCTCCCATCCAGGCGCGGGCAGAGTGCGCGGCGACTCCGTGCGTGACCACATCGAAACGGATCGTGCCGTTGCAGCCGCCTTCGATGCCACTATTGGTGGGCTCACCGATAATGGCAAAATCACCGGCAATCCAGTCGGGGTGCGTTTCGACCACCTTACGCAGACCGTTCTTTTCGGCGGCGACTTCCTCGTGGTCGTAGAACACATAGGTGAGGTCGACTTTCGGAGTGGTTCCCGATGTGAGGCCATCAAGTGTAGCGGCGAGATACAGCATCACCGCATCGGAGGCCTTCATATCCGTGGCACCACGGCCCCACAGCACACGGTCTGTGGGATGGGATTGGGAGATTTCCTCGCGAATGAGCGGATCACCAGGTTCAAGCCACTTCGGAGGGAAGTTGTCGATTACCGGCACGGTGTCGAGATGACCGGACAGAATCACGCGATTCGACTTGCCAAAATCGGTGCTGGCCACCACCGTGTCGCCGTGACGGCGGACGGTCAGATGCTTCTGTTCATTGAGGAAAGCCTCAACCTCATCGGCGAGCGGGCCTTCATGATCGGAGACAGAAAAGTTCTCCATAATCTGGGTGAGCAGGCTGTTCAACTGCTCAGCAGTGGAATCGTTGCGGTTCAATTCAAGCGTCATGAGTACAGAGTACCGCGTGACAAAGCGCACAGTTCACCCACTACATGAGATTTTGTCGCCGAATACATATTTATGTGTCACACTAGGGTGGCGAAAGGGAGGAACATGCCAGGTCTCATCAGCGCCATGCAAGGCTTCTGCGTTATCGGCATCGTGATTGCGGTGGGATATGTCGCCGCTCGAATGCGCATCGGAGGCCCGTCCGCTCAGATGGTGCTGAACCGCTTCTCTTTCTTTGTGTCCAGCCCGTGCCTGATGTTTGCGATTCTGTCCAAGGAACCGATTTTCGACATCTTCCATCCATCAATCATCGTGGCGTTCTTCTCTGCGGTGCTAGTGGGCGTGGCGTTCCTGGTGCTCAATCAGATGTTCTTCCACCTGAACGCCCCGGATGCCACCATCGGCGCATTAAACTCGCTGTATCTGAACTCCAACAACATCGGTTTGCCGATTGCCACCTATATTCTGGGCAACCCGGCGCTAGTGGCACCGATTCTGGTTATGCAGCAGGCCATCTTCACGCCGGTGGGCCTGACTGTGCTTGATGTGACCACCAAGGGCAAGGTCTCCGTCAAGGAGATCGCCAAGCAACCGCTGCATCAGCCGCTGCTTATCGGCTCGCTGCTGGGCATCGTGGTCTCTGCCATCTCCGCAAAGATCGGCTGGTTCCCGGTGCCGAAGTTCATCTTCGACCCGATTGACATGATCGGAGACTCTGCGGTGCCGATGATTCTGATGGCGTTCGGCATGTCCTTGCACGGCACCAAGCCGTTGCAGCAGAAGGGCGATCGTCCGGCCGTCTTCACCGTAGCGGTGCTCAAGAACGTGATCATGCCGATCATCGCGTTCCTGCTCGCCTACTTCGTGATGGGCTTCCGCGGTTCCGAGCTGTATGCCTGCGTGGTGCTCGCCGCCCTGCCCACCGGCCAGAACGTCTACAACTACGCGGCTCGTTACAACGTGGGCCTCACTTTCGCGCGCGATGGCATTCTGATGAGCACCATGACCAGCCCGGTGTTTATCGCGATCATCGCGGCGCTGCTGAGCTGAGCCGGCAACTGTAATCACCGTAAAAAAACTTCCGCGAAATCCACCGTAGGATTCCGCGGAAGCCTGAGATATACGCTACTTGAGAATCGCCTTAATCGCCTCATACTGCTGAGCAGTGAGTTGCACCGCTGGCTCACGGATCAGGGTGGAAATGTTCAGTCCCTTGGCCTTGACCGCACCCTTGATGGCGGAGATGAACAGATCGGTCTGATCGTACAGCGCCATCAGGTGGCTGATGCGTTCGGCGGCCTCAATTGCGGTGCCATAGTCGCCGGCCTCATATGCACGGTGCAGCGTAACGAAGGTCTCCGGCTCCACATTGGTCATGCCGCAGATTACGCCATCGCCGCCGGAGACGCGGTTGACGAGATAGTACTCGTCGAAACCGGAGAACACCGCAAACCGTGGATTCACGGCCTTGACCGCGCGAATCACCTTGCGGGTGTGGCTGATTGTGTCGACCGTGTCCTTGATGCCGACGATGTTCGGGTGCGCGGCGGCAAGCTCGGCCACGAGCTCCGGGGTCAAGTCGCTGCCGGTGCGCGGTGGGAAATTATAGAGGATCACCGGAAGATTCGTCGCTTCAGCGACCGCGCCGAAGTACGCCTTCGCGCCTCCCGCAGTAGGGCCGAAGTAATACGGCGAAACGACCACGAGCGCATCCACTCCACTTGCTTCGACTGCCCGCGCGAAGTCGATCACATTGTTCAAGTTGGTATCGCCCACGCCCGCGAACACCTTGATGCGCCCGGCGACATGCTTGGCCACGAAGTCGACCGCCTGCTTCTTGACGTCCAGAGGGAAGGCATAGAACTCGCCGATGCTGCCAAACACTAGCACGCCGTTGATACCGGCCTCGATCAGATGATCGAGATGCTGCCCCCAACGTTCATAGTCGATGTCACCGTCGTCCTTGGTGATGGTGATGGATGGGCAGATGATGCCCGAGAATTCGGCGCTGCTTGTCATGATTGTTCCTTTCGTTACGGAATAGGGGTGCCGCACAAGCGGCACCGGGTTTGCGGCCTCTCCCCCAGTCGTCCTGCGGACGATAGCCCCCTCATCAGAGGGGGCTTGGGTTTAGTCGATGTTGTAAGCGCGGCGGGCGTTGTTTTCGAAGAAGTCCTCGTCCTCGCCGAACGTGTCCAGCATGAGTTGGAAGTGCGTGGCAAAGGTCGAGTTGAGTTCCACGACCGGCCAGTTGGAGCTGTACAGCACCTTCTTCGGGCCGAATGTGTCCCGCACGTATTTCACGATGTCCGGGTCCACCGGGTTGTCGCCGGAAACCTTGATATACGAATTCGGCAGTTCGGCCAACACTGCGAGCGCGGCGCACGATTCCTCATCAAGCCCGGGCACGTTGCCGAGATGATCGATGATGACCGTCACTTCAGGAACCTGCGAGAACGCCTTGGCCATGTCGCCCAACTCCGGGCCCCGGTTGCACAGCTCAAAAGGCATTCCCTTGACGGCCATCACACGTAGGCCGGCGATGAATTCGGGTTCGAGGGCTCGGCCCCGTGGCTCGGAATCCACATGCAGCGGCTCCCTGATGCCATCGGCGTTGATCGGAACACGCATCCATGGGCTTACCCGCCCCTGCAGCATGCGCTTCAGGATCAGAGGGCTGGCATTCTCGTACAACAACCGGTCCTCGAGCTCGTGATCGGCCGCGTCGACCTCCACATATACGCCGCCGAGGAAGTTCACGCCAAACTTGGCGTACTGTGCGGCTAGGTCTTCAATCGTGTACTTGTGTTGCAGCGAGGGCAATCCTGCCAGCCATGGCAAATCCTGCGCATCCGGATCCCAGATATGGAAGTGGGAATCGATTACGTTGAGTGTCATGTCAGGCCTCCTTCAGACCGATCTTGGAACCCCAGAATGCGTACCATGCCACGAACAGGAAGCCCGGGACCATCACCAGGATGGCGATCTCGATGCCTGCCGCATCCTGAATCACACCGAGCAGCAGCGGAATCAACGCGGCGCCCACAATGCTCATCACCAAAGCCGAGGAACCGGTCTTCGCCGCGGAACCCTTGATACCTTTCAGCGTCAGGGAGAATATGGTCGGGTATCCGATGGAAATGAACAGATACGCCACCATGAACGCGATGACGGAGACCTTGCCCAGGCCAAGGAATACCACGAACATCAGCACGGCTGAAATGGTCATGTATACGCCAAGAATCTTCGCGGGATCGAATTTGGCCATCAATGGGGTGGTGACGAAGCGTCCGATGGTGAACAGCAGGGAAAGCACGGAAAGCATCATCGCTGCGGTGCCGGCTGTGATGCCCGCGCCCCAGTGCTTGAGCGCGTAGGCGGAGAAGACCGCCATGCCGGCCACTTGCAGGCCGATGAAAATGAACTCGGCAAGCACGCCCAATGCGAAGTGCGGGCGCTTGAGCAGGCCGAAGAAGGAGCTGTTCTCGGAGGAGGCGCCGCCCGCGGCCTCCTCTTCGTCTCCCGGAGGCGTGGGCAGCTTGAACAGCGCGAACACGGCGAGCACCACGACCAGCACAACGCCGATCACAATGTATATCGTGCGGGTATCATTCAGGAACTGCGTCTTAGCGGCGTCGAAGCCGGACTCGCCTGATGCGACGGTGGTGCCGAGAATCTGGCCAAGAATCAGCGGGCCAACGATGTTGCCGACGCCGTTGAAACTCTGCGCCATGTTGATACGGAACGATTCGCCCTTTTCATCACCCAGCTTGGTGATATACGGATTGCAGTTGGTCTCCAGCGATGCCGCGCCGAGCGCGATAACGAACATGGCGAACAGGAACAGGCCGTAGCTGGCCATGCTGGTGGCAGGGATCACCATGAACGCGCCCAGAGCGAACAGGAGCAGACCGGAGATGACGCCGCCCTTATAACCGAAACGCTTGGCGATCAAGCCGGCCGGAATGGCCATGACGAAGTATGCGCCGTAATAGGCCACCTGCAGTAATGACGCTTCGGCGCTGCTGAGTTCTATGTAGTTTGCGAACGGCGAGTTCAACGCGTTCACGAGGTTCATGGTCAAACCCCAGATAAAGAACAGTGAGGTCACCAGCACAATGGCGATGGTCGCCTTGGAACCGGTTGTGTTTTTGGATGTCATCATTGACTCCTTAGTGATACGAGTTTCCCCGATATTGCCTAGCGAGAAGTGGACCACCCTGGGCCATGTTGGTAAACGGATGACCCAGGGCGCGGGTGATACGGGCGGCATACGCGGATACGGCGTACGGATGGAGCAATGATCAAAGCTCCGGAATTGCCGCGCGAATATTCGGGAAAGGGCTGCTTGTCAGCTCAGCGCACGGTCAAGGTGGACATAGCCGCCATCGACGTACACCCACTGACCGGTGGTGTGGCTGGAGCGGTCGGAGAGCAGGAATGCCGCTTCATTACCGATCTCTTCGGTGGTGGTCATACGATGTTCCAGCGGAATCTTGTCGGTGATCACCGACAGGCGCGCCTGCTGGGCCGCTTCATCGCCAAAGGTCTTGATCCAATCGGCATAGAGCGGGGTCCAGCACTCGGAAACGACTATGGCGTTGACACGCACGCTATCGTGCACCAATGCGGCGGCCCATTCACGGGTCAGGCCCAGGATCGCGCCCTTGGCGGCCGCATAGGCGCTGGTCTTGCCTTGGCCGGTAAGCGCGGTCTTGGACGAGATGTTCACGATGGATCCGCGGCTTTCCTTGAGATACGGCACGGCCGCGTGGACCAGCTCGTAATAGTGAGTCAGGTTGCCGTGAAGCGATTCCTCGAACTCACGCCAAGTAGTGGTCTCGAGATCCTTGTTGTCGTTCTTTCCGGCGTTATTCACAATGCCATCGATATGGCCGTACTTCTTGTATGTTGCTTCGACGACGCCGGCGATCTTGTCGGTGTCGTTGAGGTCAAGCAAGTGCACATCATAGGTGGTGGTGTACTGCTCGATATCCTTCTTGAACTCGTCGAGAGCGCTGTCGGGTCGATTAATCACCACCGGGATGGCCCCCTCCTGGGCCAGTTGCAGCGTGATGCCTTTGCCGATGCCTTTGAAACCGCCGGTGATGATGATGACTTTGCCTTCGAGATGCAGATCCATGGGAACTCCTTCGTCCATCCTTATTCTGCGTTTCATGGGTGTTCCATGTCACGCCCGGCCGGGGCTTCGGCGCCCCAGCCGGAGTGGTTGTGTGTTGTTGTGTTGAGTTGTGTTGTTCAGTTATGAATTTCCAATTGCGGTCAGCAGCGATACAGGTACTTCTCGGCCGTCTCCAGCGTCATTTCGGTACCGTTGCCCGGAGCGGTCGGAGCGACGTAGTTGCCGTCCTTGATCTCAGTCGGATGAACGAAATGTTCGTGCTGATTATCGACATATTCAATCATTCGGCCATCCATCGTGCCGGATACCGCCACATAATCGAACATCGCGAAGTGACACACGGCCTCGCACAGACCCACGCCGCCGGCGTGCGGGCAGACGGGCTTGTTGAACTTCTTTGCCAGCAGGTATTCGAGCACGATCTCCTGCGGACCGGCCACTCGGGTGGCGTCAATCTGCATGATGCCGAAGGCGTTGGCCTGCAGGTACTGCTTGTACAGAATGCGGCTCTGCATCTGTTCGCCGGTGGCGACCTTGATGGGATTGATGGCGCGCGCAATCGTGGCGTGGCCAATCACGTCATCCGGGCTGGTCGGCTCCTCGACCCACGCCAGATCGAAGTCGTGGAACTTGTTGATCCAGTCGATGGCGGTGGGAACATCCCACACCTGGTTGGCGTCCACGGCGAGGCGCACGTCGGGGCCGATGGCCTCACGGGCCTTGGACAAGCGGCGCAGATCGTCATTGATATTCTGGCCGACCTTAAGCTTAATCTGCTTGAAGCCCTTGACCTGGGTCTCCTCCTTGGCGAGGGCCACCATCTTCTCATCCGAGTAGCCGAGCCAACCGGGAGCGGTTGAATAGCCGGGGTAACCGACCTCCAGCAGATGCTTGATACGCTCGGCCTTGCCCTTCTGACCCTCTTTGAGAATCGCAACGGCTTCCTCAGGGCGCAGGGCGTCGGTCATGTAGCGGAAATCGAGCGTGGAGACCAGCTCCTCCGGCTCCATCTCGCCCAGCAGCAGCCACAACGGCTTTCCCCCACGCTTGGCCCTGATATACCCCAACCAGATTTCCAC
>OBYW01000668.1_pt1 | contig 11366 bp, 10 predicted proteins | sample 1476841 | NCBI WGS metagenome assembly OBYW01 (sample SAMEA2580222, study PRJEB22360) | human gut metagenome | biome: human gut; feature: human-associated habitat; material: faeces | place: Denmark | collected 2008/2010
ACCGATGGAGTCGTGGGTGTAGACCATCACCTGACGCTGCTTCATCAGCGCCGCCATACGTACCGCGTTACGCGCGTACTCGACGAACATCAGGAAGGTGGAGGTGTACGGCAGGAAACCGCCGTGCAGGGCGATACCGTTGGCAATCGCGGTCATACCGAATTCACGCACGCCGTAGTGGATATAGTTACCGGCAGCGTCTTCGTTGATGGCCTTAGAGCCGGACCACAGGGTCAGGTTACTTGGCGCCAGGTCAGCGGAGCCGCCGAGGAACTCAGGCAGCAGCGGGCCGAAAGCTTCAATGGCGTTCTGGGACGCTTTACGGCTGGCGATTTTCGCCGGGTTAGCCTGCAGCTTCGCGATGAATTCGTTCGCTTTCGCGTCGAAATCGGCCGGCATCTCGCCTTTCATACGGCGGGTAAACTCGGCGGCTTCCTGCGGGAAGGCTCTGGCGTAGGCGGCGAATTTCTCGTTCCACGCGGACTCTTTCGCCTGGCCGGCTTCTTTGGCATCCCACTGGGCATAGATTTCAGACGGGATTTCAAACGCCGGGTGTTTCCAGCCGAGCGCTTCGCGGGTCAGCGCGATTTCCGCGTCGCCCAGCGGCGCGCCGTGGGAGTCGTGGGTACCGGCTTTGTTCGGCGAACCGAAACCGATGATGGTTTTGCACATCAGCAGGGACGGTTTGTCGGTAACCGCACGCGCTTCTTCTACCGCGCGTTTAATCGAGTCAGCATCGTGACCGTCAACGCCGCGCACCACGTGCCAGCCGTAGGCTTCAAAACGCTTCGCGGTGTCATCGGTGAACCAGCCTTCCACGTGACCGTCGATAGAGATGCCGTTGTCGTCATAGAACGCCACCAGCTTGCCCAGTTTCAGGGTACCGGCCAGGGAGCATACCTCGTGAGAGATACCTTCCATCATGCAGCCGTCGCCCATGAACGCGTAGGTGAAGTGGTCAACAATGTCGAGGCCCGGGCGGTTGAACTGCGCCGCCAGAGTTTTCTCCGCGATGGCCATACCAACCGCATTCGCAATACCCTGCCCCAGCGGACCGGTGGTGGTTTCCACGCCCGCGGTGTAGCTGACTTCCGGGTGACCCGGGGTTTTAGAGTGCAGCTGACGGAAGTTCTTCAGCTCTTCAATCGGCAGATCATAACCGGTGAGGTGCAGCAGGCTGTAAATCAGCATGGAACCGTGGCCGTTGGACAGGACAAAACGGTCGCGGTCGGCCCAGGACGGGTTCTGCGGGTTATGATTCAGGAAATCACGCCACAGGACTTCGGCAATGTCAGCCATACCCATCGGGGCACCCGGGTGACCGGATTTGGCTTTCTGTACTGCGTCCATGCTCAGCGCTCGCAGCGCGTTGGCGCACAGGCTGCGGGTGGTTTTTGTGGTATTCATAAGTCTCTTTTCCTGCCCTTACAGCATCTGCTGAATCTGATTTTCCAGTTTGACCTGATCGACCGCGAACAGGCGGATACCTTCCGCCAGTTTTTCCACCGCCATCGGATCCTGATGATGCTGCCAGAGGAACTCCGCCTGAGTCATCGGGCTGGGGCGGGTTTCCGTCACGCAGCCGGGCGCCAGCTGGCGACTCAGCGCGCCTTCGCTGGCGGCCAGTTCATCAAGCAGCGCCGGGGAGATAGTCAGGCGATCGCAACCCGCCAGCGCCTGGATCTGCTCGATACGGCGGAAGCTGGCCCCCATCACCACGGTGTCGTAGCCGTGAGATTTGTAGTACTGATAAATCTGGCGCACGGAAACCACGCCCGGATCGCTGTCGACCTGATACTCCGACTGCGGTTGGTTTTTCTGATACCAGTCGTAAATACGCCCCACGAACGGCGAGATTAAAAAGACGCCCGCTTCGGCGCAGGCCCGCGCCTGGGCAAAGGAGAACAGCAGGGTCAGGTTACAGTTGATACCGCTTTGTTCCAGCTCCTCTGCGGCGCGAATCCCCTCCCAGGTGGCGGCAAGTTTGATAAGGATGCGTTCCGGCCCGATGCCGTTCTTTTCATACATCTGAATAAGCTTGCGCGCCTTCGACACGCACATCCCGCGATCCCAGGCAAAACGGGCATCGACTTCGGTAGAAATACGCCCCGGCACATGACGCAGTACCTCGGTACCGATATCCACCGCCACCTGATCGCAGGCGTTTATCAGCTGCGTTTCCGGGCTGCCGCCCTGCCGACGCGCCTTGCCGATTGCGTCGGCAATCAGCGCCTGATACTGCGGGAGCTGCGCGGCCTTCAACACCAGTGAAGGGTTGGTGGTCGCATCCTGCGGGGCAAATTTTTTAATCGATTCGATATCGCCGGTGTCGGCAACCACCGTGGTGTATTTTTTCAGTTCGTCTAACTGGCTCATAGTCTGTTCCTTATATTACGACTGCGGATATTAATCTCTGGCGTGCTGGTGTTCGTAATAGTCGATACGCTCCACTTTCGACGCGGAGCCGCCGCCTTCATATTCGGATTCAAGCCAGGCCTGAATAATTTTTTTGCCCAACTCCGGGCCAATCACGCGCGCGCCAAGAGTGATAATCTGCGCGTTATTACTTTTGCGCGCCCGCTCGGCGGAGAAAGTATCGTGGCATTGGGCGGCTCGTATCCCCGGCACTTTATTCGCCACAATGCTCATTCCAATGCCGGTGCCGCAAATCAGGATGCCGCGATCGTGCTCGCCCTGCTTTATTGACATTGCCACCGCGTGGGCAACATCCGGGTAGACCATGCTGCCCTGGCGTTTATCGCTGCTGTAATCCGCGACCTTAATTCCCTGCCCATTCAGATAAGCGACGATAGCGTCGCGAAAAGCATAGGCGGCATCATCCGCACCAATAGCGATTGTTTTCATGATAATTTCCTTAATTTAGCTGTACGTCTTAATTTAGTTCCGGATAGAAAAAGATTTGGTCGCCGCGCTGAATATTCTGGGGGACGTCACCATTGAGATGCACCATCCCCGGTAATTCAGCGGTGGCAGCGCCATCAAATTTTAAAGTGATATGGCCAAGCTGTTTTAAATTTGCCGTTGCAACACAACCTACCGCCGTGACTCGATAAATAGTCTCATTTATTTTCATTATCTGCCCGGGTGACAATTCAGCTGTCAGCTCACTGCTCTGATGTACGGCGCAATACATCGCAATATCGTCAGGAACGGATTCAGAAAATAAAATCAGCTGATGCTCCTGTAGAGAGTTTTTGACATATTCCCCGACAGCCGTGATAAGTAATGAATACAACGGCGCGATCATATTATTTGTTCCCTTTGGTGGCAGGCGAAGATAATGTCACTTTCTCTTCACTGGTTTCTTCTTTTACTGGTTCAACCCTCGGCGCGCGCTTTTTCAGACGTTTATCAAACCAGGCCACCAGTATCGGCGCGGTAATCATGGTGATGATGCTCGCCGTCGCCAGCTGCGCGGTCGCGGCATCCACGTACATCGCCAGCGAGGGGTCGGCCTGAGCCACCATTGCCGGCGTCAGCGCAGAGCTGGCGGCGGTTGTCCCCAGCGCGGCGCCCAGCGCGGTTTTCTTCTTCAGGAACAGGTTGTAGATAAAATAGAACACAATGCCGGTTAGCGCAGAGATAATGCCAAGCAGGATCCCGGACAGTCCGGCGGTAAAGACCGTGTTAATGCTGGAATTGGCGCCGATGGCAAACGACATAATAATGATAATCAGCGGCTGAGCGGCGGCGCACAGCTGTTTGAAACGATCATCAAGGTTGCCCCATAGCATACCAATCAGCAGCGGGATCAGCATCGATAGCAGCGCGGCGAAAGGAATATTGGCCAGGCCGCTGACCCCCAGCACCATCATGGTAACAAAGGGCCCATCCTTGACGCAGAAGACGGAGATCGCCCCGGCGTCGCTGGCATCGCCGTAGTTGCTGCACAGCGCGATATATAGCGAGCTGTTGGAGCTGGTTAAACAGGCAATCAGTGCCAGGGTCGAAATACCGAGGAAACCGTTGGGGCCAAACATCGCTCCGGCCACCCATACGGCCAGCGCGCCGGCGAGGCATTTCAGGAACAACAGCACCGCGCCTTTATAGAGCGGCAGGCCGGCCTGGCGGATATTGATCGAGGTACCGCAAATCAGCAGAAAAATCCCCATCATTGCGCTGGAACCAACCTTGAATAATGCGGTCGTCGGGCCGCCGATGCCCAGGACTTCCGGTGCAAAGGTATTAATAAGAATCGCCGCGAGCAACGGAATAATAATTAAACCGCCTGGCACCTTATTCATCTTCTCTAATATATTTATGTTCATAGGGTAACTCATAAATTATGATTTAACAGAGATAACGACGCAATACTACCCGGACGACCATTACGTCGTTTTTTATTTATATGACCGGTGGGTTATAGCTGCGCTTCTTTATAAATTCTTTCAACAATAGTACTAATAATATCTTCTGGTCCGGTTAAACCGCCTTTACCGACGCAAATCAATCCCGCATAATCGCCGCCGATAATACGCACCATATCGGTTTGCGGTATCACGTAGTCAATCATTTCAATCCCGGTAGCGCCGAGCTCTTTAAGAACATTCACCATCGTATCGCCACCGGTCATATACAGGCCTTTAATTTCTCCGGCTGCGCAGTTAAGCACGTCACGAACAATATTCCCCAGTCCCTGGTTAATATTTTCCGCAGCCTGTCCGTGGGCCAGCCCAAAGCGCTGCTCTTCTTCCTGAAGATTCAGCAGCCGCCCGGTTAACGCGGATTCAAAAACGAAGATGGCGTTCTGCTGTGCCGGCACGCACTGCCGGGCATGCTGCACCACGCGATTCACTTCGATTTCAGCGGCGTTTTTCCTGTCAACCAGCAGTTCGGCATCAACAGGAATGTGACATACTCTTTCGTCATTAGCGATCAGATGCTGAAGCTGCTTTTTAGTCACCGGCGTGGCGCTACCGGCAACCACCAGAATCGAACCGCGCGGGTTTTCCGCCCCTGACGACGCTGTCGCGCTGCTGCGCGCTTCCCGCATCAGGCCACGACGGACCGCAAGCCGCTCGGTAAAAGGCCCCGGGTCGACCGCCAGCACGTTCCAGTTCAGCGCCACCACCGCCCCGGCAATCGCATCGACATCGTCAACGGTAATTGCATCGACGACGATCACCCGCACGCCGCGCTGCTGCTGTTCCTGGAGATCCCGCTGCAGTTGCTCCTCGCCTTTCATCACCGAGGCCAGCGCGATATGTCCGACCTGATGATGGGTCTGTGCCTCCAGCAATCCCGGCACCCAGGATTCAGTAACCGGGGTACGCACATCGCGTGCGACATCGGTTCGCGAAAGCGCGACGGAGTCAATTACCGAATAGCCGCCAACCAGAATACGCCGCGACTGCGGCATCGCCGGCACGACTACGGCAACCGTTTCCAGCGGCAACTGTTCCAGCATGGCATCAATTTCAAAGCCGATGCCGCCGCGCAGCGTGGTATCAATACGCTTGGTAAAGTAGTGCGCGCCGCGCGCCTGCAGCTGCTTCACCGCGGCGCTGACCTGCTGCTGGGCTTCCGCTTTCGGCAAAGGACGGCTGTCGCTGCTAACGACCATCGCCGGATACTCCACCTCATTGCGGGCGAAGGATTCAGTATCGAAGAACGCGGCGGTTTTTAACCCGCTACGCGCCAGCAGCACCCCGACGGTGGTCGCGCCGGTCAGATCGTCGGCCACGATCCCCAGCTTACCGCCTTCCCCCTGCGGCCAGATCATTTCAATACAGGCAGGCGTCACGCCGGAGACGTAGATCCCTTCATGAATAAACTCCGCCAGCGGGCCACTTTTACCGGTGGGATGGAGGTTAATCGTCGGAATACCGCGTTTGGGATAGAGACCGCAGCGTAGCGTGCCGCCGCAGTCGATAACCATCAGGCCGATCTCCTCTTCCGGCGGCTCGCCATTTTTAAATACGTCGACGGAAGGCCAGCCGGTCAGTTCGCTCAGGCGCTCAACAACCGGGGGACAAATCCCCCCGGTGATATAAGCAATCTTTTTCGCCTGGCTAATATTAATGGTCAGCGGCCCGCCCCAGCCCTTACAGCCTTTGCTAATTAACAGATGTTTTTCCATTTCTCTGCCCTTTTGCTTCGCATTAACCTCAGCGATTAGTGGTTTTTCATTTTCCAGTAGCTCACCGCGGCCATCGTGGACTCCAGCATACTGACGGTGCCCGCTTTACCGGTGCCGGCAATATCAAACGCCGTGCCGTGGTCTACCGAGCTACGCATAAACGGCAGGCCAAAGGTAATGGTCACGGAACGCTCAAAATCGAGGGTTTTACAGGCGATATGCCCCTGATCGTGGTAAAGCGAGAGGATGGCGTCATAGCGCCCCTGTTTACCCAGATGGAAGACGGAATCTGCCGGCACCGGGCCGATGGCGTTAATCCCCATTTCCTGCGCCGCTTTGACTGCCGGGATGAGGTTATCGGCTTCTTCGTGGCCAAACAGGCCGTTGTCTGAACCATGCGGATTCAGCGCAGCTACCGCAATGCGCGGATTTTTGATATTTAGCGCGGTGAACTCATGGTGGATCTGCTGCACGCAGGCCAGAACGCGCTCTTTATTGGCGTAATCGCAGGCGTCTTTAAGCGCCATATGACGGCTCACGAAGAAGACCCGCAGGTTATGAACGTGGAACATGGTCAGGCCATAATCGGATTGCGTTTCAACCTGATAGATCTCGGTATGACCCGGAAGTTTACACCCCGCCAGCTTGATTGCTTCTTTATGAATCGGCGCGGTAGAGACCACATCGATCAGGCCGGCTTTCCCCAGTTCGATAGATTTCAGCACATAGTCCAGCGACATCTGCCCCGCCAGCTTCTGCACTTTGCCCCATTCAATGCTCTCGCAGTCATAATCATCGGTTTCCAGCACGTCCAGCGTACCCCAGCTGAAGCGAGCTTCCTGCGGATGGCTAATTTTGTTAATCGGAAAATCACAGCCCATGATTTTCATTGCTCTGGCGATAATCGGCGCTGAGCCAATCAAAAAAGGTTTGCACTCGTCGTAGACGCTTTTCTCCATCATCGTCGCGACTGAAATCTCCGGACCAATCCCGGCAGGATCGCCAATGGTAAGTGCGACAACGGGCTTTTTCTCTTGTGACATCGTGGACCTCTCGTAGTGAAAATCGGCTTGTTCATATGTTCAACAGTGAATCATATGCTCAAAACATTACCTGATGATTGAGAGGTTATTGGTGATTTAGATCACATAAAAAAATCCATAGATTTATTTTATAAAAAAATGTGATCTAACATATGTTCATTGAGTGATAAAAAGTTCAATCTCACTCATAAGCGAAAGCCATTTCACGACAAGCTATTGATTTACCTATTACGGAGAACAAGATGGAACAAATCTGGTTAGGAACCAGCTGGAAGATGAACAAACCGTTATCGCAAGCCATGGCCTTTTGTGAAACGCTGGCGCAGCGGTTACCGCAGGTGAGGCATCCGAAAATCCAGCCGTTTATTATTCCCCCTTTCACCGCCATTTATCCCGTCAGCCAGTATCTACAGCAGCATCAGATCCCCTGCCTGACCGGCGCGCAGAATATGCATGAAGCGGAAGACGGCGCCTGGACCGGTGAAATATCCGCCGCCATGCTGGCTGAAACCGGCGCCGCCCTGGTCGAGCTTGGTCACTCCGAGCGTCGCGGCGCGTTCAATGAATCCGACGCCGCCATTAACCAAAAAGTGCATCGCGCCCTGCGTCACGGCCTCCGGCCTCTGATCTGTATCGGCGACAGCGCCGATGAAAAACGCTGGCAGGTCTCACGGGAAACGGTAGTGCGGCAGATGAAAATCGCGCTTTATGGCCTGAATGAACAGCAGGTTTTACACACTCTGGTTGCCTATGAGCCCATATGGGCTATCGGCGAACACGGCACGCCGGCGACGCCGGAGCAGGCCGCAGAGATCCACCGGGCGCTGCGTCAGGCGTTATGCGAGACCTTCGGCGAAGAAATCGGACGGCGCATTCCCCTGCTGTACGGCGGTAGCGTCAATCGGCAAAATGCCGTAGAACTCCTTCAGCAGGATGACATTAACGGACTGTTTATTGGCCGCGCGGCATGGGATGCCAACGGCTATTGCGACATTGTTCAACGCGTTACAGAGGAATTTATTCTTCAGGCGCAGTAGTATTAGGGAGACATCAAAGATGGAAACACCAGGCGATAACTATGACTGAACAAGACTCAGATTATGCGCTGCTGACAGAAATTGCCGTGGCCTATTACGATCAGGAGCAAACCCAGGAAGAGATTGCAAAACGCTTTGGGATCTCACGCATTAAGGTCGGTCGGCTGCTGAAAAAAGCTCGCCACGAAGGAATTGTCGAGATCAGCGTGAAATACCACCCGGTCTTCAGCTCCCAGATTGAGCAGCAGTTTATTTCCCATTTCGGCATCAAGCGCGCGCTTATCGCCCTGGACCATCACGACGAGGATGAACAGCGCCAGCAGGTCGCGGCGCTGGTCAGCAACTATCTCGCCGGGATCCTCAAAAGCGATATGACGGTGACCGTCGGGCAGGGTCGCAACGTCGCCGCCGTGGCCAACCACGTGGGGATTTTTCCGGAGCGCAACTGTCGCTTTATTTGCGGTATCGGCGGCACCAAGCGCGACAACCAGCTGATCGATGCCGATCACATCAGTCGAAACCTGGCGCGTAAATTCAACGGTTTTAGCGAAACGCTGTACGCCCCGGCCTATGTCGAAACGCCGGAACTGCGCTCGGCGTTTATGCAAAACCGGCTGATTAAAGCCACGCTCGAACAGGCCAGCAAGGCGGATGTCGCCATCATTGGCCTTGGCGATATGAATGAAAATAGCTTTATGGTGCAACTCGGCTGGTTCTCCCCACAGGAGATTGCGACCGCGCGCCAGGAACAGGGCGTAGTGGGCGATCTCGCCGGCTATAGTTTTTTCAATATCCAGGGTAAACCGGTTGATACGGTGATGAACGATCGGGTTATCGGCCTGAGCCTTGAACAGCTCCGCGCCATCCCGTGCGTGATCGCCATTGCTTCGGAAAGCACCAAGGCAACGGCGATTCTCGGCGCGCTGCGCACCGGCGTGATTGACGTGCTGGCCACCAGCGCATCCAATGCCCGGGCGGTGATTAATATGCAGAAGGCGCTATGAATAAAGGGCGCCGCGGCGTCCTGAATTTCATGAGCGACCTGCCCTGGCGATTGTCGTACGCTTTTTCTCGGGCGGTGGCAAAAGCGTGGATTATTTCTTGTCCTGGTTTTCGTTAAGACAGCAGCAAGCTTTCCCGCAACATAATTCAGCGGCTTCCACAACGCGCTCAGCACGATAAGCGGGCCGAACCACGCCGAACCGCCCCTACTGCGGCCAAAAATATCGCGGCAGATATTGCTAATGGGCTATCCATAGCCACTCCTGTTTTCCGTAACGCTGTAGTGATGAGGTTGCGTTTATCCTGCCAGCTGTTTAAGCAGCTTTTCCACAAAGAGCGGCACCACTTCGCTTGCCAGGCCATAGTGCTTTTCGGCAAATTCGCTGCCCACCTGGCTTGGCTCGAGGTTGAGCTCTACCGTATGGGCGCCCTGCAGCCGCGCTTCGTGAACAAAGCCTGCCGCCGGATAAACGTGCCCGGAAGTGCCGATGGCGATAAAGATATCGCACTCGGCCAGCGCAAGGTAGATCTCATCCATATCCAGCGGCATCTCGCCGAACCACACCACGTGCGGGCGCAGCGGCGCGGGGAACTGGCAGCAGTGGCATTTGTCTTCCGTCGTCACATCGCCGGTCCACGCCAGCACCTGGCCGCTCCACGAGCAGCGCACCTTCAGCAGCTCGCCGTGCATATGAATCACCCGGCGATTGCCCGCGCGCTCGTGCAGATTATCGATATTCTGGGTGACCAGCAGAAAACGATCGCCCAGCGCCTCTTCCAGCCGCGCCAGCGCCTGATGCGCCGCGTTGGGCACGATGTCCGGTCCTTGCAGCTGGCGGCGGCGGTCATTGTAAAACGCCTGCACCAGCGCCGGATCGCGGGCGAAGCCTTCCGGCGTCGCCACGTCTTCCACCCTATGCTCTTCCCACAGGCCATCGGCGGCGCGGAAGGTTTTAATTCCCGACTCTGCCGAAATACCCGCGCCGGTTAGCACCACGACTCTTGGTTTTTCCATCGTTTCAGGGGTCTCCTTATCTTCGCCGAAGAAAATCCGCTGACGCAAACGGTCTCGTAACCGACGCTTATTGCGGCGAAATCGGCTTAATCGATGTAAGCGGCGCGACTGCATAGCTACCTCTGTCGTTATTGAGTCAGATGAAGGAAGGCCGCACCGCGCATGCCTCCGGCATCGCCATGACGCGCGCGCTCAATGCGCGGCACGCTGGCAACGGGAAGCAGATGTCGCGGCAGGCGCTGCGCCAGCCCTTCGGTTATTGCTGTAAAGTTAGACAATCCACCGCCAAGCACCAGCAGATCCGGGTCGACAATCGTTAAAATATTGCCCAGGCATACCGCCAGTAAATCGAGATAGCGCTCGACGTGCTCGCGCGCCTTCGCGTCGCCCTGCTGCCATAGCGCGACGATCTCGGGCGAGGTTAAAGCGTGTTGGTAAAAATGTTCATACAGCCAGGCGAAGCCGCGTCCGGAAAGGTAGTTTTCAATGCAGCCCAGCTGGCCGCAGCCGCAGCGCGTAAGCGGAAAATCGCGCCCCACCACCTCCAGCGCATCCACCGGCAGGCGGATATGGCCGAATTCGCCGGTAATATAGCGATGCCCGGTAATCGATTTTCCGTTGAGCACCAGCCCCCCGCCAACCCCGGTGCCGAGGATCATCCCCATCACCAGCGGATATTGGGTGAACTCGTCATCCCACGCTTCGGAGAGGGCAAAACAGTTGGCGTCGTTATCAAGCCGCACATCGCGGCCCAGACGTTCGCTCAGATCGGCCCGCAGCCGCCTGCCGCTGGCGGCGGGCACGTTGGCGGCGTAGAGCGTGCCGTCTTCCGTCTCCGGCATGCCCGGAATACCGATGCCCACCGAGCCCTGGCAGCCGAAGCGCTGGTCGGCTTCTTCAACCAGCTCCTCTACCGCCTGCAAAAATGCTTCGTAGCTCTCTTTCGGCGTGGCGACGCGTTTTTCCCACTGCAGCCGCCGCGATTTATCAAATACGCCCAGCGCTATCTTGCTGCCGCCAATGTCAAATCCATAGTACATTTCAGCAATTCCTCTTTACTGGTCAGCAAAGCCGACCATGACGATAAATTACTGGCCACTCAGCACCCTCGCCGGGTCAATGCGGCTGGCGCGGCGGGGGGGGGAACAACGGGGCCGCCCTTGGCGCAA
>OBYW01000670.1_pt1 | contig 11317 bp, 4 predicted proteins | sample 1476841 | NCBI WGS metagenome assembly OBYW01 (sample SAMEA2580222, study PRJEB22360) | human gut metagenome | biome: human gut; feature: human-associated habitat; material: faeces | place: Denmark | collected 2008/2010
TCACTGATTAACGGACGATCCGTAGCTTCCTTCACCAGTACCTGTTCTTCCGCCATTACGAAGTCTTTATCAGCCCAAGGCATCTTGTCTTTCAATATAAACTGCACTTTCACAAAGTACTCCGCATCTTTTTTAAACGCAGCACGATTATAGGGAAGAGAGATTTGCATCCGCTGGCGGGGAGCCAGATTGATGTCTTTCTTCAGAGTTGCCTGAATAGCCTTGCCGTCCTCATAAACGGACCACATCAAATAGTAGTCGTCCGCCAGATTCTTGAAATAATACTTATTGAAGATCTCAAAGACACCCTTCTCAACATCGACAGCTTTCACTCCGATATTCTGATATACTTTTCTCACTTCATAATATTGAGGTTTCGGTTCCAGATCTCCGAACACGATTCCGTTCATTACAAACTGCCCATCATTGGGAGTATCGCCGAAGTCACCTCCATAAGCCAGATAACGCGTACCCGTTTTCGGATCGTAATTATACATGGACTGGTCTACCCAATCCCATATAGCACCGCCACAGAAGAAGTTGGTAGACTCCATAGCTTCCCAATAATCAATAAGATTACCGCAAGCATTTCCCATTGAATGAGCATACTCGGAGATATGGAACGGATATTTAATATCATATTTCCCCTGTACAGCACCACGTACCCAACCGATAGACGGATACTGATTCGAACCCATATCAACAATATCATTGTTACGTTCATATTGTACGGGACGGGAAGTATCGAACTTATTCAACGCATCATAAGCCGCCACAAAATTCTTACTCGGACCGTCCTCATTACCTAACGACCAAATCACGATAGAAGGATTGTTGACATTGGCATGCACCATTTCCATAACACGAGCCACATGAGCATTTTTCCATTCCACCGGATGAGAAAGCGAAGCGGCACCATAATAATATTCGTGTGATTCGATGTTAGCCTCATCTTCCAGATAGATACCATATTTGTTGCACAGGGACTACCAATACGGATCATCCGGATAGTGAGAGTTACGAACATGATTGATGTTAGCACGCTTCATCAGCATAATTTCTTTTTCCATCATCTCACGGGTAATGGCATGTCCCACAGCAGGGTTGGATTCATGACGGTTCACCCCTTTCAGTTTAACGGTCTTTCCGTTCACATAATAATAGCGTCCGGCAAGCCCGAACTCATCTTCTGACGCAGGTGTATCTTTGATTTCCACTTTCCGAAAACCTACGATAGTAGAAACCGTTTCAATAGTCCTGTTCTTTTTATCTTTCAGTTCAGCAACAAGCGTATAGCGATAAGGAAACTCCGCCGACCACTTGTTAGGAGCCTTCACCTGAAAAACAGTTTGAACCTTACCAATCTCATTCGGAACGATCTTCTCTATTACCGGAGATGAAACGCCGTCTACCAACGTATTTTCATCAGAATACAGTTTATTGGCATACAAAGAATAATATACTTTATAATCCTTGGCTGCCTTTTTATCCAAGTTACGGATATCGGCGTTGATAGTCAAAGAACCATCCGTATAAGTAGCGTCCAAATCGGGAATAGCCACCAAGTCACGGAAATGAACCTTGGGAACCGAGTACAAAGCTACCGTACGGAAGATACCCGGCAGACGGAACATATCCTGTGCCTCCAGAAATGAACCATCCGAGCTACGATATACTTCGGCTGCTACGATATTTTTGCCTTTCTGAAGATAAGGGGTAATATTGAAATTAGCGGTATTGCGCGAGTTCTTGGAGAACCCCACATACTTACCGTTAATCCAAAGATAGAAGAAAGAATCCACACCGTCGAAACTGATGAATACTTCCCTGCCGTCCCAATCCTGAGGAATCTCAAAATCGCGGCGGAAGGAACCAACCTCATTACGGTGCTTATAAGTAGTCCAGTTAGCGGGCGGAGTACGCATCACTCCTCCGCGCCAGTCGTCTACCTTCACGCTATGTTGGAAGATAACCGGTTGATTGACATAAATAGGAGTTCCATACTTCAAGCTTCCGTCTTTCTGAATACCATAGATATTCCAGCTCGACGGTACAGGGATTACGTCCCACGAAGTCACATCATAATTCGTCTGATAGAAATCTGCCGGACGGGAATCGGGGTCGGGTGCCCAATGAAACTTCCAGTCGCCATTGAGAGACTGCCAGAACTTACTGTTTTCGGGCAATACTTTGCGAGCACTTTCCAAGTCTTGAAACGGAAAGAAATAAGCATGCGGCTGCTCCTTATTGAGTGCCAAGTTTTCGGGAGATTCCCACTCCGCTCCTGTCGGAGCATTCAAGGTAGCATAGGTAAACCCTTCCAAAGGTTGGTCTGCGAAACTCTGTACTGTGAGGGTGCAGCACAGAAGACCTGTTAACAAGGTTTTGTTCATAAGGTATTTTAAGTCAATAAATAATATTCTGTGTCCAATATTCATGGTTCTCTGAATGTAAATACAATCAGAAAGCATACCACCCCTATTTTTTCATCCGCTTTTTAACGTTCTTTTTCTAGTCGTCCCGTTTCAGGTCTGCGAAATAAGTATCGAGTAGGCTCTTTGCGGCTATAAATGATGTCAGATTTCCTTGCAACACTTGCTGTTCCTTTTCCAGAAGCATGGCTTCAATCTTCGGATTATGATAGAAACTGTCACGAAGTTGTTCGTTGATCGTTTCATACATCCAGTATTTACTTTGCTCGTTACGACGATATTCAAAATAACCGTTGGTCTTCACAAAGTCAATATATTCATAAATCATATCCCATATCTCCTTCACTCCGATATTATAAAAACCGGAATAGGTCAACACTTGGGGAGTCCATCCCGATTCGGGAGCAGGGAAAAGATGCAAAGCGTTACGAAATTGAGTAGCAGCCAGTTTTGCACGTTCCAGATTATCCCCGTCGGCCTTGTTGATAACAATGCCGTCGGCCATTTCCATAATACCGCGCTTAATGCCTTGCAACTCGTCTCCTGTACCTGCCAACTGAATCAGCAGGAAGAAATCTACCATAGAATGAACAGCCGTTTCACTCTGTCCCACCCCGACGGTTTCCACAAAAATCTTATCGAATCCGGCAGCCTCGCAGAGTACAATCGTCTCACGCGTTTTGCGTGCCACTCCTCCCAACGAACCTGCCGAGGGGCTAGGGCGGATAAATGACTTCGGATGTACGGAAAGCTGTTCCATACGCGTCTTATCTCCTAAGATACTGCCTTTACTACGTTCGCTACTGGGGTCGATAGCCAACACAGCCAGCTTTCCTCCTTTTTCAAGCACGTGCAAACCGAATACATCTATTGAAGTACTCTTTCCCGCGCCGGGAACTCCGCTGATACCTATACGGACAGAATTTCCGGAATGAGGCAGGCATTTCTCTATCACCTCTTGTGCTACGACCTGATGTTCCGGTTTCACACTTTCCACTAATGTCACAGCCTGACTCAAAATAGTAATGTCGCCTTTCACAATCCCCTCAACAAACTCCGCCACCGAAAGCTGACGCTTTTTCGGCTTACGTTTCAGGTAAGGATTTACAGACGAAGGCTGCTCGATGCCTTTGTTGACAGCAAGCCCTTTGTATTCTCCACTATTTTCAGGATGTTCCATAGCCATAGAATTTAGCGTTTGATATTGATTTCAACTTTCGGATTCAACGGGTCGTTTGTAATCATAAGAATGCGTAAATGATGCTTCTTATTACCGACGTCACGTTTACGAATCGTTACTTTCAGCTTCGTCATTCCGTCCGGCGGCAGCACGGTCTTTTTCAGACTAACGCCCACAGAAGAATTAAACACCTGCAACTTACTGATTACTAACGGAGTCTTTCCGGCATTAGCAATCAAGATATTGTAGCTGGCTTTCTTTTTCTTTATCAATGGTACACTGAGGTCTATATTTGTTTCCGAGATACGGATAGCCGGCGCGTCCAACGAATCTTTCGCCGTCATCCGCGAGAAATCGGGAAGTAGAATAGCCGAAACGGGAATTTCATTATCCTCACTGACCTTATCACCGGCAAAACGGGAGAGATAGACGGAAGTCTGTGTCAATCCGTAATCATTCAGTTGGCTGGCGTCCAACGTCAGTTTGACAGTTCCTTTCTTTCCTTTGAGCAGCACTTTAGGTTCCGCCTCCATTTTCAGGTAAGGAGGAAGATGCATCAGTACCGGTTCATAAGGACGGTCGGAAAGGTTGGCAATGCTGAACGTCATAGTTGGTTGCTGTCCGCGATATACATCGGGGAAGGCAAATTCATCCCGGTCGATACGGATATTACCGATAGCGAAAGGATGAGTCTTCGTATAATCCTTTATTTCCTGCACCACTTCACCCGCAAACTTCAGATAAACCAGATTCGGAGTAGCATTGCTATAAATACCGACCGACTTCTCGAAACGTCCCAATGCTTTGGCATCAAATGAAGCCTTTACAATACCTTTCGCTCCGGGAGCAATCGGTTCTTTTGTCCAGTCGGCCACGGCACAGGCACAAGAAGTGGTGACGTTGGTCAGCACCAAAGGCTGATTTCCGGTATTGGTAATGGTATACTCCACTGTCACCGGACGTTTCCATTCTATTTGTCCGAAGTTGTGCGTCTCCTTATTAGAAGAAATACGAGGTTGGGCGACAGCTGCCAAAGTGACAATAAGCAGAAAAAATATAGATAGTAAACTACGTTTCATGTGATATATTTTATTTTGGTGTACAAATGTAGGAGTTTTAGATGAGATATGAAACGTATTGAAAGGATTATTAACGGTGAACGTTTACCGTTCACCGTTAATAAGTTAATTATTTCACTTCTACCGTCATTGAAGCCGAATGAGAAGCATATTCCGGCGCATAGGCACATTGCATGGTTGCCAGCCCCGTTTCGTAAGTTCCCGCACGACTGACACGGTAACTATATTCCAGCACATAAACTCCCTTCCCCAAGTGATCGAAGAAGAAATTGGTAGAAGCATCTTTAATGTCCACATAATAGCCGATTCCGTTATTCCAGCGATAACCGGAGACACTGCCGATCGGCTCGAAACAAGCGCCACGCTGATCTTTCAACTGTACAAAGTCCATTGCACGGTCTACACGGATACTCAAACGGGAAACAACCTTATCACCTACCTGAAGCACCGTCTTTGCCGTGACCGGTTGCAGCTGAGGGGTATCATTCACCGTACGTTCCACATATAATTGTTTCTGTACATTTAACTCACCTCCCTGTTGCTTCACATCCTTGATCGGCGATTCATATTCTGCATAAACAGCTCCCCAGGCAATCCCCGGATTTCTCTTTTCCACTTCAATCTTGCGGGCATCCATGACATTCTTCTGTGTAAACGAACGTTTGATATATCCCAGTCCCGGCACCGTAGTCTTGCTCGGACTCACCGTTTCCAGTACTTCATTGGCAATCACAATCCGTACATCGCCCTGATTGTCAAGCAAATTAGTACCTTTCATCAACAGTGCATACACCGCATCTGCCGTAGTTACAGGGGAATCCCATTGTTGCGTCTGCTTCTGTTTCAACAGCCAGAGTTTCATTTCTTCCACCGTTTCGCTGTTTCCGCCGATCAATTCCAAAGCTTCCATAACGTCTACATGAGCCTGCATCCTCATTCCTCCCCACGCATAAGGATTCTCGTTGAAAGCGAAGAACATCCCCTGTTCGTCCGTCTTTGTCAGATGTTCTTTCAGAGAAGCAACAAATTCCTGCGCTTCTTTCTTTTGTCCGGCTTTATCGAGCACGATAGCAGCAATCGCCTTCGTATTCATTGAAGCTGCCGGAAGCAACTCTTTCACTTTAGAAAGATAATAAGCATACGCAGCTTTATTGGCAGCAGGAACCTGTCCGCCGGAAATAGCGACAATATACAGATATTGCAGGATAGAGCCCGACACTCCTGTGAACTTCACTCCTTCTTTCTGTGCTTTAAGAATATTTTTGTATTCTTCCAAAGCTGATTGGTGAAGATAAGTCAACGCCTTTTCCTGTAAAGCAAGTGCTGGTCCGTCCAACTTCTCACCGGTCAGCAGAGCAAGGCGGGCATTCAATTCGGCAATATAGGCCGTGACATAACCGCTGCCGTTCATTCCTTTATACCATGACCAGGCACCGTTGGAATTTTGCAATTCCTGCAATCTGGTCAGTGCAGCGATATTATTGTTACGGATATTATTCAAGTCGAACAGTGTAGCGATACGCTCTTTCTGCTGTTCTTCAGTCTGTGCTTCGAGTACCCACGGAGATTCGGACAACAGAATATTCTTCACTTCCTGATTCTTTTGCAAGTTGCTCAAGAAGGTTTCCTTCGTACCGCCCTGAAGTCTCCAGCTATCAAACACAGCCTTGATGCGTGGCTGACTGTTCATTATATACGAAGCCAATGTATTCGCATAGTAGGCGGTAGCCCATGAAATAGCGTTATTATTGACCGAAAGGCTCAAAGAAGGCAATGCCTGAATAACATACCAAGCAGGATTTCCGGTAAATTCAATCGTCAGTTTACGGTCTGTTGCCGTTTTACTATGCCGGTTGAACAAACTGTCGAGCGAGAAGGTGCGAGTTTCTTCTCCACGTATAGGCATGGGCAGTGTCTCTACCAAATGTTCCTTGTTGCTGAGTACCGGAACCAATTGTTGCTCTCCGTCGCTAAATGTGCCGCTATCGGCTATCATCCGACAACCCAGTACCTCGTATTTATCACTGACGGTAAACATGAAGTTCACACCAATTGTCTTGCCTGCCTCAACGGAGAACTTCTGTTTCTGTGTGTCGACAACCTTCTCCGTCACCGGATCGAAAAGAATCATGCTTACTGTTCCTGCTTGCGGCTTGCCAGTCATGTTAGAGACAGAGGCAGCAATAGAGGTCTTATCGCCCACACGCACGAAACGTGGCAGATTCGGGGTCAGCATAAATTCTTTACTGGTAATAGCTTCTCCGTCCAGCGTTCCCATTAACATTCCCTTGGTGTGAGCATATCCACGGAAATTCCAACGTGTCAGACTTTCGGGCATAGTGAAAGAGAAAGAAACCTCTCCCTGCTCATTGGTACGGAGTTGGGGATAGAAGAAAGCAGTCTCGGCAAGATTTGTACGCAAGCCGGCAGGAGCTTCAGGAAGCGCTTCTTCTCCGGAAGCGGCATCGGCCTTTCCTGCTACCATTGGCACTAACTCCGATTCAAACATTGTATCCGCAGCATCTTCGGAAACTAGCGCCGATGCATATCTCACCGCATTGCTCCGGCTTACAACGCTGCCTGTCACCGACATTTTCTTTTGCACTGCATATCCTCTGACCACTACTCCATCAGCTATGGATTCTGACATCGCATATACATTTCTTATATCAGGCTGCATAGCGAATCTGTCATACAACATTGCAGGTACTTTGAGAGACTTACGATCCCACCAATAATTGTAGGAGTTATTTCCAACATATCCGTTCATCCAATCGGAATAAGGAAGCAGTTGCTGGTAGTAAACCCGGAAATCCTGCCGGTTCCAGATTTTATCAAGTGAGGCATCATACATCGTCGCCAACATTTCGGCATGAGCAGCCTGTCCCTGCGGTGTCTTGATTGTCAGTTTCCATTCCTCTTTCTGTCCGGGACGCAATTTATCACGGAATACGTCCCACTTCATCACCAATGTCTTGTCCGGCAAACGTTTTCTCGCCTGAACCCGTTCCTGATAAACCTGTCCGTCCCTCACCATACAGAAGTTCACGAAGATACCGTTACCGTAACTTTCCTGATACGGATATTGAAAACGAACAATCGTATCGGACAGATTCAGTGCCTTGCTTTCCAGCAGTTTATCACCGCAAAATACATTCATCATTATATAGGTATCCTTTTCCGAAGTTCCGAAATAGAATACCGCCGGATGAGCAGTGTCAAATTCCGTATTCTCTGCATAGAACCACACGGCGGACTGAACAGGCGGACGTTTGTCGTCAGAAGAGAAAAGAATCGTATTTGCTTCCGCCGTCACTTCTTTTCCCTGGTTATCTTTCACCGTTGCCTTCAGCACATACGGCCCGGAAGAAAATTTCCCCCAATTGAAGGTCATTTCCTTATTAGAAGTAAACGTTCCGGTTGCAACCGGTTTCTCGCCCAGTTGCTTGTAGTCCTTATCTTTCGCCGGATATAAAGAGTATGTACCTTTCACTTCCACAGGCTGTCCGTTCAGATTCTGTGCTTCAAACACAATGTTGAACGGCCTATCCTTGCAAATCTTTTCTTTCAACTCCGTCTGCAAAATCAATGAACGCTGTCCTGCCGAAATCATCTCCGTAGACGACTGTGTTTCACCTGCCGCATTGATAACAGTCGCTTCAACAGAATAACGATAATATATTTTATCATTATTCTTATAATCTGCACTGTCTTCCAGGCGAACCGGGATCGTAAATTCTCCGTTCCCGTTGGCAGTCACTTCACCCGAAGCAATCTGTACAGCCTCCGAAATCCTCCAGAAACTGCGAACAGAACGCTTCACCGTATACTTTACCGGAAGGTCCTGAAGCATCACACCGCTATAAGACTGTATCTTGCCTTTTACCTGCACTTCATCTCCGAGTCGGTAACTTTCCGTTTGCTTTTCAAACGTAATATCGAATGTCGGACGTTTATAATCCTCCACACGGATATTCGTTCTACTTTCTCCCGCCGTCAAAGAAAACATTCCGTTCAGACAGGCCGAAGGTAATGCGAAATCGGTGGTAAACGAACCGAATTCATTGGTACGTACCGACTTACGCCCCACTTCCTGATTATTTGTGTCCAACAAAGTTACAGTATAATCTTTACCGGGAAGCACATTGGCTGTATCCGATTTCTGCATATAAGCAATACCTTTCACATACACTGTCTGACCGGGACGGTACAAGGAACGGTCGGTCAATAACGTCATACTTTCCGTCGCTTCATCCTCATCATCGTAATAACCGTAGCTTCCGCCGTAAATACTTCGTTTCGGCATGGCTGTATCCACGCCTTTCGAAGCTTTCAAATATCTGTATTCGGATTTCCAGGGGAACACCACTTTTCCTTCTTCTCCCGTCGTAAACTCCTGCAACACTTTTTCGTCATTACTATACAATATTATCTTTGCGTTGGGTACAGGATGCCCGGTTTGAGCCGCCACTTCATACTGTTGCCTCGGCAAACGGCACGTCAACACTTTGAAGCGGGTCACGTTAAACTCACTTTCACTATCCCGCTTGGCACGAATATCAGGAACAATACGCATGACGTAAGCTCCCACTTCCGGGGACTTGAAAGTGAACACCGTGTCCTGCGTCCGATAATCTTCCGGACGAAGAACCGAATAATGCTGTTCCTTCACCAACTTCTTCGCTTTATTAAAAAGGCGTACCGTAAAACCGTCCAGATTCTTATGCGAAGCTCTCAGTTTAATTTCTTCGCCGGGAAAAGCCTGGCTGATCACATTGACATTCAAGTAAGGAGATAGAATCTCCTGCCTCAGATTCTTCAAAGCATTAATCCTATGGTAAGACGGATAAAGTCCGATTGCCTCGTCACACAGTTTCAAGGCACTTACCGGCTGGTCTTTTTCAATTGCAAACTGAGCTTGCGCCAAATAAACTTCAGCACATATCGGTTCCGATTTGAATTTGCTTTTCAGTTCATTCAATGCAGCCAAATAAGGATCTTGCGTCAGTCCTATCAACCCGTTTTTAGCCTGGAAGGAACGGAACACCTGATCCGCCATGCGTCGCCACTGCAAATAGTTGAGCAGTGCCAACACGTATCCTTCGTTCAGACCGGCTGCCTGATAGGCGGAAATCATATTTCCATAGATAGATATAATATCCTGTTTTACCGGATCCGAAGAAATATCGCCCGGTAATGTTCCGCTACTAAGTCTTTCTATCCGGTTCAAGGATTCTATGCCACGGGAAGCCAACAAATGATACATATCATGGTGATAATATTCACTAGTCTCCCCTAATTCCACAAAAGGAATATAATCGCGTGAGGACGTTTTGAGCAGCAGCACAGAGTCCGCCAGAGCCTCTTTCACATTTGTCCGCACTTTCTCTACGAATATATTTGCTGTCCATTCGCGTAGATCTGCGGAAGGAGCTTCCTCCACGATTTCCGTCCTTCTCCGGAGCTCCCATTGGTTATTGGCTGCATAATCAGCATAGATTCCCGCTATCAATGAGTGCAATATAGCACGGTCCATAGGCTGTTTTGTTTGTTTCGCCCATTGTTCCAGCCCGGTCAGACCGACATAAAAACTGTCGGGAGTCACTATTTCCTGATATTTCATCCTCCACATATATGCCTTCAGCATCTGGGCGGAATTCTTTTCTTTTTCTCCTTTCCGGTAAATCTCGTCAGTCAATTTTATTACTGTTTTAGGCAAACTTCCTGCCTGTTCTACTTCTTTCCATAATTTGTCGAAACTCTGTGCCTGCACTGCCGGAATCACTCCCAACCATAACAGCACCACCATACAAATCTGCCTTATTTTCATAATCTTTCTAGTTTAAGTTCGCTATAAGTCTCACTGTATAAATAACAAAGTAAAGAAATAAAGTTTAAACAATCATCTTTTTTTGAATAAATATAATAGATTTGCACAATCATAACAGATATAACAACCACAATGATTGTGATCATAAAACAGAGTTATCGCCGTTAATCCTCTCCTAACAAATTGTTTATGATATATATCTGTCACCTGTCACGAAACACGACCTAACCAAATGATTATGAGCGACTAAAGATGTGACAGCAACAAGTGACAGCAGCAAGTGACGGCAATAATGCTGTCACCTGGAATTGGATTGAACATGAAAAACTGACACTACGCCTTAACACTGTTGGTTTCGCGGCTCGAAACCCTGGTTCCATACGCTGGAAACTTCAGTTTCAGTTACTTGAAACCATAGTTTCTAACTGATGAAACTTTAGTTTCAAGCAAAGGAAACTAACTCGGACGGTAACTGTTTTGTCGTACACAACCTTCTTCTATCGAAAAAAACAGTGAATACAATATCCGGGACTTATAAGAAGCAAAAAAAGTGGGGATAACGCTTTCAATAACGTATCCCCACTGCAAACTTAGCTAATGTTCTCTCTCTCATTTTTCAATTCTGTACCCCCATGCAAGCATTTCGTTACGACCTACTTCACTGAGGATTTTTCTAACTAAAGAACTTATTTTCTTCATAATCTTTAAACTTTTAAATTACTAATACTTGAAAACTAAAAAATTAAGCTTCCTCGTTCGGGCGAATATTAATTGTTGAATATCCCCAAACATGTAC
>OBYW01000671.1_pt1 | contig 11303 bp, 7 predicted proteins | sample 1476841 | NCBI WGS metagenome assembly OBYW01 (sample SAMEA2580222, study PRJEB22360) | human gut metagenome | biome: human gut; feature: human-associated habitat; material: faeces | place: Denmark | collected 2008/2010
GCGGCTGGTGCTGCTGGCGTCACCGGCGCTGTCGGTTCCACCGGGCGGAAGCTTTGCGTCGTCTGATCCCAAACGTATTGCTGCTGGCCGGGCGCAGCGGCGATTGGTGTTTCGGATACTACTGGCTGCGTGGCTGCCGCCGGCTGTGGTGCTTGTGCGGCAACCGCAGCTAGGAATTGCGGCGAGAACGGTTGCGTCATGGCCGGATCGATGGGCTGCGTCGGCTGAGCGGCTTGTACGGTCGGCACAGCTTGCGTGGGTTGTGAGGCATACGCTACTTGCGCGGGCTGCACAAACTGTGTGGGCTGTGTGGGCTGCGCAGACTGCACAGACTGCGGGAACTGCAGAGCCGGTGTGGCTTGTGCCGTGGGTTCTGTGCTATATGCTGCTGTCTCTTGCCCGGGAATCGGAGGAACCGTTGGCCTGACCGGCTTTTCGGGCTGCTGGAAGTCGAACTGGAACCCGCCATCACTGTTGGTCATGACATCTCCTTGGGATTAAGCAAATGGCCGGCATCCGCCGGCCGAATGGTACGTCGCAACGCTCAGTCGTCGATGTGCGCGCGGTAGAAATTCTCGTAGGAACGGCTCGGCGTCGGACCCCGCTGGCCCTGATAATGCGAGCCGGTGCCCTTGGAGCCATAAGGGTGCTCAGCGGGCGAGCTCAGCTGGAAGAAGCACATCTGGCCGATTTTCATGCCAGGCCATAGTTTGACCGGCAACGTCGACACATTAGACAGCTCAAGCGTAATATGCCCCTCGAAACCGGGGTCAATGAAGCCCGCAGTCGAATGGGTGAGAATCCCCAATCGGCCCAGTGAGCTCTTGCCTTCCAGACGGGCAGCAATGGACGGGTCCAACTTGACGTATTCCCACGTGGAACCCAGTGCGAACTCGCCGGGGTGCAAAATCCACGGTTCGTCGGGAGCCACCTCGAACTGTTCGGTGAGCGCGCCTTGGTTTTCCGCCGGATCGACATAGGTGTAGGCGTGGTTATTGAACAAACGGAAGTACCGATCCAATCGCACGTCGATGGAAGCGGGCTGCACCATTTCGGGGGTCCACGGATCAAGTGAGATATGACCTGCGGACTGTGCGGCGAGAATGTCGCGGTCGGACAGCAGCATGTGAAAAACTCCTTGGGCAAATAAATACTGCCTTCAAGTCTAGCGCCTTGGGCGGAAACGTGAGAGGCTCCTCACGCTTCCGCGGTCCATCAATCGCAAGTATTCTCAGGTTTTTCTCAGAGAAACTTAGAGGTAGACCCAGAAAGCAGTGGTTATATAAAAGATGTCAGCGGAAAGCTGATCAGGAGCCGCAGCAGTTCCCGACAATTGAACCCCCTTTCTTCTTCTCTCTCCTTTCTCTCCCCGGCGGGCAACCGCCGGGGTTCTTTTTGTGCCCTGAATCATTCCCCCGAATGACCGCCATTCCCAAGCCATAGCGGTACACTAGCTGTGTAATCGGCAGGAAGGGGGCACCGATGGCCCGCAACGATGAGGACTACGATTTCTTCGGCGATGGTCAGTATGACGATTCGCGCAGCTCACGTCGTGCACAGAATCGACGCCCATCCAGACGGGATGCCGGCCGGCGATTCGCCGCTACAAAAGCCAGCAGCCCAACGTCGATATTGTGCCGCAGACTTGCCGTTGTCAGCGGACTGCTAGCCGTCGTGGTATCGGCCACCTCGGCGGTTCATGAGATCGCGCCTTACGCCATTTCCTTTATGACGGCAGTGCCAGGACGATACATTGCGTTGATGGCGGCGGTGCTTATCGGCATCACCCTGATTCTGGTCATCGCTGCGCGAGTCACCATGCCTCGGTACGCCACTCACGGGGGAGTGGGCGCGGGCGGCATCATCGCACTGGTGTGCGCCATAGTTTGCTTGGTTATCGGCGTGGCCGTGGGCGTATTGTTCCCGGAAGGACTGATTCAGCAGTCGAACGACAAGGCACCCGTCGAAGATACCGCACAGATGGAGCAAGGCATCGAACAAGCTGCCGGCGCGTGCAAAGAAGGATGGCAGGGGCTTGATACGGGCGGTTTGCCGGGCATCACCACCGTACAGATGTGCACTGATCCGAGAGTGGCCTTCGTATCCTTTGAATCGGAATCGTCCGCAGCCATCAGCCGGGCACCTATCGAAAGCAAGATTTCCGAACTGCTGAGCCAATACGCTGATAATGAGCAAACGAAAGGTGATTGGCGATTGCTGAACGGCAAACGCTGGATGGTGTTCGGCGAGGCCAGCAAGATGACCGCACTGCAGCAGCAGTATCAAGCCTGGGGCGGCGAACTTGAGACAATCACCGCAGCCGCAGATACCGCAGACAGCGGTAACGCCTGACAGATTGCCGGTATCCCTTGAAAAGTCCCAAGGCGATTCGGCGCGGATTACCCAATATGATTGAAATCATGGTCCATCGTTTTCCGCACAGCGCGCAAGACCTCTATATTGGAATGGTATGAGCAAAGAAGCGAATGCCAGCCAGCCTCTGATCGGCCGCGAATCCACCACTGTGCCCGGACGTTTTGGCGAGCCACTCACCGTGGAACACAGCGTCACCTCGCGCGGCGGCTTCGACCAGCATGCCACGCATCCGCTGTTCCTGTGCCTGCATGGATGGGGATCCAGCGAAGAAGACATGGCGGACATCATGCGCCTCATCGCTCCATATAACGACTTCGTGGCACTGCGCGGGCCGCTGACACTCGCGCCGGCCCGTGAAGGCAGTCCCGACCCCGGCAACTACGCGTGGTTTCACGATGCCCTGCCTATCGGCGATGATCGTGACTACGACGCGTATGCCGCCGCCACAGCAGTCGACCGATGGGTGGGCGACAACATTCCCGCCGACCGTGACGTGGTGCCGCTTGGGTTTTCGCAAGGTGGGCTGGTCGCCGTGCATTTGTTGCGTATCAATCCCGAGCGGTACCGGGCCGTCGTCTCCCTGTCCGGCTTCAACACACCCGGTCAGGTGCCCGGCACGGCCCCCGCCGACTCTCGCCTGGCCGATTACGATATCCCCGTGTTCTATACGTACGGCAAGAACGATGGCGTAATCCCGAAATACGAACTGTTCGCCACCGCCGCTTGGTTGGAAGAGCATACGTGGCTGAAAACCAAGAGCTACCACGGTCTGGATCACAATGTGAGTCTTGAGGAGTTCGCCGATTTGCGCCAGTGGCTGCTCGACAACGACATTACCTCTGGCGTGCTGTAGTCAGCCGCCATCACTGGAATTGGCGCGGCCGTCACAGCAATCGGACATCGAGGGCGCTTGTGGCCGGCGCGGTCATAGACTGTTCTCCCATGAGCGAAGTGAGCACTGCAAGCACTACTGCACATACTGAAGAGAATCATACGGAAATAGCAATCCCCAACTTGGCTCCCCTCAGAGAAGGGAGCCAAGGAAACTAGATGCCGGAATCGGCATCGACCTGCATAACGTAGATGTTGCGCCTCAGGGAGCGGGCTTGGGCTCGGTTGATGTCGCCGGCTTCGTACATGTCCTGAATCATACCGAGTTCGATACCGTAGCTCTCGCGCTTTACGTCCTCGACCTGCGTGATGGTTTCCGTAGTGCCGCTCATGGTCGGACGTGCCTGCAATGAAGCCTCGGCACGACGATAATCCAGCAACAGTGCCGAACAATGCTCGGTGTTGTACGTATCCTGGCCCATCTCGTCAATAAGCCGACCGATAACATGATGAATCGCCTCGACCTGCAGTTCGCGGGTGCGCGCGAAAATCTGGTCCTCGCTCACCAATGGTGTGGTGTGGCGAATCTTGGACACCGTGCGTTTGGCGTAATTGCTCATCTGCCGCTGGAACATGCGTAAGCGACCGCGAATCTGCGATACCGCATGCCCCGAAGTCGGATCAGTGGAAGTGTGACGCAGCGTATTCATAATCTGGTCAAGCATGCGCTCGCAGGCTTCGACGTTCAGCTCTTGCGTGGCCGTATCCGCCGCCGGATGCGCCTTGGTGTCGGCAAGTCGGTCGCGCACGAATTCCTTTTCCCAATGCAGCGCTTCGATCTGCAATTGCTCGAATCCCTGAGGATCGGTATCGCCGATGCGCTGCTGCAATCGTCCGATGCGCTTGGTGTATTGGTCGATTACCATCAGAATCGCACGGCGATTCTCTGGCGTGATGCGTCCGGTCAATTCCTCCACCGTGGCGCGTAACACATCGATGGTCACCGGAATCATTTCCGCGCTGGGATCCTTGCCACGGTTCGGGGCCAATAGCGGTAACAGGAAGTTGGCCAGCAGCAAGGTCACGATAATCACGCCTGACGCAATGAAAATCAGCTCGTCACGCATCGGGAACGGCGCACCGCCGGCAATGTAATACGGGATGGTAAACATCAATGACAGCGTGATGGTTCCCTTGGGGCCGCCAAAGGTCATCACTGCGGCCGAGCGCCAGCGTTCGGGTGTCATTTTGCGGCGCTGGCCGGTGATTGTATCTCGCGCAACGCGCAGCATGGCCGCAATCCAGAAGAATCGAAGCGCGATTACCACCAGAGTGACCAGCAGAATAATGCCGATCAGCACGGTATTGCTGATATACGGGTCAGACCAGCTGGCCCTCATGGCGCGCGGCAGCTGCATGCCCAGAAGAATGAACACCGCACCGTTGAGCGAGAAACTCAGCACACCCCATACTGAAGTGGAAACGATATTCGTACGTGCCACATTCGGCCCCACGCCGGTACGGTCGAATCGGATGAACAGGCCAGCGGCCACCACCGACAGAATGCCGGACACATTGAATTCCTCCGCGCCCAAATACAGCAGGAAGGGCAGGAACAGTTCCATCAGAATACGTGTGGTGGTGGTTTCCCAACCGAGGGATCGCACGGTCTCGAATAGCCAGTTGGCCGCTGCTGCTATCACCAGGCCAAATAAGGTGCCGCCAAAGAAGGAGATCACGAATTCGCCGGCGGCCTGCCCCACGGCGAATTCGCCAGTGAAGGCGGCGGCCAGAGCGAACTGGAAGCCGACGATGCCGGAAGCGTCATTGAAGAGTGATTCGCCTTTCAGCACGCTGCGCTGACGCTGCGTCAGCGAGGCTTCTTTACCTAGGGAGCTGACGGCCACCGCATCGGTCGGGCCGAGTGCCGCGCCGAGTGCTAAGGCTGAGGCTAAGGTGATGGACGGCCAGACGGCATGCAAAGTGAATCCGACCGCCGCCATCGTGACGATAGCCAGTCCGATAGCCAGCGATAGGCTCAGATCCAGCGTTTTCAGCAACGCCGACTTATCGATTTCGTGCGCTTCCAGATACAGCAGCGGCGCGATAAACAGCACCATGAACAGTTCCGGGTCGAGCGTTGCATCCGGGAAAAACGGCAGATACGTAACCAGCACGCCCAGCACAATCTGGACCAGCGGTGTGGAAACCTTCGGTACGAAGCGACTGGCAAACGAGCTCACCACCACCGCCGCAATGATGCATAGGATGAGCTCAAATACCGCCATGTTGCCGCCTTCGTATTTTTTCTCCACCAAAAGTATATGGGAACCATGAAGAAAACGTTAAGATTGCGGCCGATTATGCACATCATGAGACGATATGAGAAAAAGGCATACACTCGTTGGTATGGAATATGACGAGGCGATGCGCTGCGCACTGGAACTGGCCGGTCAGGCCGCAGCCGCTGGTGACGTACCGGTTGGTGCGGTGGTGCTGGATGCGGCCGGCCAGATTGTCGGGCGCGGATACAACACGCGTGAGGCTGATGGCGACCCGCTTGCCCACGCCGAAATCATCGCCATGCGTCAGGCGGCCCAAGCCTTGGGCGCTTGGAATCTCGCCGATTGCACGCTGGCCGTCACACTTGAGCCGTGCCCGATGTGCGCGGGTGCCTGCATCCAGACCCATATCGGCACCATCGCGTTCGGTGCCTGGGATCCCAAGCTCGGTGCATGCGGTTCGATTTGGGATATTCCGCGCGATCCGCATATCGGCCATAGTCCTGAAGTGCACGGCGGCGTGTTGGAAGGCGAGTGTCAGTCCATCCTGACTGATTTCTTCGCCCAGCGGCGATAGACACGGACGCATTACTTACCTCACGCAACCAACACGCGGCACCAAGGCAACATATTCCATTTCTTCTACCATCGAAACCAGTAGTGCAATGCCAATCCACACACGTCGAAGGAGACAATATGGCCGAGAACACCTCGACTTTCACCGGTGCCGCCGCTGACGGTACCGCACTCACCGCCGTCTACCTGACCCAGCCCGCCGCCAATGTGGCGATCGGTCTGGTGTTTGCCGGCAGCGACCTGCCGCGCATCGTCCACTGGGGTCGCCCGCTGGCCAAGCCCGACACCCTGCTGGCCGCCTATGACGCCCTGAAGCCGCAGCGCGTGTCCGGCGCGCTCGACGACACCGTCTGGCCGTCCATCCTGCCCACCCAGGCCGAAAGCTGGATCGGCGAGCAACGCGTGGTGCTGCGCCGCGCCGGCGTCGAGCTCTTCCCCAAGTTCACCGTGACCAACATCGAGACCGGCGGCGTGCTGGAAGCCACCCTCGATGCCGTGTCCGGACTGCGTCGCTGCCGGCGTGCCGGGCGAACGCCCCCCCGATGTGGCCGGCCATGCCCGCGCCACCGGCCCGGCCCGCGTGCCCGGCGTCATAGTCACCGCGCGCGATGAGGAGCAGGGCGTGGAAGTCGAATGGCACCTTGAACTGCTCCCTGGCGGCCTGGTCCGTCAGAAGGCCACCGTAACCAACCTGTTTGGTGCAGACGCCGGAGCCCCGCTCGAGATCGGCAAGATCGAGCTCGGCTTCCCGCTGCCCGAATCCGCCGGCGAAATCCTCACCACCACCGGTCACCATCTACGTGAACGCAGTCCGCAGCGCCAGCCGCTGACCGTCGGCCGTTTCGAAAAGCCGCAGCTCGCTGGCCGCCCTGACTTCGACGCATCCCTGCTCCTGACCGCCGGCGTGCCCGGTTTCGGCTTCGAGCATGGCGACGCCTATTCGGTGCACGTGGGCTGGAGCGGCAACTCCGTACTGTCCGCCGAACGTCTGCCCTACACGACCGGCGTAATCGGCGGTGGCGAACTCCTGTTCGGCGGCGAAGTGACGCTCGCCGGCCCCGGCGAAGGCCAGAACTCCTACGACACCCCGTGGCTGTTCGGCTCCTATGGCGATGGCCTCAATGAGATCGCCGCCCGCTTCCACTCCTACGTGCGCTCCCTGCATCCGCGCCTGTTCTCGCACGGCCGTCCGGTGATCCTCAACACGTGGGAAGCCGTGTACTTCGACCACAACTTCGATACGCTGAAGGCACTCGCCGACAGGGCCGCCGACTCCGGCGTGGAACGATTCGTGGTGGATGACGGTTGGTTCGGTTCCCGCCGCGACGACACCTCCGGCCTCGGTGACTGGCAGATTGCGCAGGACGTCTGGCCCGATGGTCCGAAGTCACTGAAGGCGCTCGCCGACTACGTGCACGCCAAGGGTATGGAATTCGGCTTGTGGTTCGAGCCGGAAATGGTCAACCCCGATTCCGATGTGGCCCGTAACCACCCTGATTGGATTCTCTCGCCCACCGCTGGCCGACTGCCGCTGCAGGGCCGCACTCAGCAGGTGCTCGATCTGACCAATCCGGATGCGTTCGACTACATCTACGGCTGCATGGACCAGCTTGTCGGCGAGCTTGGTATCGACTACATCAAGTGGGACCACAACAAGCTCGTCACCGAGCCCGGTTCCCGCCGCTCCGGCCGCCCGGCCGTGCACGCGCAGACCCTTGCCGTCTACAACATCTTCAAGGGCCTCAAGACCGCGCATCCGGGCCTTGAGATCGAAAGCTGCTCCTCTGGTGGCGGCCGCGTGGATCTTGGCATCCTGGAGCACGCCGATCGTATCTGGGTCTCCGACTGCGTGGACCCGGTTGAGCGCGCGGACATCCAGCGCTACACCTCGCTGCTGGTGCCGCCGGCGATGATGGGCGAGCACGTGGGTGCCAGTCCCGCGCACTCCACCCAGCGTGCCACCAGCCAGGAACTGCGCATGGCCATGGCGTTCTTCGGCCACATGGGCATCGAATGGAACCTGTTGAAGGAGCCGGACGAGGCGCTCGCCAAGCTGGCCGTGTGGGTGGCCGAATTCAAGAAGCACCGCGACTGGTTCGCCATCGACACCTGCGTGCACGCCGACTCCAACGATCCGGCCGTGCGCTTGGATGGCATGGTGATGCCGAACCGTGACGCCGCCATCTACCGCTTCACCCAGCTGACCACCAGCCAGACCTATCCGGCCGCGCCCGTGCATCTGCCCGGACTTGACCCCGAGCGCACCTACCGTGTCAGCCCGCTTGACCCGAGCTTGGATTTGACCGGTCTGACCAACGGCCAGAGCACTCTCGGCTGGTGGAACGAGGAAGGCGTAGTCCTGACCGGCGAAGCCCTGCAGCGCTACGGCATTCGTCCCCCGTCCCTCCACCCCCAGCAGGCAGTATTGCTCAAGGCTGTGGCGTTAAGCTGACAGCCTAGTAGGCTGTCAGTAGCCACGGCCTGAGCGAAGCGACAGCTGAGCGAAGGTGGGATTGAGCCTTGCCGATAGGCAAGTCCGTAATTGCTGGTCGTGGCGGAGTAACTGTGGCGAAGCAACGTTCTTGGCTTCCCTCTCTGAGGGGAGCCAAGAACGGCCTACCCAATATGCTTCACGATTACGCGACTGGCGGCGGCTTTGGCCCAGAGCTGCCAGTCGTGGTCCATAATCGTGAACTTGACCGGCTGGGTCTGGCTGTGACGGTAGAAACGAATGCCATCGCGCAGCGAATCGGTGCCGAGCTTGGCCAAAAACGCGGACTCCCCGGCAATCATCACATGCCCGGGCATCGCGATGTTCGTCACCGTAGCCACCAGCGAACCCAACCGGAAACACGTCCGGTTCACCAACTGCGTGGCCTGCGGCACGCGTCCCTTGGCATCGCGCGCAAAGTCCTCAAAACTGACCGCGCGACCCACAATCGCAGAGTACTGTTCGGCGATCGAATCGTCAGTCAAGCATTGTGAACAGCCGATATGTCCGCTGGTGCAGCGCGGCCCCTCCGGATCGATAAGCACGTGGCCCACCAGACCATAGCTCTTATCCGGGTACTGCACTGGCTTGCCGTTCACGGCCAGCGAATAACCAACACCCACGCCGATGGTCACCACGGCGAACATATCCACGCCGACACCCGGCCCGAACCAGGAGGCATCCACCAGCAGAGAATCGATATCATTGAACACCCCGCACGGCAGGCCGGTCGCCTCTGTGACCATCGTCCCCAAGTCCGTGGCCCCGTCCCAATGCAGGAACGGCGCGAACGTCACAATCGAATCGTCGACCACATGCCCACCTACCGCAACGCCCACCGCAGTGGGGGAGGGCAGTCCGGAAGAGGCGATATCGGCGGAAAAATCGGGCACCAACCGCGGGATGGCCGGCCGGGGTGACTCAGCCGACTGATCCGCCCCGATCGGCACCTCGTGCCGGCCGGACACCACCTCGCCATGCGCGTTCACCGCAGCGGCCACAATCGACATCCCATGAACCTTGACACCAATGAAGGTGCGTGCGTTCGAACACAACACCAGCGAAGTCTGCGGGCGTCCGCGACGATCCGAACTTTCCCTTGGCGTGAATCGCTCGGGCAGCTTGCCTGACGGGCCGGCCTCGGCCGGAAGCTCCTCGATCACCCCGGCGTAGATCAGATCGCTGGTGATGCGGGACAAGGCCCCTTGGCTCAGTCCCAGCATCTGTGCCAACGTAGTGCGGGCTATCGGCCCGTATTGGGCAATTGCCGCCGCCACGCGATGCGTATGCTCGGATCCGGAAAACCACTGTGGAATCGCGTTGACATCAGACATGCAAGCCCCTTCGCTGTATTTATTGCGTTAATCACAAAATACCGCGCTTTTTGTTGCTTGCGCAAGTGGGCTCGCTGGCGCTGGGAATGAAATGGCCGAACCGTTACCTTGGAAAGTGGAAGAACCGCCGGCACCGAAGCCGGAGGAAAAGAAAGATAAAGGAGTCAACAATTATGCTGTCCGATTCCCCACATGCAACGCCTAGACTGAAGCGTCTGGCCGTGCGCACCGCCGCCGTGATGTGCGCGATCGCCGTCGGGTTCGGCCTGGCAGGCTGCGGCTCCAGCACCGCAGGCACCGTCACGCTGGATTTCTTCCAGTTCAAGTCCGAGGCCGCCGACCAGTTCAAGTCCATGGTCGCCGACTTTGAGAAGCAGAACCCGACCATCAAGGTCAACATCAACAACTCCGCCAACGCCCAGACCGATCTGCGCACCCGTTTCGTCAAGAATCGTGTGCCGGACGTGATCACCTTCAACGGCGACATCAGCTTCGGCAACTTCGCCGCCTCCGGTGTGTTCTACGACTTCACCGATGAACCCATTGTGGACACCCTCAACCCCGGCATGGTGCAGATCGCCAAGAATCTGGTGCAGACCACCGATTCCTCCAAGAAGCGCCTGTATGGCCTGCCCTTCGCGGGTAACGCCTCCGGCTACATCTACAACAAGGCTCTGTTCCGCAAGGTTGGCCTTGACCCGGAGAATCCGCCGACCACCTGGAGCGAGTTCACCGATATGCTCAACACCTTCAAGGACGCCGGCATCAACCCGCTGCAGGGTTCCGTGGCCGACGCCTGGACCACCCAGGCACCGCTCGCCTCCCTGACCGGCACGCTGGTTCCCGAATCGAAGTACACCGAGCTCAAACAAGGCAAGACCACGTTCCAGGAACTGTGGAAGACCGCAGTCGAGAAGGAATCCGAGCTCTTCACCTACTCCACTGCGGACACCGGCGTCACCTACCAGCAGGGCACGCAGAACTTCGCCCAAGGCAAGGCCGCGATCATCCCGCTCGGCACCTACGCCATCCCGCAGATCCTGCTGATCAACCCCGATATCGAACTTGGTTTCGCCCAGATGCCGGCCACCGATGACGCCAGCGAGCAGATCCTCACCGCCGGCGACGACGTGATGCTCACCATCGGTGCGAACACCAAGCACCCCAAGGAAGCGATGAAGCTCGTCGAGTTCCTCATGCAGAAGGATCAGCTTGACGCCTACGCCGACGCCCAGTCCGCCATCACGCCGCTGAAGGACACCTACTTCGGCAACGATGCGCTGGAAACCGTGCGCCCGTTCTTCGAGGAAAACCGACTGGCCGACTTCTGCGACCACTACATTCCTTCGTCCATCAACATCGGCGGCTACCTGCAGACCATGGTGACCTCCGGCAACACCGACCGCTTCCTGA
>OBYW01000674.1_pt1 | contig 11261 bp, 7 predicted proteins | sample 1476841 | NCBI WGS metagenome assembly OBYW01 (sample SAMEA2580222, study PRJEB22360) | human gut metagenome | biome: human gut; feature: human-associated habitat; material: faeces | place: Denmark | collected 2008/2010
CCCGGCGGTTTAGGTTACGACCTTAAAAAGTCTTATGAGGCGTTGCAAATAGATACGCAAGGGTTAGACCGTATCTGTTTAGCCTGCAATAACCGTGGGGTAAGATACAGAACCGTGTAATTATATAATTCAAAGGGAAAATTGTATATAATTTCATGTAAAAATTGTATTTATGAAAAAGATAACCGATTTACGAAAAAGGGTTGCGGATTTCAACGAGGCTTTGACGTCCGGGCGGATAATACAAAACATTATATGGGACAATGAGGCATATATAGTTGATTTAAACGCCGAGGAACAATTGTTTGAACAAGGTATTAACCGTTTGGGCGTCGAAATTTCGGATTATGCACCATACAGCCCCGTAACAATCGCAATTAAAGAGGCTAAGGGACAGCCGACAAACCGGGTTACGTTAAGGGATGAGGGTGATTTTGAAAGTAGCTTTTTTTTGGAAGTTGGCGACAAGCAATTTGAAATTAAGGCGTCCGATTTTAAGACAGAGGATTTAATAAAAAAATACGGTCGTCAAATATTGGGTTTAACCGACGAAAATATTTCAATATTGATTTGGAAATATATTTTCCCGGATTTAATGGCAGAAACAAAAAAACAAATTTATGGCAAATAATGCAAAAGCCCCGGTTATTGACAACCCGGAATTGTTAGACCGGATAATTGGAAACATGCAAAACGGATTGGTTGATAATTTGCCGTGGTTGGACTTTGCATTTGGCAGGGCGGAAAGACTTGTTAAATACAACGGGAACCAAAAGCGATATTATACGCCAAATGTTTATTCCGGAAATAACGATTATATGGAAGTAACGCCGGATGCGAATATTGGTAATTTCTGTTTTTTTTGGGTTGACGACCCGCAAAACATAAGTTGGGAACCCGGCGTTGATATTGGAATAAATACAGCGTTTTCGATTATCTTTTGGTTTGATTATCGAAAGATTTTCAACGAAGCAAGCAACAGAAACAAAGAGGCGTTAAAACGTCAAATATTGGACGTTTTAAACGGCGGGTTTTGGTTGCGTCATGGAGGCTATAAAATAAACAAAGTCTATGAATTGGCGGAAAACATTTACCGGGGGTTTTCTTTGGACGAAATAGACAATCAATTTTTAATGCACCCGTTCGGCGGATTCCGATTTGAGGGCGAATTGAGTATTGGAGAAACATGTAAATTGTAGGATATGGAACATTTTATTTATAACATTATTATTGTCGCATTAATAGCGGCTTTTGTGCTGACGTTATTACGCAAATGGGGCGTCATTGAATGGGTACAGACCCACGGGAACGATTTCTTTTCAAAGATGTTTAATTGCGATTTCTGTTTGTCGTGGTGGACGTGCGTTTTGATTTGTTTCTTTGCGTTGATATTTACCGGGAACCCCGTATTTTTGGGCGTTCCCTTTTGTAGTACAATGATAACACGTATTTTATTATGAATAATGTACAAATAAAAGGAATGAACGTTGAGTTGTATGATTCAATCGAGGATTTGCCAATTATGCGTTTCCACAAGTATAACAAAATGCTTTTGGTTGACGCCGGGGTTGGTTCCGATTTGTCGGATTTTGACCGACATATTGAAAAGGTAATACGTTATTTGAACAGCCCAACGCCAAACATGGCAACCGTTGAGTTGGAAAATATGCGCCAAAACATATATTTCATTCAATCCGAGGTTTCCCCCCGGCATTTGGCTTTTGCCGTGTTGGTTAAATCAATAAATGGTAAACCCCGAAATGATTTGTCAGATGATGGATTGCAACAAACAATGAGTCTTTTTAAAGACGTTGCAAATTCAGAGATAACCGCCCATTTGGAAGCGGTTAAAAAAAAAATAGACGATGAATTGCGTTTGTATTTTCCCCGGTTGTTCGATGATGCGACATTGAAAGAGTATTACGATAAATTGAAGCAAAGAACAATTGTTGTATTACGCACAATAATAGACGGTCGGGCAACCGAGGCGGACGCAAAAGAGATTGACGACATTACGGCGGAGTTGATAACCTATTTCAACCCGCAGACGTTTACCGGGTCGGAAAGCGTGGAAATTAGGCATGACAGACAATTTGAAAATATGTGTTTGATATTGTCCCAAAATTTGCATGTTGACCCAAAGAAATTCACCGTTTTGGAATATTACAACGCATTTGAGTATATCAAGGAACAAGCCAAAAAAGCAAACAAGCAAAAAAAGGTAAAATAAGGCGATTTCCTGCGTTTTTTATTTTTAGGCGATAAATTACACGTTTGAGAAAAGAAAATGAAACAGACGGGGAATTTCCCGTAAATAACTTAACAATCGGCGTATGGCAGATAATAACAACCCAATCAAATATTCGGATTTAATAAGCCCGGATAATTCGATTACAGATTTGATAAAACAATTGGATGAACTTTCGGACACCTATACAAATGCGCTGAAAAATATCAAAGCCGAAGCAATACAATTGGCGGAGATTCTGAAAAAGGTTTCCGGCGCAACGGAGGACGGGCGAAAGACAACCAAAAAAGCCGCAGACGATGCGGAACGTTTGGCACGTGCGCAACGTGATTTAGCGTTTGCAGAAAGCGAGAACGCCAAAAAGTTAGCCGAGTTAAAATTGGCACAGCAGGAAGCGAACCAAATTAATAAACTGATTGTGAAAATAAATCAATCCGCCGAGGGTAGTTATAACCGTTTATCGGCGCAATATTCATTGAATAAGATTTATTTAAACAACATGACTAAAGCCGAACGGGAAAACACCGAGGAGGGGCGAAAATTGGTTGCACAAACCAAAGAAATATACGAAGAAATGAAACGTTTGCAGGAAGCAACCGGGAAATTTCAATTGAACGTCGGAAATTATACGGAGGCGTCCGACGCAATTATTGCGTATGGCGACAAATTAAAAGAAACGTTAGGTTTAAATAGCGCATTTGGCGAAAGTCTTTTGGCGTTAGGACGTGGCGGGGCTGAAAGTAAAGCCGTTTTTACAGCTATTGGCGACGGGGCAAAAGCATTGGGAAAAACTTTGTTGGGATTACTTTCAAACCCGGTTTTTTTGGCGATTGCCGGAATTACGGCGGCGGGTGCGGCGTTTAAATGGTGGTACGATTATAACGCCGGGTTAGTTGAGGCAACGAGATTGACGCAACAATTTACCGGGAAAAGTGGCGATGATTTGAAAGCGTTTAGAAATGAGGTGCAAGCCGTCGCCGATTCATTCAACGCAGATTTCCGGGAAACATTGATTGCAACAAACGCATTATCAAAACAATTTGGTATTTCTGCAAATGAGGCATTGCAATTGGTTAAGGATGGGTTTTTAGCCGGAGGCGATGCGAACGGGGAATTTTTAGACACGTTGAAAGAATACCCGGCATATTTCAAAGAGGCGGGAATATCAGCAGACCAATTTGTTGCAATTGTTACCCAAACAAACAAAATGGGTATCTTTTCAGACAAAGGCGTTGACGCAATTAAGGAGGCAAATTTGCGTTTGCGTGAAATGACGACGGCGACGGCGGCGGCTTTGGACGGTATCGGTATTTCGTCGGAACAAGTTCAAAAAGATTTGCAGACCGGAACCAAAACAACGTTCGATGTTATACAAGACGTTTCCGCAAAATTGGCAGAATTGCCGGATAATGCGGCAACGGTCGGGGCTGCAATTGCAGATATATTCGGGGGGCCCGGAGAGGACGCCGGATTGCAGTATTTGCGCACGTTGAAAGATATTTCAACAAACATGGATGAAGTAAAAGGGAAAGCCGGAGTTTTGGTGCAATTGCAGGAGGAACAATTGCAAAGCCAAATTGAGCTGCAAAACGCATTATCCGGGTTGTTTGACGCAACCGGAGGGAATTTTGAAACGTTGACAACGCAGGCAAAAGTTTTTGTTAACCAAGGTTTAACAGCAATAATAAAAGGGGTCATTGATATAATCAATTACTTTATTGAGTTGTACAATGAAAGTGTTTTGATACGTGCCATTTGGAACGGTATAGTTGCCGGATTTAAAACCACATTTGACACGTTAGGAAATTTGTTTGGATTCTTTATTGATATTGTCAAAGCAACCGGAACCGCATTAAAGGGAGCGTTTACGTTAGATTTTGACGATGTTAAAAAAGGGTTGTCAGATTATGCAGCCGCATACGGAAATTTGGTAAAAGCACAAGTAAAGGACATTGCCCAAAATTTCAAAGAGGGGTTGGATGATATGCAAAAGAAAATAAAGCCGATAACAATCCCCGTTTCCGTAGGAGATACGCCAAAAGAACCGACCGGGAACAAACCCGTAACAACACAGAACCCAACCGTAACGCCGAGGGGTAAAAGCGATGCGGAAAAGGCAGCAGAACAGCAAGCAAAACAAATTGAGGCGGCATATAAAAAGAATTTGGAAGCAACCCGAAAATTGCAGGATGCACAATTGCAGTTGGAAACCGACGAATGGGCAAAGCGTCGCCAACAAACGCAATATCAGTATTCCCGCCAAATTGAGGATTTACAACACCAATTGCAGACCGAAAAGGATTTGAACGAAACCGGACGCCAAGCGATAAACGCCACAATTACGGCGTTGGAACAGCAACAAACCGAGGCATTATTGAAAATCGAACAAGACCGACAATTGCAGGAATTGGCGTTGCAGAAAGAAAGCATTGAATTACGTTTGCAAGCAGTCAAAAAGGGAAGCGAGCAGGAAAGACAATTGCGGATGCAGTTGTTGGAAAACGAAAGACAAACCGCATTATTACAGAACCAACAGAAACCGACCGGGCAGCAGCAAGACGCCGGGGCGATTAATGCAAGTTTTGACGCAAAGGGAGCCGGAATTACGGACGAATATTTGCAAGCGCAATTACAGATATTCGACCAACAACAAGCGTTGGCACAATCGGAGTTTGATTTGTTGAGAAATTCAGAAGCCCGGAAAACTCAATTCCGTTTGCAAGCAGAAAAGGAACGTTTGCAAAAGGTTTTAGAATTAAATCAGCAAGCCGCCAATAAATTGTCTGATGTTGAGGTACAAACAATTCAAAACACTATTAAAAAAATAGACCAAGAAATTGAGCAATCCAAAGGGGAGGAACGAGGAACAGACATTTACGGTTTGTTTGGGCTTAATTTGGACGACAACCAAAAAGAGGCAATTAATACGTCTATGCAATACGCATTGGATGCGTTAAATACATTCACGGCGGCACGTGTTGCCGCAGCAGATGCAGCCGTTGAGCAAGCGGATAAAGAGGTTTCCGCCGCACAATCGGCGTTGGATGCAGAATTGGAAGCAAGGGCAAACGGGTACGCCAATAATGTTGTACAAGCGCAAAAGGAGTTGGATTTGGCAAAGAAAAACCAAGAAAAAGCGTTGAAAGAACAACAGAAAGCGCAAAAACAGCAGGCAGCAATACAAACATTGCAGCAAATCGGAAACATGGTAACAGCAACGGCGTTGATATGGTCGCAATTAGGTTTCCCGTTTGCAATACCTGCAATTGCCGTAATGTGGGCGAGTTTTGCAGCGTCTAAAATCAAGGCGGCGCAATTGGCAAAACAGACCGGAGGAACCGGAGGAACGGAAACATACGGCGACGGTACCGTTGAACTTTTGGAGGGCGGTTCGCACCAAAGCGGAAATGATATTGATTTAGGAACGAAACCGGACGGAACCCGCCGACGTGCCGAGGGAGGCGAATTTTTCGCCGTGATAAATAAACGAAGTTCACGCCGTTTCAGAAAGATAATACCGGACGTTATCAATTCGCTAAACAATGGTACATTTGCACACAAGTATTTAAAATCCTATTCAGACGGAGACGGTTTGACGTTAAACGTTACCGGACAAAGCCCGGATTTACGCAATTTGTCGGATGATGTAAGGGAAATTAAGGAACAGAACCGACGACGGGTTTACGTGGATGGCGACGGAAATACGATTGAAAGTTACAAGAATTTGAAACGTAAAATAAAAAGACTATGACACCAAAATATAGATTCTTTTTGCAGATAGGGGAGGACGGAACCAAACAAACCGTCCGCCCCAATTATAAGGATGATTTAACGTTGGATTATGAGTTGGAAACAAATCAAAGGTTTTACCGGGCTAAATTGTCCGGTAAAATAAACTTTGTCCGTGCTGATTACGATATTATCAATGACGCCCCGTTTGATTCTGAATTTTTCCTATATATCGAAAAAAGCGATGATTGGGGACAAACATACAATCAATACTATAAAGCAAAGTTTATGAAAACGGATTGTACGTTTAATGATGATGATAAATTGGTTACGGTACAGCCGGAAACAATAGACCAATACAACGACGTTTTGGCAGGATTGGAAAAGGAATACAATTTAATTGAGTTGGCCCCACAAATCGAATTTCTTACAATAAGAAAACGCCCATTGATACAAATATACGTTCCCGGAGATAGTATTGTTTCGTGCTTTTTGGGCGGCACGAATTGGGAACAAGACGCAAACGCCACGACTGACCAAAACGCATTAATACAAATCTATCATTTTGCACTATGTAATATTTTGAAAGAAATACAAATTACGTCGCACGGTTCCCCGGCGGTAATATCCGGGCTTTATACTGGGCGGATGTCGACGGGTGTAAGTCCTGATGAATTTATGGGAGATTTATACCCGGAATTAAATGTAAATTATTATATCCATATTGCACAAAAACGAGTTGCGGGTGGGCTACCTATTGGGCTAGCAGGTGTTGAGATACGCCGCCGTTCTGATGATGTGGCAATGTTCCGGTATACAAAGACAACGCTAGAACCTTTTGATACGTTGGAATTTGATTTAACCGCCGTTGAGGGTTCCGGGGCAACGGGTACGATGCACGCCGATATGAAAAGTTATAATATATACGCCCGATATTTGGTTGATGTTGATAAAATAGACGATTTATATACATACCCGTTGTCGTCCGATGATATTGTAGATAATAATAGAAATTACCGCCGGGCAATTGGTTACGCAATCGACGTGGCATTTATATCTAATAATTTTTCAGATACGCCGACCGAGTGGGGATTAGCCGACAGTGGAAAGTATTTTGAGCCGCCTTATTCTATATATGGACAAACGTTTTATCCAATCGCCCGGTCAACGTGGCGTTATGCGTCGTTATGGTTTGGGTTTTATCTGATGGATTGGATATTAGAGGAAAAAGCCCGAAAAGCATATACTTTGCGTGATGCGTTTACGTTATCGTCATGTATCAATGTATTGTTAAAAGAATTTGCCCCCAGAGTAACGCATGAAGCGACGCCGGAATACAGCCAATTTCTTTATAACAAAAACAATCCTATTTCCGGGCGGTCATTTAAGTTGCTAATAAGTCAGAAAAGTAATATCATTAATGGCGAATATAAAACCCCGGCGAAAAAAGCCCCGATTACATTACAACAGATTATGACGATGTTACGGGATATTTACAAATGTTATTGGTATATTGAGGACGGAAAATTTAAGATTGAACAAGTAAGTTGGTTTAGAAATGGCGGTTCGTATGGATATAACCCGATTATTGATTATGATTTAACACAATTAGAAAACGTTAGGAACGGCAAAAAATTAGCTTTTGCAACGTCTGAATATTCATTTGACAAAGTAGAAATGCCGGAACGTTATCAATTTGAGTGGATGGATGATGTAACAACACCATTTGAGGGTTTACCAATAGAAATTACGTCAAAATATGTAACAGCCGGAAAAATTGAGGAAATAAACTTTTCAAATTTTACGTCTGACATAGATTTGATGTTGTTAAACCCCGGTGCAATTAGTGCGGATGGGTTCGCATTGTTTGCGGCGGTTACGCCGTCCGGCGGCGGTCAATTGGAATTGCCGTTTACAAGACAAACCGTTGATAACGTAGAATACTATTTACAAAATGGTTATTTAGCGTTTATCAATATACAACCGACGTATTGGGTTTATGATATGCCCGCCCGTAACTTTAAAATAAATAATGCTCAAAGTTATGCGATGGGAGGTATAGAACGAAAGAAAAAACAAACTTTGAATTTTCCGGCAGGAACAACAGACCCAAACCCGATGCAGTTAGTTAAAACATATATCGGCAACGGTCAAGTTGATAAACTTTCAGTAAATTTGTGTAGTCGAAACATTAAAGCAACGTTGAAATATGATACAGAATAACAATGTAAGCGTTTTACCGTGGTACACGTCAATAAATGAACAGAACCACAGAAAAAGTTACGCATACGGCGCAATTTACCCGTTGTTTGCCCCGGCTGATAGATTGTTACCGTTTCAGATAATTAGAAATACACGGTCAAACAATGTTACGTCAGTGATATTGTACGATAAAACCGGAAAACAAATTGCAAACATAACAACGTACATGAGGGAAACCGGATTGCAGATTATACGGTTTCGAACATTGGGTTATGATGTGATATTATACCCGTCAGTTTTACCTATGCCATTAAATCAGTTGGACGGAATATATTATATGACGTTATCGGATGGCGTCCAAACGTGGTATTCTGAAATGTTTACGGTCGTACAAGATGTTTCCGGGTACCTTAAAATTGAATGGTGGGACATTGAAAATTTAGTTTTTGACGCCGGGCAAATAGTGTATCAAAACCCGTCATTCAAAAATGCTTTATATCTTTGTACAGAATTAGGAAAACCGGATTATGAATTTGAAGAGGACGGCGAAGAACGGGACGGGTATTTTTTCCCGGAAAAACAAATATCAGTCAAAACGTTTAAATGTACGATATTGGCACCGGAGTTCCTTTGCGACGTTATGCGTTTTATCCGTATGGCTGATTATATTCATATAACTGATAAATACGGCAGGGAGTACGATTGCGACACGTTTCTAATTACCCCGAAATGGCAAACGCAGGGAGATTTGGCAAGCGTAGAAATTGAGTTTAAAACAAATACCGTAGTGAAGAAAATAGGTCGTGGATATAATAAGATAACAAATAACGGAGATTTTAACGGAGATTTTAACAATGATTTCAAAACAAATTAAAAAATGAATTATGGGAAATTATGAACAATTAAAAGCAGCGGTTTCAAACGTTATTAAAACGAATGGAACGCAATCAATTACCGGGCAAGTATTGCAAAATACATTACTTACAATTATCAGCAGTTTAGGCGATAATTATCAATTTGTAGGAATTGCTACAACAAGTACAAATCCCGGAACGCCCGACCAAAATGTATTTTGGATTGCAACTGAAAATGGAGAATATGTAAACTTTGATGCGCAGGTAATATATAATGAACCGTCTTTATTTGTAAATGAAAATGGTTCATGGGTAAAAAAAAGTTTGGGAATACCCAATAATATGGTTAACTATATATCGGGAAGCGAAAAATTTTTTACAGATAGTAAGTTTGTCAATGCGGCTATAAATAAAGCTATTATTCAAAGCGATATATCAACAATAAAGGTAATTTATGGAACGAAAAATGATGTTGCATTTACAATAAATGGTACAAAAGACTTTTATTATAAAGATAATATTCCGAACCATTTTACCGTATCAATAAATGAAGGTTTAAATAGTTTGATATTTATAAATAAAGACTTTGTTAATAATATAATATCAAACAATCAAGGTAAAGTTAAGATAGAAGAAGAAGGGAATGTTTTACCAAATTTAAATAATGGAGAATTGTTTGTTTTTGGAGAAACAAATAGTATGGTTTCTTCAAATAAGGCTATAAACAACATAATTAAAAAAATGTATGTATCAGATAAGAGCGTTAATAATATAGAGGTGATATTAGGCTCGAAAAACGATATAAATTTCTTGTTAAAGAGTGATAACGTTCTAAAAAAAGAATTTTATATTTCTAAATTCAATGATGTTGATAATATTGTTGCTAAATCTTATAATGATGAATTTTTTATAATAGAATTAGATAAAGAATATATAAATTATTTGTATGATGGTATAACAATGATATTCTATGGAACATTAAACGAAAATGTATATAATGACAAACAATTTGAAGAAACTCTTTTGTATTATTGGGGGAGTGATTTTTCTATTAATTCCGGAGTTGGCGGAGAAATATACGCAAATGAAAACTATTTTCGTGCAAATGTTCTTATAGAAGATATTACATTCAATTTAAAAGAAGATGGATTGATTGATATTTATCTAATAAACGAAGATAGAAGTAATGCAAAACTTTTTTTTTCAATAGACGGTAAAAAAGGAATAGGTAAATATGAAGTTGGAAAGATTATACCTAAAAATTGCACATTAGGTTTTTTAGGTAATATATTGACAGCCTCTCCTAATAAATACGGGTATAAACTTGTAACGTATAAAAATGACTTAACATTTAAAGACGTTGCATCTGCGAATTATGTTTCAATTAATGTTGAAATGAGTTATAGATATATTATTAAAGATGAAAATAAAGATTTATTTAGTGATGTAACATTTTCAGTTCTTTCTGATAGTATAGGTACATTTGGAGAAGAATATTCCTATTCAAATCCATATTATCCAAGATTTGATATAAAGAACTTTTATCAAACATGGTGGGGTAGGCTAATATCTGACGGAATGAAAATATTAAAAAATCAATCTGTATCTCAATCTACGGTCACAAATGTATCACAAGAAGAATATAAATATAGATGGATTGGATATTCGGAAAGAATAGAAAATTTAGGTGATTTGGAAGGAAATAAACCGGACATAATATTTGTTTCAATAGGAGTTAACGATATGTTTGGTTGTATATTAGGAGAATTTGATTATTCAAAAAAAATTGAGCAAATAGATGAATTAGATACATATCAATTTAAACAAGCATATCAGTATATTGTTTATAAATTACTGACATTATATCCTAATAGTAAAATATTTCTTTGCACACCATTTAAACCGGGTAATGCAACATGGGGATTTCCGGAATATAATTCAGTAAAAAATCTATATTTTAAAGACTTGTTAAATGCTATAAGAGAGCTTGCGGATTCATTAGGGGTTGGATTAATTGATTTTTATAAGGAAACAAAAATCAATTATATAACGATGAAAGATTTAATATATAAAGACCCGATACACCCCGGAAAAATTGGACATTATTTGTATTATAAGATAGCAAAAAATAATTTAATAAACTATTTGAGAGGATAATATGGAAAGAATAATAAATTGGGAACAATGGCGTATTATTGCCATTTCCACGGTTAGCCCGTTATTTGGGT
>OBYW01000693.1_pt1 | contig 10860 bp, 10 predicted proteins | sample 1476841 | NCBI WGS metagenome assembly OBYW01 (sample SAMEA2580222, study PRJEB22360) | human gut metagenome | biome: human gut; feature: human-associated habitat; material: faeces | place: Denmark | collected 2008/2010
GCGGGGTCCTGACATGTCCGAGGACGATTTGGGAGGTAAGCCCTGGGGCCTCCGATGGGGGCGGTTCCAGCCGAGGCTATTCGTCGCCGAAGCTGATGCCCAACGCCTTGGCCTCGCGCACCAGATCGCTCTGGGGGTCGACAAACTTGAGCTTACCGGCGACCTCCTCGAGCGGCATGTGGCACATCTTGCCGTCGCGCAGGGCGATCATGTAGCCAAACTCGCCGCGTAGGCAGCCGAGCGCCGCCTCGACGCCGCACTGGGTCGCAAAGATGCGGTCCTGAGCGTCGGGCTGGCCGCCGCGCTGCGTGTGACCGGGGATGGCGACGCGGGTCTCGCGACCGGTCTTGGCCTCAATCTCCTTGGCGATGTCGTAGACGATCGAAGGGCTCGTACGCTCGGCGAGCTTCTTCTTGTACTCCTTCTTGGGCAGTGCCGCGTCCTCCTTGGAGATGGCGCCCTCGGCGACGGCCACGATGGTAAAGCGGCTACCGGTTTCCATGCGATGCTCGATGGTCTTGATGACGTTATCCATGTCGTAGGGGATTTCGGGGATCAAGATGACGTCCGCGCCGCCCGCGACGCCGGCATACAGCGGGATCCAGCCAACCTTGTGGCCCATGATCTCGATAACGAACACGCGCCCATGGCTCGAAGCGGTGGTGTGAATGTCGTCGATGCACTTGGTGGCGATGTCGATGGCGCTCGTAAAGCCAAAGGTCATCTCGGTGCCCCAGGTGTCGTTATCGATGGTCTTGGGCAAGGCAATAACGTTGAGGCCCTCTTCGCGCAGGCGGTTGGCAGTCTTGGTGGAGCCGTTGCCGCCCAGCATAAACAGGCAGTCGAGCTGCAGCTTGTGATAGGTGTGGACCATCGCGGGCACCTTCTCGACGCCGTCGGCCTCAGGAATGTCCAGACGCTTGAACGGTGTGCGGCTCGTGCCCAGGATAGTGCCGCCACGGGTGAGGATGCCGCTAAAATCGGCGGGCGTCATGACGCGGAACCTGCTGTAGATAAGGCCCTGGTAGCCGTCCTCAAAACCGTAGATCTCGATAGGTTCTTCGCTATTGGTTATGAGCGTTTTGACGATGCCGCGCATGGTGGCGTTGAGCGCCTGGCAGTCGCCGCCACTAGTAAGAAGACCGATCCTAAGCATGTTGAATCCTTCCGGGCAAGTTATAACATGCGCATAAGTTTACCCCCGCACACTATTGATGCGGGGGTAAAACGTGTTAGCTCAAATGTATAGAAATGTAAGCAACGTCAGACGAGCGTAAGGATGACGGTGTCAGCTCCTTACAGCGCGAAGGCGTCGATGTCGCCCCAGTGGCGGCGCAGCGTGATGGCGGCAGCGGGCTCGGTGTTGTCAAAGACGACCGACCATTGCGAATTGCTGGTGATGTCTTCCGGATTGGGTTCTTGCGCCGCAGCGCGTAGGGCCTTCCAAGCGACTGCCTCGTCCTGGGCACCGACATGGGCGTCAAGGACATCGGCGATTGCGACGGCGCGCTCTTTACCATGGCCCAGCTCGCCATTCTTTTGGTTGGGCAGCACTTCGTCACCATAGCAGGCGTAGAAGTTCGTAACCTGTCGTACAGGAGTCGCTTTGAAAGCGCGGTCCGGATCGTGCGGATCCCACTCTACTACGCGCGCGTCATCGGCGGCATCGCTGATAAAGAAGTGGTAGTCGCGTCTGGCCATGGCGTGCATGTCGTAGGCAGAAAGCAGGTCGACGGCCTCTTGCGTGGTAGCCGCGCGGTCGAGCATCAGGCGGATGGCGAGCGAAGTGTTGATGACGGGGCGCTGCGTGTCCTGGTCACAGGGTTTGGAATCCAGGGTGAGCACAGAAATGGATACGCCGCATTCGTTAACACCGTCGAGCTGGGCAAACGGGCCCATGAGTGCGGCGGCACGTCCGGCGACGGAGTCAAGCGGAGTGTTATCGTCCAGGTTGTTAAGGGCGGCAAACCCGATGGAGGCATAGCCGCCGCGCGGGTGATTGCGCACCAGCAGCGCCGAGGTGTCGTCCTTAAAGTCGTAATTGCGACCGGTGCGCACGCGGCCTTCGGCATCTACGGCGACAAAAGCGCTGCAGGAAAACTGGGGCGCCTGGACATGTGCCGGCACACCGGGCAGCACCTGCGCCGCCACGGCATCGATGTAGGCCTGGTCGTCGCGCACATCGGCTGCGATGATGCGGTCAAGGTCGTAGTCGTAGGCGATGTCGATGCCGTACAGGTCATAGCCGTCTGCGTAGCCCGTCAAGCGTTTGAGCGACGCGGCGGACTTGATTTGCTTGCGGTAAACGATGCCGGTGGCAGCGGCAAGGCCGACGGCGACGCCCGCGACACCGCAGGCGATGGCAATGTTACGTGGCTTCATGACGGCTCCTCTCGTCCTGTTAGCGCAATTGTCGCAAAAGGAGCGCGGGCATGATGGCTCAACTTGGTGAGCGGCGCGGAATTAAGCACGGAATGAAGCGTGCGGCACTGGCGTGGCGGGGTATGCTGGAGGGGACCATCAACCCAGCGAAAGGGGAGAGCATGACGGATCAGGAAACGCCCGAGCGCGCGCACGTGACTGCCGACGATATCGAGGCCGCCAACGACCTTATCGACTTTATCGAGGCCTGCCCCAGCATGTTCCATACGGCGGCGACCATTATGGCCGAGCTCGACGAGGCGGGCTTTACCTACCTGCCCGAGAACGCGGCGTGGGATATCGAGCCGGGTGGTCGCTATTACACGCAGCGCAACACCTCGAGCGTTATCGCCTTTAAGGTGGGCGAGGACTTGGCCGCAACGTGGGGCGAGGACGGCGTTGCCGGCGACTATCATTTTCAGCTCACGGCGTCGCACAGCGATTCGCCGACGTTTAAGGTCAAGGCCGTGCCCGAACTCGACGGTGCAGGCGAGACGCTGCGCCTGAACACCGAGGCCTACGGCGGCATGATCGACTACACCTGGTTCGATCGCCCGCTGGCGCTCGCGGGCCGCGTGTTGGTGCGCGAAGGCGACCGTATTGAGAGCCGCCTGCTTGCCACCGAGCGCGAGGTCGCTATTATCCCGAGCCTTGCCATCCATATGAATCGTGGCGTTAACGAGGGCTTTGCGCCCAACCGAGCCATCGACCTGTGCCCGCTCATCAGCGCCGGCGACCTTAAGCAGGGCGACTTTGACGCCCTGATCGCCGAAGAGCTGGATGTTGAGCCCGAACAGATTTTGGGCCGCGATCTGTTCCTGGTCAATCGTCAGGATGCGCGCATTTGGGGCTGGGCCGACGAGTTTATCTCGACGCCCAAGCTTGACGACCTGGCCTGCGCCTACACCTCGCTGCAGGCATTTTTGGATGCCGAGAATGCGCATGACATCTCGGTCTTTTGCTGCTTTGATAACGAGGAGGTTGGTTCCGAGACCAAGCAGGGCGCCATGTCGACCTTCTTGGCCGACGCGCTGCGCCGCATCAACGGATCGCTGGGCTTTGACGACGAGTCGTACCATCGCGCCCTTGCCGCATCGATGCTCGTGAGCTGCGACAACGCGCATGCCGTGCATCCCAATCATGCCGAAAAGTGCGATGTCCGCAATCAGGTGGTGCTCAACGGCGGTATCGTCATCAAGGAAGCCGCCAACCAGCACTACTGCACCGATGCCTTTAGCCGCGCGGTGTTCCAGGCCATCTGCGATGACGCCGACGTGCCCACGCAGGCCTTCGCCAACAAGAGCGATATGGCCGGCGGTTCTACCCTGGGCAATCTGTCCAATATGCAGGCGAGTATGCATGCTGTGGACGTGGGCCTGCCGCAGCTTGCCATGCACTCGAGCTACGAGACTGGCGGCGTACGCGACGTGATGTACGCCATCCGCGCCCTCACCGCCTTCTACGAGCGAAACCTAACCATCAACGGCGCCGAAAGCGTGGAACTCTAAAACCTACCAAAAAGGGATGTTAATTTTGGCAGGTTTTATCTGGGCGAATGCCAGTGGCATTGCAAGCCGATAGGGCCCTAAAACGCCGCAGGTTGAACAAAAGTCAGCGAGAGCCCGTCTGGGCGAGCAAGGTGCCTTGAAAGAGGAGGGCATTGGCCTTCTGGCCATGCCCGACGATTGAAAGGCAGATTGCTGTCCAGACGGGCTCGCAGCGTCGACCGGTCCGCCGTTCGTAAGAACGGCGGAACCTAAAGGTGCAGTGTGCCTCGGCGGCTTTTTGTGTACAGAGTACAGCTAATGCTTGTAAATGCTATACATGCTTTACGTATCTACCATAGAGTTTTATGATAGTTTTGAAGTGTTAAGGAGGGGTCATGACCACAACAGCCGCTCAGATCAACGTACGTCTCGATCCCGATCTTAAAAGGAGTGGGGACGCCGCTCTCTCCAGGGCCGGTATGACGCCGAGCCAAGCGGTGCGTGCGCTCTGGCAACTTGCGGCATCTCTGGCTGATCGGCCCGGCGCGCTCCAGGACATCCTTTCGCCTGGTCGTGCCCGGGCGGAACAGCGCGAGCGAGAGAAAGCCGCCAAGCACAAGCTCGAGCTCATCGATCAAGGTTCGCAGCTGTTCGCTGCTGTTTGCCGTGAGTCGGGGATTGACTTGGCTAAGGTGCAGCCCTCGGGTAATGAAGAACTCAAACGGAACGCCTATGCTGATCGCTATGGCGAGGAGATGAGCTGGCTCTATGAGTGAGAATCCTAAGCGCATCTTGGTTGACACCAACGTCTGGCTTGATTATTTCATCCCTTCACGACGCGGTCGTTCGGCGGCAATTGAGTTTTTACGCGATGCATGTACGGCGCAGGTTGATTTGCTGTATGCGGCGACATCGTCCAAAGACCTGTTCTATTTGATTTCGAGCGAACATAAGGCGTGGTATCGGCGAGAGCACGGTTCGCTTTCCCAGTATGCCGCTACGGCAGCGATTTCGCTTGCATGGGATTGTCTTAGCGTGCTGTCGCAGCTTGCCACGCCCGTGCCCTGCGATCTGAGCGACATATGGATGGCGAGTAAGCAGCGTAAGCTCCATAGCGATTACGAAGACGATTTAATCATCGCGGCAGCGATACGCGCCCAAGCAGATCTCCTGGTCACCAACGATGTCAAGCTCTGCTCGCATGCACCAGTCGCCGCAATGAGCGTAGAAGACGCAAAGAATTACTTGGCAACGCTCTAGCAATTTGAAGACCCCACAGGTCGAACAAAAGTCAGCGAGAGCCCGCCAGAGCGAGCAAGGTGACGTGAAAGAGGAGGGCATAGGCCTTTTGGCCATGCCCGACGATTGAACGTCAGATTGCCGCTCTGGCGGGCTCGCAGTGTCGAGGGGTTCCGGCGTTTGGCAAAACGCCGGAACAATCTAGTCTCCGCTCGACCTGCCAAAAAGGGGCAGGTTTATTTTGGCAGGTTTTATCAGGCAAAACGTTCAAATAAAAACGCCGGATGCAAGACGAGCGTGCCCGTCGGCATCCGGCGCATCCACGGCTACCAGCTCAGCAGCTCGTAACCATCCTCGGTCACCACGAGCTGTACCTCGCACTGGGCCGAATCGCTGCCGTCCTTGGTGCGCACACACCAGCCATCACCCTTGCTAATCTTGATGTCTGGCGCTCCGGCATTGACCATAGGCTCGATGGTAAAGACCATACCCGGAGCCATGATGGTGTCCACATCGGGCGCCTCGGTGGTAAAGCCCACAAACGGGTCCTCGTGGAACTCCTTGCCAATGCCGTGTCCGCCGTACTCGCGCACCACGCTAAAGCCGGCGTCCTCGACGGTCTTCTGCACGGCCTCGGCCATAACGGAGAGCGGCAGGGCCGCCTGCCAAACCCGCTTCCACGCTGGCGCGGGTGACGTCGACCAGGCGCTGGCGCTCGGCAGAGACCTCGCCGATGCAGAACATACGGCTCGAGTCGCTAAAGTAGCCGTCCAAGATCGTGGAGCAGTCCACGTTGATGATGTCGCCCTCGTGCAGCACGTCTGCATCGCAGGGTATACCGTGACAGACCACGTCGTTGATCGAGGTGCACACGCTCTTGGGGTAGCCCTCGTAGTTGAGGTCGGCCGGCGTGCCACCATGCTCGACGGTGTAGTCGTAGATCATCTGGTCGATCTGGTTGGTGGTCATGCCCGCGGCGATGTGCTCGCCTACGTAGTCGAGCACGCCCACGTTGATGGCAGCGGAGCGCTTGATGCCCTCGATATCGGCGGGTGTCTTGTAGAGCGTGCGGGGCAGGACCTCCCAGCCCTCTTCCCACAAGCGCTCGAGGCGCTCATCAAAGGCGCTATGGCATTTCTTATATTTTTTACCGCTGCCGCACCAGCAAGCGTCGTTGCGGCCGGGCACGGGTCCGTTGTCAAACATGGCTAACTTCCTTTCATTCGCAGTTAGTATAGCCCACCTACGCGTCCATAAAAGTTGCGGTGATATAGTTCTGATTTAAGCGGTTTAACAGCATAAACAGGAACTATATCACCGCAACTGATGGAGCGGGGTGGCGGGCACTAGCTGCAGCGTGGTTTTGCTAGTAGCTTACCTGGCAGGGAATGCCAAGGGCGCGCACGCGTGCGGCGATCGTGTCGAGCACCTCGGGCGCGGCTTTGGCAAGGCCGGCGACCGGTGTCTCGCGCGCCACCGTGTAGATGGTCGCCTCCTGCGGGCGAATGCGCTCGAGCGCCGCGAGCCAAGGGCCGACGTACTCCTCGCCGGTATTGTCGAGAGGCTTGCCCTGGTACTCGCCGGTCAAAAACATCGTCTGGATAATGACGTGGCCGTTAAAGCTCGTGAACGTCTCAATCTGGTGCTCCACATCGTAGGGGCCAACGGGTTGATCGAGCAGCTGGATAAATGCCGGGTCGACCGTATCGAGCTTGAGGATGTTGTCGTCGACCATCATGAGCGCATCGTGCACCTGGGGACGGTCGGCGCGCGTGCCGTTGGAAAGCACGGCAATCTTGGTGTTTGGGGCAAGCTGGTCGCGCAGTGCGACGGCCCCGGCGATGGCCTGCGGAAACTCCGGTGCGGCGGTGGGCTCGCCGTTGCCTGCGAAGGTGATCACATCGGGGAGCTCGCCCTCGGCTGCCATCCCGCACAGCTTTGCCTCGAGCGCGTCGAGTACCACGGCAGCTGTGTTGTACGGCTCGTGGCAGGGGCGCTCGGCGTTGAGGCCGTTTTCGCAGTAAATGCAGTCGAACGTGCAGATTTTGCCGCTGGCCGGCATCATGTTGACGCCGAGCGAGAGACCAAGGCGACGGCTGCGAACGGGCCCAAAGATGGGGCTGGCATTCAAAAACGTAGACATAGGCATATGCTCCTCAAGACAATTGCGCCTTAGCATAGCATCGGCTCCAAAGCAAGGTGCGGGCTCTTACTTTACATGTTTCGTTTTTTCACGTCGCTCATTATGCCGTGCCATGAAAAGCCTCGGGTCGGGTACAGTTAATCTGTTAACAAGTCGTAAGGCAATGCGGGTCCATCCAGCCGTACTGACGTGCAACTGGATGGGCATTGATGATGGGGGCACAACATGGATTTTACGGTCGAGAATGCGGGCACTACGATCGCCTGTCGCGAATATGCCGGCCCGGATGTGTCGCCTGATACTCCTGCCTTGGTGTGCGTGCACGGCGCTTGTGTCGACGGCACATTTTTCGACAGCATTGCTTGTGAGCTCAGTCGCAACTACCGCGTAATTGCCTACGACCGCCGCGGCTGTGGTGGCAGCAGCGAGGCGGCAGACGGCAGCTATGATCTTGCCGCTCAGGCCGCCGACCTGCAGGCCGTGATCGAACACGTTGGCGCTCCGACAAATGTGCTTGCGCACAGCGCCGGTACGTTGGTGGCACTGGAGCTTCTTCGCACCGGATCCCATCTCGTCGCCCGTGCGATTCTGCATGAGCCGGCTGTATCGGCCGAAGGCATCGGCATGGGCGCAGCTCCGGTTTTGCTCGATATGATTGCGGCTGGAAAGGTTTCAAGGGCGCTCCGGCTTTTCTTGGGAGCCCTCGGCGACTTGGACCCCGAGGCTCCTGGGACGACCGAAGCGGAAGCCAAACATGCCCTGCGCAATGGTCGTTGCTTTATGGCCAATGAATACGGAACAAATATGACATATGCTCCCGACTGGGAGCGCGCCCGCGCGTCAAAGGCGGTGTCGGCCGTGTTTTTGGGCGAGCTTTCGGTCGGTACGCCCCGCGAGGCTGGTACGCGAGCGGCTGCCGAAAATCTCGATTGCCCTCTCATGACGATTCCGGGCGCGCATAACGGTCTGCGCGATCGCCCCGTTACGGCGGCAAACGCCGTTCGCGATGCCTTGAATCGCTAGCACGCTCGATGACCTGCGGGGAGGTGGACTGTTAGCGTTTCGTCATTGTTAACGAATGCGCCCATAACCGCGCGCCCGCGGCTCCATTACCGCCGTTTGCCAGGTCATAAAAATGTAACGATAATCGCGCGTTTGCCTGCAGCTGTTAGATGTTACCCTTGTTCCATTTGATATGTACCGTTGCCGTGCGTAACGATAGAAAGGACCCCATATGCTCAATAATCACGAGGTCAATCTAACCGACGAAGAGGCTGCCGCCGAAGTCGCCCGCGTCGCGAAGACCTACCCCGTGGTGCGTTTGCTGTCGGCCGATCAGATTAAGAGCGAGCCTAACTGCTTGCTCGCCGGCGATCGGTGCCCTTGTCTGCGTCAGTCAAGCCTTGAGGCCTTGGCGGGCTCCGATGAGGTATCGGAGCGGCTGCTCGACGATGGTACTGAGTACCGCGCTCGCCTGCGCCCTCTAAGGGTCGAGGGCGATCCTCACGTCTTGCTGATGGTACGTCCGATTGATGAGCAAGAGGCCGCAAAAGAGGATCCTGTGTACACCGACGTGCTGACGAGTGTGCGCAATCGCCGATATTACGAGGAAAAGCTTCGTAGCGCCCGCATGGAGGCTGGCGTGGCGGTGATCGACCTTGATGATTTTAAGGTTTTCAACGATACGTGTGGCCGCCATGCCGGCGACCTTGCGCTCGGTGCTGTGGCGACAGCCATACGCAGCGGCATTCGTTCGACTGACGAACCTGTGCGCTATGGCTGCGATACGTTTGTAGCCGTTATGCCCCATATCCCCTCCGATGACTTCGCCCGTCGCCTGCGCCAGGTATCCGACGCTGTTCATTCCACGATTATTCCGGGCCATGAGCACGTGAGCTTGACGGCATGTGTTGGTGGCGTTCGCATTCATGGCGAGACGGTCGATGAGGGCGTTGGCCGCGCTGTCCAGTTACTGAGCCGTGCTAAGGCAAAAGCCGGTACGGTCGTGACCCATGCCGATTCCATCGAGGCCTTCCAAAGCGAAAAGCCTTTGGTACTTATTGCCGATGACTCCGAGATGAACCGAGCCATTCTCAACGAGATGCTCAAGGACGAGTATTGCATCCTCGAGGCGGATAACGGTCGTATGGCGCTCGACATGGTCGACCGCCATGGCGATGAGTTGTCGCTCGTGCTGCTGGACATTCTCATGCCAGGCATGAGCGGGTTTGATGTGCTGGCCGATCTGTCGCGCCGATCGGTTATCGACAATCTGCCTGTCATCATGATTTCGAGCGAAGATTCCGATGATGTGGTTCTGCGCGCGTACGAGCTAGGTGCCTCGGACTATATCAGCCGCCCGTTTGACTCCCGTGTCGTGCGCCGCCGTGTGAGCAACACCATCCGTCTATACGCCAAGCAGCGCCGCCTGACGAGCCTGCTGTCCCAGCAGTACAAAGAGCGCGTCAAGAACAGTCGCATGCTCATCGACATCATGGCCGGCGTCATGGAACTTCGCAATGGCGAGAGCGGCAGGCACGTTACGAACATCGAAAAGCTGACCGAGCTGCTGCTTGGCTGTCTGGTCCGGCGTAGCGACACCATCTCCCTTGACAATGAGGAACGATCCACGATTGCCCTGGCTTCGGCGCTGCACGATGTAGGCAAGATGTCGATTGACGACGCCATTCTCAACAAGCCCGGGCGCCTTACGCCCGAGGAGTTCGAGATTATGAAGACGCATACTACGATCGGCGCCGACATGTTGCTTGAACTGGGCCGCCATCACGTCGGCAATGCGCTTTTGGAATATGCGTACCAGATTGCGCGTTGGCACCACGAGCGCTGGGACGGTAAGGGTTATCCCGATGGCCTTAAGGGCGATGATATCCCCATCGCCGCACAGGTGGTTTCGGTGGCCGACGTGTACGATGCACTGACGAGCGTGCGCGTGTACAAGGACGCTATCCCGCACAAGGAGGCGATCCAGATGATCCTGGACGGTAAGTGCGGCACCTTTAACCCGCTGCTGCTTGACTGCCCGCTCGAGGTGCAAGACCGTATTGCCGAGACGTTGACGCGCCCTGCCGACGTCGTCGCGTTTCCCACGATTTAGTTTGACCAAAGGAGTTTTGATCCATGATTTCCATGCGTGAGGCGTATGAGAAGATCGGCGCCAATTATGATGACGCTTGCGCCCGCCTGATGGGCGATGAGATGCTTGCCCGCTTTGCCCTCAAGTTTTTGGATGACGAGAGCATGGACAAGCTGGAAGTTGCCATGGCGGCAGGAGACGCCAAAGGTGCGTTTATGGCAGCGCACACGCTCAAGGGCGTGAGCCAGAACCTGGGATTCGATAATCTGTACGAGCCGGCGGTCGTAGTGACCGAAGCGCTGCGTGGCGCCGATGGCGTTGACGGCGCCCGCGAGAGCATGCATGCGTTGCAGCAGCAATATGCGGCTACGATGTCGGCCCTGCGCGAGGCGGCTGAATAAGGGCTTGCGAGCTTTGATGTGTACCTGCCGCGTATAGGTAAAAAGGCGCCCCGTCGGACCATGTGGCTGGGGGGG
>OBYW01000698.1_pt1 | contig 10742 bp, 10 predicted proteins | sample 1476841 | NCBI WGS metagenome assembly OBYW01 (sample SAMEA2580222, study PRJEB22360) | human gut metagenome | biome: human gut; feature: human-associated habitat; material: faeces | place: Denmark | collected 2008/2010
ATGCTCTCGGGAGGGGCGCGCCGCTTCCTGTTTGCCGCCGATGGCGTACATCCGCCGTCCGTGGGTGGTAAAAGAGAGCGCCAGCTGAGCGATAACGGTCACCACCAGCATAATGATCACTATCGTTGGCACCTGCCCCAGCGAACCGAACGCCGCCGGAATCACGCCTTCCGCCATATCGCCGCTCGGCAGCACCATGTTTTCGGTGATCGACCCGCCGTAGCTGTAGGTCATCGCCACGCCCTGAATCACGAACAGGCTGGCAAGCGTCGCCAGCATGTCGGGAATACGCAGGATCACGATCAGAAACGCGTTAAACAGCCCCACTAAGGTGCAGAGCGCGAGGGTGATAAGGATCGCCTCGGTGGTGCCGAAGCCGTGCCAGACAAACAGCGAAATCACCAGCGCATTGGCCAGCGAGGCGGTGGAGCCCACGGATAAATCGAAACCGCCGATGGTCAGCGATATCGATACGCCGATGGCGATCACCGTCACGATGGCGATGGAACGCAGGATGTTGATGATGTTAAACGGGTCGAGGAAGTTGTCCGACGCCAGGCCAAAAACGGCGATCAGCAGGACGACGGTCAGCAACATGCCCCATTTGTAGAGAAAATCGAAAAATCGCTGACGGCCCGATACCGTCGCGTTAACTGCCAGGGCCTTACTCACGCTGCTGCTCCTCCGGTGGAGTAATAAAGAATGTTCTCTTCCCGGGCCTCTGCGCCCGGAATTTCCGCCACGATGCGCCCGTCCCACAGCACGCAGATGCGATCGCACAGGCCGACCAGTTCGGCGAACTCGCCCGAGGCGTAAATCACCCCTTTGCCTTCCCGCGCCAGGCCGTCGATCGCGTTGAATAAATCCGTTTTGGCTTTGACGTCGACCCCTTTGGTCGGCTCATCGAAAATCAGGACGTTGGCGTTGCCGCGCAGCCATTTGCCTATCGCCACTTTTTGCTGATTGCCGCCGGAGAGACGGCGCAGGGTTTGCGCCGGACCCGATGTCCGAATGCCCACCCGGGCGATCACCTCTTCCGCCCAGCGCCAGGCCTGACGATGGCCAAACAGGCTCCAGCGGGAGAAGCTGCTATCGGCGCTGACCGCCAGGTTCATCGCCACCGGTTCTTCGATAAAAATGCCCTCTTTGCGCCGCTCTTCCGGCACCAGCGCCAGACCGCGCGCCACCGAGTCCGCCGGGTCGCGCGGTCGCCACGGCTGGCTGTTCAGTTCGCCGCGGGTCAAACGGCTTTTGCTGGCGCCAAACAGCGCCTTGCACAGCTCGGTTTTCCCGGCGCCTGCCAGCCCGGCGATCCCCAGAATCTCCCCCTTGCGCAGACGCAACGAGATATCCTGCAGCAGCCCTTCGTCGTGCAGCCCTTCAACCTGTAGCAGCACCTCATCGCTATGCGGCGGCCGCTTCGGCGGAAAGATATCGCTCAGCTCATGCCCGAGCATCTTCTCGACGATCTGCTCGCCGCTCAGGTCGGCCATCGGCCCGCTCTCAATCAGCCGGCCGTCGCGCAGCACCGTCAGGGTGTCGCAGACCGCTTTTAATTCATGAATGCGGTGCGAGATAAACACGATACCAATGCCCTGCCGCTGCAGACGGCGAACCACCGCAAACAGGCGCTCGCTTTCGTTTTGATCCAGCGGCGCGGTCGGTTCATCGAGGATAAGAAAGCGGCAGTGATGCGACAGCGCGCGGGCCAGCAGGATTTGCTGTTTTTCCGCCAGCGTACAGCTGTCGATGGAGCGGCGTACGTCGAGGCTGACGTCAAGCTGAGCCAGCGCCTCGCGCGCCAGCTGGCGCAGCCGCCCCCAGCGGAAGGCGATCCCCGGCTCCGCCAGCCTGTCGAGCATGATGTTTTCCGCGATGCTGAGGCCCGGGACCAGCGCCACGTCAACCTCCTGCTGCACCAGATGGATCCCCAGCTGTTTGGCATCGCGCGGCGAGCGAATGCTTACCGACTGGTTGTTAATCACCACCTCGCCTTCGTAATGGGCGTGCGTGCCGCACAGCACCGCCATGAGCGTGGACTTACCCGCGCCGTTGGCGCCGGTCAGCGCATGCACCGATCCCCCCGTCAGGGTGAAAGCCACGTTGCTGAGCGCCCGAAAGCCGGAAAAGGCCAGGCTAATATTTTGCATCTCAAGGCGATTGCCGGTCATCCCCTGCACCCTGTCGATTAATGTTCTGATTTAACGAATTTTTCATAGCTGTCCTTGACTGACAAATGCATAAAAGGCATAAGATAAAGCGAAATAATATTAGCCATCCGGATGTCCAGACATAACATCGGGTTAGCGAAACAGCACAAGGACAGCATTGATGAGTCACAGCGATATCCGCGTGGTCCCCGGCCCCGCCAACTACTATTCCCATCCCGGCAGCCTTGCCCGGCTGCAGGATTTTTACAGCGAAGAACAGCTTTCACGCGCGGTGTGGGTTTACGGCGAGCGGGCTATCGCGGGCGCGCAGGCTTTCCTGCCGGCAGCGTTTAACGCGCCTGGCGCCAAAAAAATATTATTTAAAGGCCACTGCAGCGAAAGCGACGTCAGCGAGCTGGCCCGCGCATCCGGCGACGATCGGTCGGTGGTGATTGGCGTGGGCGGCGGCGCGCTGCTCGATACCGCGAAGGCGCTGGCCCGCCGGTGGTGGCCATCCCCACCATCGCCGCCACCTGCGCGGCGTGGACGCCGCTGTCGGTGTGGTATAACGATGCCGGTCAGGCGCTGCAGTTTGAAATCTTCGACGACGCCAACTTCCTGGTGCTGGTGGAGCCGCACATTATTCTTAACGCGCCGGCGGAATATCTGCTGGCGGGCATCGGCGATACGCTGGCGAAATGGTATGAAGCGGTGGTGCTGGCTCCGCAGCCGGAGACGCTGCCCCTCACCGCGGCGCCGCGTAGGCGACCTGGGTATCAACGGCGCGCTGGCGATCCGCGATGTGCTGCTGGAAAGCAGCGAAACAGCGCTGGCCGACCAGCAGCGCGGCGAGCTGACCCAGGAGTTTCGCGACGTGGTGGATGCGGTTATCGCCGGCGGCGGTATGGTCGGCGGGCTGGGCGAGCGCTATACCCGCGTCGCCGCCGCCCACGCGGTGCACAACGGGCTGACGGTACTGCCGCAGACCGAGAAGTATCTTCACGGGACCAAAGTCGCCTACGGCATTCTGGTCCAGAGCGCCCTGCTCGGCCAGGACGACGTGCTGGCGCAGCTGGTGCAGGCGTACCGGCGCTTTAATCTGCCGACTACGCTGGCGGCGCTGGAGGTGGACATCAACAACCGCGAACAGCTGGATAAGGTGATTGCCCATACCCTGCGCCCGGTGGAGTCCATCCATTTTCTGCCGGTTGAACTGAACGCTGAAACCCTGCGCGCGGCGTTTGAGAAGGTCGAACGTTTCGCCGGTTAATCCCCCGTTTTATTCGCCTCTGCCGCCCGGCGGAGGCGCTTTCGAGCCGCCTCGCAAAGCCGATGTTTCTGCCTTCGCCAGAAGACGATTCTGCGTTAGGGTACCCTCATAAGAAAATAACAAACTTATCTTATAAACTTATTATTTTCTTATGTTCAACTGAGGTGTACAGTGGAGGTACATAGCATGCTCATCTGGTCAAAAGTGGCAAAAAAGGAACTGGCAAATATCGATTATCGCTATCAGCAGAGAATCAAAAGCAGGCTAGCTGATTTAGGTGACCGTACGGCTCCTCGGCCCGATGTCAGAAAGTTATCTAAACCAGAGAATCATTACCGTCTTCGGGTAGGGGATTATCGGGTCATTTTCACACGTCAGGGGCTGACGCTGAGCGACCTGTTTATCGTGTCCGTTAAGCGCAGAACCTCAACAACCTATTTGCATGAGGAGAATATGCCATATGGCTGTTCAGATAATTAAGGATGATGAAGGGAAAGCGCAGTACGCGGTGATCCCCTACGACGAATACTTCCAGATGTGTTTGCAGCTAGCCGAGCTGGATGATGAAACGGAAGCCGATCTTGAAGATATTCCGGTAGAACACGATATCTACGACAACGTGATGCTGCCGGGTGACGTCTGCGACATCATGGATAAAGAGAAAGTCAGCCTGCAGGCGGCCTGGCGCATTTTGCGCGGCCTGTCGCAGCAGGAGGTGGCCAATAAGCTCGGGATTAGCCAGTCGGCGGTATCCCAGCTAGAAGCTATCGATTCCCGCCCGCAAAAGCGCACCCGCGAAAAGCTGGCGGCAATATACGGCTGCACCCAGGAGCAGATCAGCCTGTATCTGCCGAAAGAGGGTTAACAGCACTTCGCGCCGCCTTTACCGCCGTAGCGCGCGTCCTGACGTTCGCGGAAAAACTCTTCATAGGTCATCGGCGTTTGTTCCGGATGGGTCGCGCGGATGTGCTCCACGTAGTTGTCGTAATCCGGGACGCCGATCATCATTTTCGCCGCCTGGCCTAAATATTTTCCGGCTTTCGAAAGGGTATCAAACATTTTCAACTCCCATCATCGCCCCCCTTCTCGCAAAGGAGGGCGATAACGTCATGGCTTAGTGGGCGCGTTTCGCCTGGGTCACCAGGCTATCAGCATCAGCAGGCATCGCCTGGTAAGGGGTCTCTTTCGCCGTCGGTTTGTCCTCTTTCAGCGCCGCCAGCGCGGTCTTAATCGAGAACAGCGCCAGCACGACCACCACCACCATAAAGAAGATGGTCAGCCCGGCATCCAGACGGTTGTTAAACACCAGCTGCGCCAGCTGCGACTCGGTGTACTGCGGCGGAATATTGCCGCTGTCAATCATCGCCTGGAACTTGTTGGCAATCGCCAGGAAGCCCACTTTGGTATCGGTGCTGAACGACTTCTGCCAGCCCGCGGTCAGGGTACAGATCAGCAGCCAGGAGGTCGGCAGCAGCGCAACCCAGGCATAGCGCTGGCGCTTCATCTTAAACAGTACCACCGCGCAGAGCATCAGCGCCATCCCCGCCAGCATCTGGTTGGCAATACCAAACAGCGGCCACAGCGTGTTGATGCCGCCAAGCGGGTCAACCACGCCCTGATGCAGGAAGTAGCCCCACGCCAGCACGCACAGCGCCGTGGCGAGAAGGTTCGCCGGCAGCGAGCTGGTTTGCTTCAGGCCCGGGCTAATCACCCCGAGCAGATCCTGCAGCATAAAGCGCGCCGCGCGCGTGCCGGCATCCACCGCGGTCAGGATAAACAGCGCCTCGAACAGAATCGCGAAGTGATACCAGAAAGAGACGTCCATCAGGCCGCCCAGCGAACCATGCAGAATATAGGCCATGCCCACCGCCAGCGTCGGCGCGCCGCCCGCACGGGAGATAATCGACTGTTCCCCCACTTCGGTCGCAATCTGGTTAAGCGTATCCGGGGTTACGGTAAAGCCCCAGCTGCTCACCACCTGCGCCGCCGACGCCACCACATCGGTCACGCCCGCCGGGGCCAGCACCGCCATTGGGCTGTTCATCGCGAAGTAGACGCCCGGGTCGATAATACAGGCCGCCACCAGCGCCATAATCGCCACGAAGGACTCCATCAGCATGCCGCCGTAGCCGATAAAGCAGGCCTGGCCTTCATTAGCCAGCATCTTCGGCGTCGTGCCGGAGGCAATCAGGGCATGGAAGCCGGAAACCGCGCCGCAGGCGATGGTGATAAACAAGAACGGGAACAGGCTGCCGCTCCATACTGGCCCGGTGCCATCGATAAATTTGGTCAGCGCCGGCATCGTCAGCGTCGGGCGCATAATCAGAATCCCAATCGCCAGACCGACGATGGTGCCGATTTTCAGGAAGGTGGAGAGGTAGTCGCGAGGTGCCAGCAGCAGCCAGACCGGCAGCACCGCGGCGATAAACCCGTAGCCCACCAGAATCCAGGTGAGCTGTACGCCGGTGTAGTCAAACCACGGCGCCCAGGTCGGGCTTTCCGCCACCCAGCCGCCGGAAATGATGGCGAACACCAGCATCACCAGGCCAATCACCGACACCTCGCCAATGCGCCCGGGGCGCAGATAGCGAATATAGATCCCCATGAAAATCGCCAGCGGGATGGTAAAGGCCACGGTGTAAGTCCCCCACGGGCTGTGGGTCAGCGCTTTCACCACGATCATCGCCAGTACCGCGAGGATAATCACCATGATCATAAAGCAGGCCACCAGCGCCAGTACGCCGGCGGTCGGGCCCATCTCCTCTTTCACCAGCTCGCCGAGCGAACGTCCGTCGCGACGGGTGGAGACGAACAGCACCATAAAGTCCTGTACCGCTCCGGCCAGCACCACGCCCGCGAGGATCCAGATCATTCCCGGCAGATAGCCCATCTGCGCCGCCAGCACCGGACCAACCAGCGGCCCCGCGCCGGCAATGGCCGCAAAATGGTGACCGAACAGCACTTTCTTGTCGGTTGGAACGTAGTCGAGGCCGTCGTTGTGACGCACCGCCGGAGTCATGCGCGTCGGGTCGACAGCCAGCACGTTTTTAGCGATATACAGGCCGTAAAAGCGATAGGCGATCAGATAGACGCAGACTGCCGCGACGACAATCCACAGCGCGTTAATCTGTTCACCCCGGTTTAGCGCGATATAGCCCAGGGCAAAGGCTCCCATAACGGAGAGCAGTGTCCAGATGAGGTATTTCCCTGAATTATTCATCATTGTATTCCACAGGTAGGGTAATCAGGATGTTACAAGTTGTTTCTAGAACACAATGGAAGTTTTAACAACTTTGAAACGTTGCAGATGTCGCCTGACGGCAAGGATTTATCTCACATTGCAAGCGAGATCACTTCTGGCAGGAAAATGGATGAAAACGGGGAGGGATAATCTGTCACTGCATCGCATCCTGCTTCCCCGGAGGCGGCGCTTGACGCGCCTGTCCGGGCTACCGGTCCGCAGACGATGATGAACCCGTAGCCCGGGTAAGCGCAGCGCGACCCGGGAACAGGCTATGCCTCAGCCGAGGACCGCCGTGCCCAGACGGCAGGTGCAGCAGCGTCGTCCTCGCTCGTCGAACACCGCAATTTCCCAGCTCTGGCCCTGACGCCCGAGATGCAGCGCCCGGCATTCGCCGCGGACTTTGCCGCTGGAGACCGCCCGGTGATGGGTGGCGTTGAGCTCGGTCCCCACTACGCACTGCCCCTCTTCGGTCATCAGCCACCCGGCCATCGAGCCCAGGGTTTCCGCCAGCGCCGCGGAGGCGCCGCCGTGCAGCAGCCCGAACGGCTGATGGGTTCGCACGTCAACCGGCATTTCCGCTTCCAGCACGCCCTCCTCAATCCGGGTATAAACGATGCCCAGATGCGCGACCATCGTATTGACGCTGGTCGCGTTGAGTTCATCCAGCGTCAGCTGACGTTTCCAGGCCATTTATGCCCCCAGCGTCGAGCCGCCGTCCACCACGATATCCTGCAGCGTGATATGGCTGGCGTGGTCGGAGGCGAGGAACAGAATGGTATTGGCAATCTCCTGCGGGCGGGCGATTTTGCCCAGCGGAATGCCCAACTTAAACTGCTCGCCGAAGCCGCGAATGCGCTGCTGCTCAGCGTCATCGCTCACCCACAGCGTCCGCTGCATATCGGTATCGGTAGAGCCAGGAGAAACCAGATTACAGCGTACGCCGCTGCCCGCCAGCTCCAGCCCGACGGTCAGCGCCAGGCTCTTCAGCGCCGCCTTTGATGCGCCGTAGGCGCTCATGCCAATGCGCGGCGTATGCGCAGCGTCGGACGCCACGGTCACAATCGCCCCGCCTTTTTGGCGGCGGAACTGCGCCATCGTCTGCTGGAACAGGTTAAACGCCCCGCCAACGTTAACGGCAAAGGTCTGCTGCCAGTCTTCCTGGCTCAGCGCATCGGTCGCCCCCATCCGCAAAATACCGGCGGCATTGACCAGCACATCCAGCCGCGCGATCCCTGCCAGCAGGCGGCCGCACGTCTGCGCCACCTGCTGCGCGTCGGCAACGTCCAGCGTCTCGGTGGCGAACGGGTAGCTTTCGCCGTCGAACGCCAAATCAAACCCGGTTACCTGCGCGCCGGCCTCAACGAACGCCAGGGCGGTGGCGTAGCCGATCCCCTTGCCCGCGCCGGTGATCCACACGGTCCGGCCGTGAAAATCGAGCCCGTTCATTATTTCACCTCGCGGGAAAGCAGCGCCCACCAGGCATCAATGGTCGGATTTTTCGCCAGCACCACGAAGTCGATATCGCCGTGCACTTTACGCCAGCGGGCGGCGAGCGCCATCATGCGTACCGAATCCAGGCCGTAGTCGATCAGGTTTTCGTCATCCATCGGTTCGTCGGATTCATCCAGCAGCGGCAGCACCAGCGCCCGCAGCGCCGCTTTCGATGCCGGCAGCGGCAGCAGCTCTTCGGTCATCACCACTCGACCGGAGCGACCCGCCACGTAGTTGAGCGCCATCAGGTGCTCCTCGCGGCTGAAATCGGCCAGCGCGTCGGCAACGAAGAACGGCTTAATATCGCGCATAAACGCATCGGTCGCGGTGGTCATGCAGCCGATATGGGCGTAAACGCCGGTGATGATTAGCTGATCGCGCCCCGCGTCTTTCAGCATCTCCTCCAGCGGCGAGCGATGAAACGCGCTGTAGCGCCACTTCACCAGCACGGTATCGTTGTCGTCCGGCGCAAGCGCGGCAATCACCTGCTGCTGTTCCGGCGAACGGGTCAGGCCCGGCCCCCACATGTCGTTCAGCAACGCGCGGTCTTCATCGCTCTGCTCTTTCGGCTGGGCGGTATAAAAAACCGGAATATGGTTCTGTTTGCAGAACTCGCGCAGGGCGGCGATGTTGGCCACCACTTTCTCCATCATCGCGCTGTTTTCGCCCCAGAAGTTAAGGAAATACTCCTGCATATCGTGGATCAACAGCGCGGCACGGGACGGCTCAAATGCCCAGTTCACTTTATTCGCCGGGATATCGCTGGCTTCCGGCAGCGCGTAAGCCTGTAATTTTGGGATTGCCATTCTGTCTTCTCCTTCAGCCCAGCTTGCGTTCAGCCAGCCACTGACGTAATTGTTTTTTATCGACTTTGCCCACCGGCGTCAGCGGCAGCGCATCAACGCACTCCACGCGGTCCGGCAGTTTAAATTCTGCGACCCCTTGTTCCCGCAGGAAGCGGCGTACCGCCACCGCGCGCAGAGGCTCTTTTACCACCAGATATGCGCAGCTCTTTTCCCCCAGCAGGCTATCTTCCATGCTGACCAGCGCGACGTGGATCACCGCCGGATGGCGCAGCAGCAGGTTTTCGATCTCTTCCGCCGCGATCTTCTCGCCGCCGCGGTTGATCTGATCTTTTTCCCGCCCCTGCACGGTGATATAGCCATCTTCATCGATCGAGATCAGATCGCCAGAGCAGTAGAAACCATCGGCATCAAAGGCCTCGGCATTATGCTGCGGGCTCTTGTAGTACCCGCGGAAGGTATAAGGGCCACGGGTCATCAGGCGCCCGACTTCGCCGCGCGGCAGCGGATTACCCTGCGCATCGGCCACCCACACTTCGTCATCAGGACACATCGGGCAGCCCTGGGTATTGATAATGCGCTCGGGGCTGTCGTTGAGGCGGGTATAGTTCACCAGCCCCTCCGCCATGCCGAAGACCTGCTGAAGCTGACAGCCGATTTCCGCCGGAATACGCGCGGCGAGGGTCGCGGACAGGCGTGCCCCACCTACCTGCAGCAGCCGCAGCGACTGCAGACGGGCATTGCTGCCGGACTCATGGATCTCCTGTAACCACAGGCTTACCGCCGGCGGAACCAGCGAGGTCAGGTTAATCTGGTGCTTTTCGATCAGCGGGAAGCAGAGGCTGGCGCTCGGGTCGTGCGCCAGCACCACCACGCCGCCGGCGAGGAAGACGCCGAGTGAACCCGGCGAGCTCATCGCGTAGTTGTGGGCGGCGGGAAGCGCGTTCAGGTAGCGCGTTTCGGCGCTTACGCCGCACAGCTGGTTGCTGCGGCGAATGCTGTACTCGTAGTCGTTATGAGTACGCGGAATGAGCTTCGGCGTACCGGTGCTGCCGCCGGAGAGCTGGAAAAAGGCCACTTCGTCAGCGGGCGTCGGATGCGCGACGAAATTATCGTCAGGCCGGGCGATGGCCGCCACCAGGCTGCGTTCGCCGCCGTCGTTCAGCAGCAGGGCCACGCGTACCGACGCATGCTGGGCGACAAAAGCGTTAAGAAAATCATCATCGGCAAACAGCGCGTGTTCGCGGTCGGCAATCAGCAAAGCGGGTTCAATCTGCGCGGCGTAGGCGTTCAGCTCGCTACGCTGGTGGCTGAACAGCGCGTTGACCGGCGCAACGCCGATCCGCAGCAGCGCGAAAAAGGTGATATAAAATTCCGCAACGTTGCCCAGCTGCACCAGCGCCGTTTCGCCGCGCTTCAGGCCCTGACGCTGCAGCGAGGAGGCGAGGTTATCCACCAGGCGGTTGAATTCACGGTAGCTGTAGCTTTTGTCGCCGTCGATAATCGCAGGAGCGTCGTTTTCCGCATGACGGGTAATCAGATAGGTTAGCGGCAGATCCTGCCAGTAACCTTTTTGCCGATAGCGGGCCGCAAACTCTTCCGGCCAGCGGGTAAATTCGATCATCATAGTCCCTTATTGCAAGCCGAATACGTTCAGCATGGTGGTCAGTTTGACGCCGGTTTCGCGCCACTCGCCTAGCGGCGAAGAGGCCGGGACGATACCTGCGCCAGCAAATAGCCGCAGGGGGCGCTGCCGGAGGGGGGCCCAGCGGGTGAACTCTCCC